>Ga0256405_10000344_pt1 | contig 154605 bp, 156 predicted proteins | sample RumenRJG_02DNA_FD_189096 | JGI IMG/M metagenome (GOLD analysis project Ga0256405, IMG submission 189096) | Bovine rumen microbial communities from Lethbridge, Alberta, Canada - RJG_02 | ecosystem: Host-associated > Mammals > Digestive system > Stomach > Rumen | place: Canada: Alberta... | reverse complement strand
GAGGCTAAAGAAGAGAGGCATATCCTTGGAAGGTATGTCTCCGGCATCGACAACCGTGCGGTCCTTGAGGGCGCAAAGTCGATCGATTATCTGATCAAAGCCGAGAGCATGAAGAACGTCGTCACAAAGATCGATGTGGACGACAGCGCTGTGGACACGGCAAAGCCCGGCACGTACAAGGTGAGCTATACGGTCACAGTCAACGTCGGGAACCTTGAAAAAGCAGAGGGTTACATCGAAAAGCATCCCGAAGCGCTAGCTCCCGCAGAGACGCCTGAACAGGTTCCTGTGTCTGTACAGGAACAGGAGCCCACGGAAGGGACCTCGAATCCCGCCGAGACCGTAACGTCTGCAGATGCAGAAGAAACCGATAAAGAGACACAGGCAGAAGCTCCTGCCGACGGCACAGAAGATCAACAGACACAGGCGCCTTCCGCAGTTCCCGTGCTTCCCAATATCCCGGATGAGGTGTTTGAGGATCCGGCATCTTCCGAATCCGGCGACCCTTCCAAGACAGAAGAGATCGTGATAGAGAAGGATGTTACTGTTGTGACCCCTGAGGAAGCCATTGAGATCATCAACGGCGGAGGAGAGGTCTGGACAGACGGAAGCACTCCGGTGACTGCCGAAGACCTCACTGTCGGCGACGCGTCGCAGGCGGCTACGACAAAGCCTGCTGCCGTTACCGAACCCGCTGATAACAGGGACAAGGAGCAGGGACAGGCGGAATCCAGCCAGCCCGACGGCAGCGATGATGAGCAGGAACCTTCCGGTTCAGGAGAACAGTCGTCCGGCGATTCGCACGTCCACAACTGGGCCGAAAGAACAGAGACGGTCACCCATGAGGAAACAGGCCATTACGATGCTGTCCAGGTCGGCACAAAAACCGTAGTTGATGAAGAAGCCTGGACGGAATCGGTATATGAAATGCTGGCCGTATGTGATGCCTGCGGTTATACGTCTGACTCCACAGAAGACATATGTGACCATCTGGATGTACATTACGACCCCGAACTTGGATATAGTGACGCAGGTTATTCAGTAAAAGACGTCCTGGTCGACACCATCGACCACCCCGCAGTCACCCACGAGGAAGCTGTCTACGAGGACAGGTGGGTCGTGGACAGCCCGGAGTGGACAGAAAAGGTAGTTGTAGGCTACTACTGCACAGAATGCGGTGCGACAAAGTGATCATGTGAACTGAACCTATAATGATATGATGATAGCCGGCAGAGATGCCGGCTGTTTGTTCCGTTGGAAAATGATATAATCATTACAAGGATATAAGAGGGGCACAGAAAGGAGGCGTCCGACAGGTATGTATGAATTAATGAACAAAGATCACGTTGTCGCTCATATTGAAACTAAAAAAGGCCTGTTTTCAACCGAATATAAGACAGGTCAGGTTTTCGATAGAATGCCTTTCGGCTCAAAAGATATTGAAAAGTGGCTCGAAAACAGAAAAGCATCCAAGCACAATCGCCGCCTTCGTGAGCTTATGGTTGCCTGCGGCTGTGAAAAAACAGAAGGATATATCCGAATCACACACGCTGCTACATTAAATGATACTTTTTGGGTCAGGAAAGCAGGGGAAAATGTTGGTTGGTGTGATATATCTCTATATAGAAACAACTTTAACGAAACCATCTCACGTCTAGCTTTTGAGGGCGCTGGATTATATGGACTCCAGATTAGTGATACTTCTCCTGAGCTGACGACAAGCGGTTCTTTTCGAAAGTGCTGGACGAGAGAAAATAACGATATTTTTCTTTACAAAAGGGGAACAGAGGGAGCGAGTAACGCGGGTCTTGAGCCTTACTGTGAAGCAATGGCCTCAGAGCTGGCTAAAGCTATTTGCAGAGACGCTGTAGAGTATCAATGCGTTCGTTACAGAGGCGCGATTGCATCAAGGTGCAAACTTTTTACAGATGAAGAAAAAGGATATGTTCCTTGCGGAATCATGCTTAACACTCCGGTGAAAGCGGATAATCTCCTGGCCTTTTACAAAGGAATTGATGAGGAAGAGGAGTTCAAACGCATGTTGGTGTTGGATGCGCTGACACTTAATACAGACAGGCATTTGAACAATCACGGTGTCCTTGTAGATAATGATACCCAGGAGATTTTAAAAATGGCACCTGTTTTTGACATGAACCTCTCTCTTTTGCCATACTGTACAAAAGATGATTTTGCGAATATTGGTAAAAGAGTTAAGGAATGTTCTCCTTCGATCGGCGATGATTTTACGCAAACAGCGAGGGCGGTGATTACTCCTTCGATCCGTGCCGATCTTATCAACATGAAGGGGTTTACTTTTTCATTTCGTGGAGATGATGTCTTCCCGGAATGGAGGGTGAAAGCACTGGAAGAAATGGTGAATTGCCATATTGATGCAATTCTCGGCCGTTCCCAGATGATAACGAGTGATGTTTTCCCTGATAAAGAAGACGAGATTATACACAGGTTGGAAACCGTTGCGTCCAAAATGGAGGAGCTTTCCTGCGTAGAATATACTGCTGTTATCAGGGAGCCGTTTGCCCCGCCACACTTGGAGGTTCATGTTGCAAATGATGAATATGAGGATATCTGGCTCAGGACGGAAGGAAAGAGTGGCGACATCAAAACCATTCTGAATGGAAGAATGGAAGAGAACGAACAGGAACTTAATGTCTCATTAGAAACTCTGAACATAATATTCGCAGCGAAAGAGCAGCTCGGAAGGCTCATTGATGACGCTGAACCTGTAAAAGAGCAGTGTGAGTATATCGGCGAATAGTCTATAAGCGGATTTTTAAAATGCCAAACTCAACAGCCGGCACTCCACTCTATACCGGCTGTTTGCTTTGGCGATATGTGCTATAATGATTCAGTGCTGCCTATAACGGTAGGCGGTTAGCCCTCTGCGGAGGGACTGTGACCCTCCGATTACATAGAAACCCGAAAGGGAATCAGATGGAAAGGAGGGCTGAGCCAATGGAAGTGATCGGTGTGATTGTAGGTGTTCTCAGTTTATGCGGAACCTTTTTTGCTATCGGTTATCAGATTGGTAAAGATAGTAATAATACACAGAAATAGCCGCCCTGCTCTGCGAAAGTGAGGCGACTATTCTGTCAATTCATTTATTCGGGCTGACCGTCTATCGGCAGCACTTTTTCTATACCTAATATAACACTATGCGATAATACAGTCAATTGGCGGATGATTTGAGAGTTTTAGCATCAGGAGGTCATCTCTTGGTACATCCGCATCAGCCACGCTACGCAGGCAGCCTCGTCCGTATCCTTGATCGGCATGCCGTAGGCCTGCATGACGGCAGCGTCGTTTTTCTGGTGCGCTTTCCGCAGCTCCGGAGGCATCGTCAGCGGATCGTACAGATCTGCTAGCGAGCTGTCCGGGTACAGGGCGCGCGCGTCGAGAATTTCCTGCGCCGTCTTCTCTATCTTTTCTTTCTGCTGGGGAGTGGGAGAGGGCCAAGGAAAAGTATTGTACACTACGGATAATGAATAACTGTAATCACTTTTCATTCTCATTGCCACACATCTCATCCACGAATTATGGACATTAGATGTTAATACTCCGAAGTGGTAAATTGTCCCATCTGGGACTATGCTGACTTTATTATTTGCAATAACACTGTTGTCTATATATCCAATCGGAACGTATCTTCTCCGCTCGGATGATACGAGAGGGACGACAAGTGCGTGCTCCGGATTATTTGTATCCCTGAATTGCGTTGGTCTTTCAGCCAGTGCGTGTGCCTGCTTATCTGCGCTGGCCAGGCTGTCTTGTCTCACTTTTTCAACTCTTTCAACTACAAGAGGCATACTGCGCAATTCATCTTTTCTGTCTCCTTTTCCTTGTGTGATATTTATTCTGAAACGCTTGCGGGAGCGTTCGGAATCAAAAATTACTCTTACTCAAATTGCACGTTGTACAAAGCATCTGTCCGTTGGAGAGTTCGGTCTTTCCGCCCTTGCTCCACGGAATAATATGGTCGCCGTGCATCTCTTTCATCTCGAACGGCTTACCGCAGATAGCACACAAGCCTTTCTGACGGCTGTACATCGTAATCTTGTCACGCTCTGAGAAAGTACGAAGGTTCAGAACCTTCTTCTCACCAGTCAAGATATACTCGTAAATTGCCGACTTCTTCTGAACCTCATCGTCCGCCATCAGCTCAGCAATCTGCTTCTGGACTTCCTGAGGATCCAGAACATCATCCTTGTGCTTGTTGTACAGGTAACCCCATTCCACGCCGTTCATGGTCTTATCGAACTTTCCGAAGGTCTTTTCAACCCAGTTGAAGATATCTTCGGTGTACTTCCAGAGAGCATCAGCGTTCTTATCGGTACTGTGGTTCATCATGTACTGACGAATCACGTTCTCCATATCCTTGCCCTGAATACCTTCGGCATCAGCGTGCCAACGGAAAGCAGTTTCAAGGTACTTCTGACGGATAACATCACCAGAGAAATACTTGCCGTACTTCTTGTTGACTGCGCCGTTCCTGCGAGAGAATGCAGACTTCGCATCTGTCAGCCATGCAGAGTGCAGGACAGCATTACGGATCTCTTGCTTCTCCAACTTCTCACCAGCAATATTGATGACCTCGAACCAGTCAATCTTTTCCTTCTCAGTTCCTTCGCAGATATAAACCTGAAGTTCATAATCCAGAAAAGCATCCTGCTGTTCATCGAACAAGTTCGGGAAGTTCACAATATTGAACCCGCCTGTCGGAGCAGGCAATTTCACGGAGATAGCAGAGACCGTCTTGAAACGGCAGATGGAGATAATACGCTGCTGACCGTCAAGAACTTCATAGCGTGCGCCTTTGGCATCTGCACCACGGTCAACAAAGTACATAATATTCAGCGGAAAACCATGAAGCACAGTGTTAATAACACTGTCGCGCTTCTGATCATCGTAGACATATTCACGCTGATATTCTGGGCGGACATCCAGATTTCCGCCCCATGCCGTAACTTTGGACGTGGCATCATCTTCGTGATAACCCTCGACCAGGTCACGCACTTTCAGTTTAATCATGTTAATTATCATCAGGATACCTCCTCGGTTCAGGGTGTTTCAGACGAATAAATAATCTATCGTAAACAGTATGAGCTATACCGTTTTCATCGACATGATATCCATTCTGAACACGCCAAGTTTTATTCTGGGTTTTAAATATCTTTCGCTGTTCTTCTGACGGCGGAGTGAAGAAATCACAATCATCTGACGTCGCCCATTCAATATCACCTGTTCGTCCCAACAGTTCAAATTGTTCGGGATTATAGCTCTGCATAAAAGTGATAGGAACGCCCATAACGCCATCAAAATCACATGGAATATCCTCCGTCTTTTTAACTTCAATAGCATTAAAGTTTGCAAAGTGAGGATAGTTCTCTGCTTTATAATAGTTTCCTCGTAAATCCATCTCTTGATGTCGTTTTGTGGTATCCAGATTGGTAAACCACATCACTCCTGATACACGAATAAGACCTTCCTTATGTTGTGACGAAACAGCATAATCTTCATAATGAGGAGCACGGAAAAACCCTACGTTTCCAGGGAACCCGTATCCTAACCACAACTTATTTGCACGAATAAGCGGAAAGATTTCACGATACTTGATTGCATTTTGATGCCCAATTATCAGGAATTTCTTATCATATTCAATCAGTTGCATGATATATTCCCTGAACAGCGAAAACGGCGGATTCGTCACCACGATATCTGCTTCTTGCAACATATCAATGCAGATTTGGCTCCTGAAGTCACCGTTGCACTGTATCTGAGTGATAGTCGGTTCATCGTTCATATCAACTCGACCGTCACCATTGGTATCTTCACTGATTTCCAACTTGTAAGCGAAGTTCTTTTCATCAGGTTCGTAGTGCGTCGCCATGAGTTTCTTCAAACCCCAGTCCTTGAACACACGAACAAAGAACTTCCAGAACTCCGACTCTACAGGATCATCACAGTTACAATAAACCACCTTATCCTTGAAAAAATCTTTGTAATGAGAAAGTTCTCGTTCAATATCTTCGCGCTGAGTGTAAAACTCATCGTTCTTGGCATCCTTCGCCTTATGTAAATTCTTATTACTTGGCATTACTTCCCATCCTCCTTTTCAGCCTGATACTTTTCAAGCCACATTCTGATAAGCGCTGACACGCTGACATCATTGTCGAGTGCAGCTTGTTTCAGTGCTTTTCGTTCGGCAGGAGTAACGGAAATTGTAATATTCACTGTATTTTTCTCGTTCATAACAGATTATCCTTTCATCACTTGACCTTGTGAACCTGTGAATCAGTATTTCACATCTTGACGCGATTTTCAACATCTACGACGAAAACCTTGTATCGAAAGAAAACGCCCAGCAGGCCTTTGCTGAATGGGATCGCTCTATACCGCCAGATGCTTGTGCATCAGTCATACCGTGCCTCCCACGTTCTCTGCCGCTTTTTTTCTTCCTTTTCTGCGACAGAGCAGTCTTTTTGTGCCATGAATTTGTTATGTACGCACTTATTTTGACTATATGTTTTGAACATAATCAAATTCACTTTTTTGACCACATCGTGAACTCGCCGATGCTGATCTCGCCGTCCAATGTCTTCTGACGCATTTCCTTGGCGTTTGAAACCCACTCATTGAACTGATCCATTGATATGAGTCCATTTGCCGCCCTACGGTGGTGTGTTTTGTAAGCTTTTCTGTATTCTGACTGTAATGTCTGCTCAAGGCTAACATTCTCTGTGCTGGCATGGAACGTTTCAGGAACCTCAAACCTTCCAGATTCTTCCCTATGGAGCTTTATGCCTTCGGCGAACATTTCCTTGATTTCATAAAGCAGAAGCTCTTCAAACGATGCAGGGACGAGGATTTCATCCAGTCTCAAACGCTTACTGCCGTTAAGTGATGATATCGCTTCTGCTATGGCGGGGGTTTTAAAAAGCTTGTCTTTGGCCAGCAAGGCAATGTCTTTTTGCAGACCGCTAATGGTTAGTACATCTGTGCATTTTGCAAAATCAAGACGGTCAGCAAAGTCCCTTGAGTTCAGGTCCTGCACACATCCATATATGGAGGTCATCCTTCCCAACCGGATAAAGCCGTCCGATGGCCCCCCGAATCCGTCGTTACTTATTGCTCCGTAGAGTACTAGCCTTTTATAGGGATCCGCCGGCTGCAAGCTGGGGCTGTCATCCATCAGGAGCACTGCTGCCTCTTTCAGTGTTTTTTGCATTTCTTTAAGCTGGTAAAGAGGTTCTCCAGGTCTCGCTTCTTCCGGTTCTATCCGCAGTGGATCAATATGAAACCACTCGATTGTGTTACATTCATTTTCTAATCCTCGGGCCGCATAAAGGAGATCCATCTGCTGGGTCTTTTCTTCCCCACTTTTATCTGTGGACATTATGACTCCAGCAAATGCCCTGTTCAGAGTTTTCGAGATATTTGCTTCATTCAGAGCGTAATAAGGGTGCAGGGCGGAGAATTCTTTGTATATCTCATCCGGCACATCATAGCGGGCTCCCTGCATGACATTTTCTATATATGCGCTTATCTTTTTTTCTAATGGTCTTATATCGGCATTCAAAAATCGCAGAATACCCGCATGCTGTTTGTCGATGACCTTTCGAAGAGGAACAACAACTACGAACAATGAGCCGTTTCTGTCAAGTGTCATTCCTATATTGATGTACTGCATATAATTTTAAACCTCCATTCCGCCTAGCGTTACACTGTAAGGATAACAACTTAGAGGCCACTTTGTCAATTTTGGCAAGTCTATTTATTTATTTTTTAGACTTTTTATATTGCTACTTATAGACAGAAATAATATACTGAAGATGAGGAGAATTATAAAATGACAGTGCAGAGCAACAATAACATGACTGTCCTGAACAGCCGTCCGACGGCCCTTCAGACTCCTGAAAGAGCCCATCAAATTATGTCTGAAAACAAAAGAATTACGATTACTCTTATGGATTCAGAGATTGGGTTTCTTAAATATTTGGCAGAACTGTTTGGTGAAGATGGAGGCAGCTATACGATCAATGACATGTTATACATACTTTTCCAAGAAGGCATGGAGACCTATAAGCTGACATATTGGGAAAGTTACCAATGCGAACTGCGTGGAGCCACTGAGCAGTCAGGACAGGAGAGTTGATTTAGTCGGCGTTCTTTAAATACAGTTTTTTACTATGGGTGATTTTTTTTAGACATATAGATTTAAAAGTATTTATCTGCCGTCTATACGGCGGGTGGGAAAGGAGGTCCCGTAATGAGCAGAAAAGAAATCATGCAGAAGATCACATTTGTTGTGTTCGGGGAGAATAAGTGGAGAATATGGCTGGAGCAGAAGAGCAGCGGAAAATGGTGTCTTTACTTCGACGCACATGGACTGAATGTTCAACAGGCAAAGAAGATGCTGAAAAACATGATAGCTGTTCTTCCGGTCAGCATCGAAATGACAGTTATACATGGATTTCATGGAGGAACAGCAATTCGGGACATGATCCGAAGCGAGAACCTCGGTTATCGCCTGCAGGGAGTCTACTCTCCCTGGTATAATCCCGGCGTCTCTAACCTGCAGATCGCAGCGATGAGGGGATGTGCGGCTTAATTATCAGACTCTGCGATAAAAGGAGCTTTTGCTTGTGAAGATGAAACGGACGAGGAAAATCCGGGGACGGTAATTCATGGTCCATGGAGTAAAGGTGATGATAAATAATGACATTCTCAAACCCGGATTCTATAACATGGATTGCATGGAAGGGATGCGGAATTATCCGGATAAATATTTCGATCTTGCTATCGTTGATCCGCCGTATGGGATCAATGCACCGACTATGTCTATGGGAACAAACAAAAGCCGTACCAGGAATGGGTACCCTAGTGAGTCTACGGCTGACAAGGTCCGGAAAGGTCGCCTGAATAAAGGCGGTGGGACACTAAAAAACAGGATACTCAACCAGTCTGACTGTAGATGGGACAGGGAAACACCACCAATTGAGTATTTTGAAGAGTTGTTCCGTGTCTCAAAGAATCAGATCATTTGGGGAGCCAATTATTTCGCCCTTCCTCCCACAAGATGCGTGGTCGTTTGGGACAAACTGCAGCCATGGGACAACTTTTCTCAGGTGGAACTTGCGTGGACATCTTTCGACAGGCCTGCAGCCATGTTTCGAAGATCAAATACAGGTGGAAGAAATGCGGAGAAAAAAATACATCCGACGCAAAAGCCGGTTGTACTTTATGAATGGCTGTTAAATAAGTTCTCAATTCCAGGTGAGAAGATATTGGATACCCATGTTGGTTCAGCGTCATCGCTGATTGCCTGTTATAAAACAGGGCATCCGTATGTTGGTTTTGAGATAGATCGATATTATTATTCGCTTGCCAAGGAAAGGCTCGTGTCAGAGGAGGCACAAGAGGTCTTGGATCTGGCCTCAATGATGAGCTGAGCCAGAACGTGCTTAGGTTAAAAGGAGTCGATATGAATGAAGTAGAGAAGGAATGTGAGATTTGCGGGAAGTTCTTCCGAACAAACAATCCTATAAGAAAATACTGTGATGATTGTGCAAATCATTCCTCAGACAAAAAGAAACAGTACGCCTCAGCGTTACAGAAAAGCCGCCGCCGAATGTATGGACCGGAGGTCTTTGAGATTACATGTGCTGAATGCGGACGCAAAGTCAAAACCATTGCCAGCTATGTGATCGCTGCTCGTGGCGCCAACAATGAGAGACATGTGTTCTGTTGCGAACGTTGCAAGAATAAATGGAAAGAGGAACATGCAGCATGTGCATTTTGTGGGAAACCCATGCTGGGTACGGGAAGATATAATCCGAGGAACAACCACGAACAATATTGTTCTGATGATTGTCAGGAAATGGCACGATGGGATATTGCCCGTAAAGAGGGGTATGTCCATAAATGTGTTAGATGCGGGAAGGAGTATATACGTAAGAGCGGCGGGCTATTCTGTTCAAACGAGTGCTACAGGGCTGCCCTTAACGATGGTTGGCGGCCAAAGAAACCCACAAAAAAAGAGACTTTGATCACGCGTAATGAAGTATGCACTTGTTGCAAGAAGCGATACAAGAGAACCTATAAAGGAGAACTCCCTCTTCAGACGTATACGTTCTGCTCAGACGATTGTCTCCGGAAGTTCAGAAAGGAAGCAGTGGAAAGAGCGATGGGGTAAATTATGCTCAAATTAATACTTATATTGTTGGTGCCAGCAGCAGTCGAAGCCATTCAGATGGTTCTTGTCAAGAAAGAAAGCTTCGAGGGAAACCCTGATCCTGATGCCGTTATATGGACGGCATATAAAGACCACGAACCGGACTTTAACTATACTTCCGGGAGGCAGACATATGATGAATGATGACAAGCCCAACCGGTATGTTATCGACTTGAGGTATCTGTATTATCTGGACAATCCCCGGAAGGTATTTCCTGGAATGGGAATGTCGATATCCTGTCGTTTGTTTTCAGATCGCTTGTGATTATCGCCCTTGGAGGCGTCTAAAAAACGGAACTGCAGAAAGCAGAGTACTGTTCGCTTTGGGAAGAGCAATAGAATGCGGAGCATTTTCGTAACAGTTGTTAAATTCTGCATGAACGAGATAGGAATGTCATTTTTTACGTATTTTCGGAGTTTTAGGGACATATATATAGTAGTGGCTTATGGTTTTTGCAATAAGTAAAGGACCTGTTATGTACGAGACTAAATGCTTGTTTTGCGGTAGGAATATTGATAGTTACGAACAGTCTATGGGAAACGTACTGCATACGGAAACTGCTTCCCGTAAGGGAGTATCCAAGAAAATCACTTATTATCACGAGCAATGCTATAAGGCAGAAATGGCAAAAAGAAGAGAAGCCAGGAAAAAGCGTTTGGAAGGGCATAAGTAAGGCCCGTCATCCAATCAAAGGAGAAAGATAATGAACAAGACTGAACTTATCAACGTAATAACGAAGAGGACTCATTTGACCAAGAAAGATGCCGAAAAAGTGCTGACAACATTTGCTGCAGTTGTCGCCGATGAGCTGGCCGGTGGTGGCAAAGTTCAGATCAGCGGGTTTGGCACCTTCGAAGCGTCTGAAAGAGCAGCAAGAAAAGGGCGCAATCCACAGACAGGAGAGGAGGTTGAGGTTCCAGCGACACGCATCCCTAAGTTTAAGGCGGGCAAAGAGCTTAAGGCAGCGGTAAAGAAAGGGTGACAAAAGAGATAGGCAGGCGAAATGTCTGCCCCGGCATGAGCGAATCACCCTCTATACCTCTCAGCATTCGTGACCCTTCCGTCATCGTCGAACGACGGCGTATCAGGAAACAATCTATATAGCTCTTTTTCAAGAAGGGTGCGTGCGAATTCATTCCCTGTCAAATCTTTTTCACCTTGCAGTTCCTTGATCGCGAACAACCGGTCTACATCGGCATCTGCCAAATAAAATGTAATTTCTGTCATTTCTTTCCTCGTTTCTTTTGATGGAGAAATGTACGGTTATCTGTTGCTATATTTAATATTTTTATACAAGTGCCTCTTTTTTGTAAAGTGCTTTGACCATATTATTATGAGAGGTCCGTGTGAAAAGTTTGGCTCTTATATACGAATAATGTGTGCATTTGATACTATGAGAGAGCAGTAATTCGAAACATCTATTACGTCGCTAAATACAAATTTTGCGACGTAATTGTGGTATAATGAGGTTGGTGGCCGCTGTAATGTAAGTTTTGTAGTTTGTAAGGAATGTCGTTTATGGAAATTTATCGCGAAGAAAGCAATACCCGTACACTCACGCAGATCGATAATATGCTCACTAGTATGCCTGCTTTCATGCGTCGGTTTGCAAATGAATATCTTGTTACCAAAAACAAGTCTCCACGGACGGTGCTTGGATACATCACAGACATCCGGATCTTTTTCAGGTATCTTTCTGAGATATTGGAAATCCCAATGAAAGACATCTCCTATGGGCATCTTGAAGGGCTTACAGCTGACGACATGCAGGACTTCCTGATGCATCTCATGAAGTATGAAAAAGATGATGTGAATGGAATGGCATCTGTCATTACCAATGGTGCTCCTTCTCGCGCCAGGAAACTGTCTTCTATCCGGGCCTTATACAAGTATTTGATTGCGCACAATCATTTGGATAAAAATGTCGCGGCTCTTGTGGACATGCCAAAGAAAGTGGAGAAACCGGTCATATATCTTGAAAAAGAGGAAGTCCGTGATGTTCTTCGAGGAGCTGAGACCGGAGATGCCCTCACAAAGAATCAGAACCGGTTTTCAAAGAAACAGAGATGCCGTGACATTGCAATCCTCACTCTTCTGCTTAATACGGGGATCCGTGTCAGTGAGATGGTCGGGATCGATCTTACGGACATCGACTGGAAAATGAGAAAAATAAGAATATACAGGAAAGGAAGCAAGGAGCAATATATTTATTTTAATGAAGTAGTCGAGGACGCGCTGAAAGATTATCTGGAATATGAAAGAAAAGCGGATTCTGCTGATAACAATGCTCTTTTTATATCAAGGAAGAATCAGCGGATAACAGTCCGTTCAGTTGAGCGCCTTGTAAAAAAATACACGGCTTCTGTGGTCCCTTCGAAGCACATAACACCGCATAAACTGCGCAGTACGTTTGCTACGGCGCTTTACGGAAACGATGAGCCAGGTATAGGCGGGGACATTTATATCGTGGCTGACGCGCTCGGACACTCAGGCCTTGAAACGGTGAAAAAATACACGAACATATCAGACGAAAGAAGGCGGAAAGCAGCTTCTTCAATCAATTACTAAAAAAGGCATGGATGGCTCCATGCCTTTTTTTTTTAGAGCATATCCAAATCAAGAAAAGAAATCTGCCCCGGCGAGAGTTCTTTTTCTTTGTAATTTAGCTTTAATTTACCTCCTGGACTCTCATCCAGCGGGGGAAGCCATCCGGATACTTTTCGCTTCGCAATAATCGCTTCTATTCTAGCTCGGCATTTTTTGAAATCTTCGATGAACCTCCCTGTGTTTACTGAACGTCTCATGTAGACGAGATTTTCTTTATCGATGCTTTCTTTTAACAAAGACGGATACCTGATTATTTGTTCCACATGGGTATCTTTCTTTTCTTTAGTACTCAGGCTTCCGGCATTTGCTTTAATCCACAGGTAATTTGGATCTTTCTGCAGGACAGTCAATGCCGCTTCGGCATTAACTGCGATTTCCTCTTTTCTGGCCATATATTTATTAGGCACTTCTGGTGGGGTTTCCAAGTTGAACTCATGTGGATACTCATCCGGGGTTAGGTTTTCCATACACATTCTCTTCCAGTATATAATATGATTTCTTACCAGATTCATGTTTAGGCCATCTTCCCAAAATGGATCCTGTGTACCGTGTTCCTTAATATAATGCCATCGGTCGAGAGATGCCTGGATCTTTTCCCCTAATTCTTTACCCATACACTTTTTCATTTTTCCTCCTTCGATTGACGTGAATCTCCTTTCACGGCCTCTATCACGTTAATGCCTGTTAATGCAAGGCATGCATCACAGATTCTTTTTGGATCCGCGTCGAACTCCTCCTCTATTTCCTGGATTTGCCCATAGATCTTAGCGCATCGTTCGTATCCGAAATGATATTTCCTGTGAAGGCTTACCAAAACACATGCCATGATCTGTGGCCGGGTCCACCTGACCTGCTGTTGACGCATATACAGCCATTGTGCGCCAGTCATTTCTGTAGGGAATGTACCATTTAGAAATGTCAGATCTTTCCAGCTCTTTCCATCACCGTTCTGAATCTCGATGCTGGTTTCTTTTTCGCATATGCTGATCATGCTGTGCCGAATATCAGATGCGCAGTCATTGTAGACGACTAATGCCGTCTCAAAAAGACTGCTGATCGACACCTTTCTTTTGCCCCAATATCGCCATAACGCAATAGCGGCAGACCCAAACAATACCAGAATCTGCTTCTGGCCTTCCTCTTCCAGCAACTTATTTGCTTTCTGTAACGGATCTCTTCTTTTCGACCTTTTCTTCCCTGAACTCTTCCCGGAATTCTTGAAGAGCCGATAGGGAGCATTTGGTTTTCCCATCTTTTTCCTCCTTCTTTTTAAGGCGTTAGAGCCTTCTTTTGCTCCGTTTATCATGTTACTGTTATGTATATGTCCAGGTTTCTCTTCTATAGCAAAAAACAGCTTTGCGAGTACGCAAAGCTGTAAGGAAAGTGGTGAAGCCTCACATGGATTAATCCGCGTGCTTCCTAATGCCTGCCATGAGGCAGGTTACCCTTTAGGGGGATCGGACTGCCTTTCCACCATAGGGCCAAAGCTCAGCCTCACGCTGCCGCAGCAGCGAGCGCCGCACTAAGGCTAATGAGCGTGGATAAGGTGCAGGTGCTTCTCTTTGCAGCCGAAGGAACTTTTGCCTCCAGCTGCTGCTTTGCCGTTGCCGGCAAAGACTTTATGATCTCCCGGACGAAATACCGGGCGCCGATGTTGTATGACGCGTTCAGGTCACAGTTGTAGACCTTCCCCGTACTGAACTCACATATGCTGTAGCTGCCAGCCGTCTGCTCCGATTCCCTGCCGCGCTTTACGCGGCCGGAGCCGTCGAAGGCGAGGCGGCTGGTGTTCCACGCGCAGACAGTCGAGACGCGGATCCTCTCGCGGTGGGCTTTCAGTGCCACCATGGACTGCACATACATGGCCCGCCAGTGGTGGAGGCGCTGCTTCTTTGAGCCGCGCTTTTTACCCCTGACGTCCAGGTGCTCCATGACGATGACGTCCACGTCGTACAGGACCGCCGTCTTTACGATGAACTCTGCCGTCTTAACAGATATACCGTCGTTGATACCCTTTGCTTTTGCCCATAGCCGCGGCATCCTGCGTGCCCCGTGCATCTGAGCCTTCTTTATCTTGCCGACAGCCCTGGTGAGACGGTCGTTCTCTCCGGGGAGTTTTAAGAACTTCCTCCCCGTGACCGTGCCGTCTGCTTCCATGACCGAGCAGGTGCAGGCGTTGCCTATACCGAGATCAACCGCAAGGATCCTCCTTGCTGATGCTTCCGTATCCGGCAGTGTTATCCTTTCCTCGAAGGCAAAGTCCAGGTACCACAGCTTTCCTCTCTTCTGGAGGGTGGGGACGCATTCCTTCCTGCCGCCGCAGTGATGGAGGATGTAGTCTACATCCCCCCTGCAGAGGCTTATGTCCAGCCAGTCCCATGTGTTCCTGGCATAGACTTTTATGGATGCCGTATACGTTCCCGTACGGATGAACATCCCGTCCCGGTACATGGCCGGGTACACACAGCCCGCTTTCGGGTACCCGGGGCGTTTGCCTCTCGTATGTGGATCAGATGACTTCCAGTTCGCCATGTTTGACTTATAAGAAGAGACTTTCCCTGCAGCTTCCGCAATGGCTGCCCGTCTGAGGTAGCTGGGGAACTTGTAGAAATCCTTCCCGAAGTCATATGGAACTGACGCTCTCTTCTTTGTCCTGACCGTAAGGGACTCAACTGCGTTGACTTTCCCGTTAGGGCCTTTCCCGGCGGAGACTGTATCCCACTCCCCGTCACAGACCCTGATGAAGAAGTCCACTGCCCTGCGGTAGATGTCTGCCGTAGCAGACAGAGCTTTCTTTATGTCAGCAGAGCGGCTTACCTTTACAGAGTATGTTGACATCTGCTTCACGGCAGGCACCTCCTTTCTTTAATAAACAAGCCGAAAATTTAAATCGGTTACTCTTCTGTTCCTGCAGCGCCTTACTCATGACTGAAGTTACGAGAATGCGGCACTGTCATTTTCAATCCACGCGCCCATGAGGGACGCGCCCATCTCTCACGATCGGTGCCAGGAACACGATACTTCAATTCACGCACCCCATATGAGGTGCGACCTTGTCCGTGTTATCGCTTTCACTATATATATGTCCACTTCAATCCACACGCCCACACAGAGCGCGACAGGCTTTTGATGTAGCTGCAATGAGTTTACATAGGCAACTTCAATCCACGCACCCCATGCGGGGTGCGACGCCGCAGATCAACCGAGTTGCCTTTTAGCAAATGCTTCAATTCACGCACCCCATGCGGGTGCGACGTTCCGCCTAACACTACGTAGCTCACGAGCAGTAAGACTTCAATCCACGCACCCCATGCGGGGTGCGACTTAAAATTTGAACCTTATCAAATAGTTTATAAAACTTCAATCCACGCACCCCATGCGGGGTGCGACGACGGGTCCGGCTGCTCAGCAATGCTCTTTTTAACACTTCAATCCACGCACCCCATGCGGGGTGCGACTCCTCGGTCGATACCGATTCAGAAGCATCTATGTACTTCAATCCACGCACCCCATGCGGGGTGCGACCCAGCGACTAACAATTCTAACGGATCTTCTTTGGACTTCAATCCACGCACCCCATGCGGGGTGCGACTCGCCAGGACACAATGAGAAGTAAAACTCTTCGCACTTCAATTCACGCACCCCATGCGGGGTGCGACCGAGCTATCTTGCTCTCCTTTCACTTTTTGTCGCACTTCAATTCACGCGCCCCATGCGGGGGGCGGCAGCTGTTGGTCTTAAAATGTCAGATCTTTTCGAGACTTCAATCCACGCACCCCATACGGGGTGCGACGGTAAATGGTTGCATTGTGATGTTATCTGTGTTACTTCAATCCACGCACCCTATACGGGGTGCGACCGACTACTGCACTCACCACTGCAGCGAGGTTCACAACTACTTCAATCCCCGCACCCCATGCGGGGGGCGACATAACGCAGAGGGACTCGACGTCCCTCTTTTCGTTACTTCAATCCACGCGCCCACACGGGGCGCGACCATCCCCGGTCGATCCCGGTGCGCGAGCATCTATATACTTCAATTCACGCACCCCATGCGGGGTGCGACTGTCGATGAATTTTTTTAACCTCTCCTCTTTTTTACTTCAATCCACGCACCCCATGCGGGGTGCGACACATACACATTTTGTCATGTCGGTCCGTATCCAGACTTCAATTCACGCACCCCGCATGGGGTGCGACTAATGACGGCGTCATTCCTGGACGACATGGATTACTTCAAACCACGCACCCCATGCGGGGTGCGACCAATAGTTATTATTTTGCTACAAATCCTGGGTATACTTCAATTCACGCACCCCGCATGGGGTGCGACTGATCCCTCTATAAGATATATGTCCAGAAATCTAGCACTTCAATCCACGCACCCCATGCGGGGTGCGACCTCTGGTGTACTGAAAAGTTGCTAACAGTACGGTTACTTCAATCCACGCACCCCATGCGGGGTGCGACTACCTATATATGTGCGAAACCAAAAAAAATAAAACTTCAATTCACGCACCCCATGCGGGGCGCGACACTTGCCTGCAATGTATCATGTATAAACTACGCACTTCAATTCACGCACCCCATGCGGGGCGCGACTAAGATCCAACAAATATAACTAACCAGAGGAGGAACTTCAATCCACGCACCCCATGCGGGGTGCGACCAATGAATCTGGCACAGGCAATAAATGAAAGTCTTACTTCAATCTACGCACCCCATGCGGGGTGCGACTGGACTGCAGCACATGCTACGGCGAGATTAAAAAACTTCAATCCACGCACCCCATGCGGGGTGCGACAGCATTTTTTTACAATTATTTGCGCTCTGTAATAATACGTTTATACATCTGCGACAAATTGTTTTGCAGTTATGCAGCTTATTTTCTTGGTTTTTACCGCGAAATTGTTTTTATCATCTTTTTGCCGGTGCGAATCTCCCTGGGAAGGAATGAGCAATGGGCATTCGCACCTGCAAGAGACTTATATATCGATCACTTCGGGAGTGATTCCGTCCAGACTGTCGATCGTCACATCATAGTCACTGTAGGACGCTGGCAAGGATACGTCTTCTTTTACGCTGATCTTAACTGAGTCGAAAAGCCGTGAAATGCCGTTATTTGTCATATCACCATGCCAGAATATTGCTTTTCTGACTGCCATAGATCCGGCAGGACGAGCAGATGACTCGTCGTTGTCGCACAGGTTGATGAGAGCCTGCCTGACATTCTCCCAGTCTTCTTTTGTAAATCTGTTTCTCTCGGCGAAATAGGGATTGACAGTGCCCTTGATCACATAAAGGCCGTGATCAACTGTGTACCTTGTCCCAAAACGATCAGAACTCATCTCACCCGTATCACCCTCCTGGTTGACGCTCTTAGTGATCTGAACTTCTGTGATCATTACAGGGCACACGCTTATGGCGTCGCAGATTGATACGGCGCCGCGGATTCCGATAGAAAGCCCGTCCCCCTTCTTGCTCTTAAATCCGGCGATCACACCACCAAAAGCCCTTGCGTCGATGTAAGAATCAAGTAATGCGCTTGAGACAGCATCCTTGTCGCGCTGTTTGATCGCTTCCGCGATCGCGGGATTGTCTGCGATACGGCTGTTGATCGACTTGTATCCATCGTCTGCTCTGCTGTCAGATACGATGTAGATAGGCTGTCCCATCTCCTGGAGCCTGTCTCGGATCTTGCGCTTGATGCAAACGGCAGTCATCTTTCCATATCCGTCCATGGTCGTGCGGGGCATGTTGCCCTGCAGGGGGTCTCCATTGGGGTTTGCATTGTTGACCTGCAGCAGGATGACAAATGCTACTCTGGGGCAATAAGATACGTCGATGTTACTCATGTTCGGTTTCTCCTTTACTTAATTCATTTCTTTTTTCTTTGCTGCGTTCCCGCAGTGCCTTGCGCTGATGTGTGTATCCGATGATATAATCATCGGCGAGGGGTTTGTTTTTATCATTTGCCGTCTCGACTATGGACAATACATCATAGATGTCCTCTATCTGCCGTTTGTAATAGGCGGCACTGGTCTTGGACAGGTAGCGGATATATCCGCGCATCACTTTTCCGTGCAGCAGAGGCGCTGTTGCTGCGGGACGTGTAACGTAGGTATTCCACATCTTGACTGCGTTGGTCTGCCGGTCGATCTTTGCCTTACGATTGAGGTTGTGTTTGTATGTCCCTGCGGCCTCAACGTAATCGTAGAGTGCAAGGAGTCTCCCATATAGATATGACCTGCTCTGCTTATCATCAGTTATCATATTTTTTACTCCGGACATGCTGGCTTTAGCAGCAAGTAAAGTGTAAGCATTAAGTATGACGTAATCCCTGACGTTTTCTGCATGCGCTGCAGCTTTGACATTGATGACTGCCTGATGCACTATATCGTCCGGAACGGGGCGACCCTCCAGCATACAGACTATCAGCCGGTTAAGGTGTCTTTGTACTATTACATCTTTCGCGACCATCCCGCCGGATTTGGAATCGTAATGTCCATAGGCGTTTTGGACGATGCGGTACAGGGATGGATAAAAATATCCGGAATCGGTGTCTGTGCGGTATAATTCCCGCCATCTCTTGAGCCTACAGAAAAACGCTGCCGAATCAACAGATTGATAGTATGTTACAGCGTCCCGGCCCTTTGAGCTGTAGTCAAATGCCGCTATGATGATCTGACCGTCGGGAATATCAAATTCATTGCCGTCTATCGCATCCCGCAGTATCTTTACATATTCCGCCGGTCCGTCAATCCCGGTCTCCCGAGACAAAATGTCAAAATCGATGTGTGTCGGATCGTCTGACGAAAAACAGACCCAATAGGTCGTATGGTCTCTGCCGGCAATACTTATTGCCCGGTTGTTGCACAGCCATCTTGCCATACGGTGTACTTTAACAGAGGTCTCCCATGTCACAGGCGGCGCCTGTGAAGTATCCGTATACCGGTCTCCTGTCATATAGAGCAGGCTTCCCTCGTTGACGGCTGTACTGAACAGTTTACCATTTGCATTGGCTGGAAGGATGTTTTTAGGATGCTTGTGGATCGGATGCCCGTATGTGCCTGTTACAGTGTCAAGAACATCTGCTGCGTACATGTTTTCCATATACTCGTCCCAAGACCGGATAAGCTCTTCGTCTTCCCATAGCTTGACCAGCTGGTCTCCGTCTTTGACCACAAAGCGCACTGCTGTTTTGTCCAGCTGGCTGCGCAGGTCATCTGTCTTTGCGTCAGCCAGTCCCGCTTCCGCAAGGTCTGTTATGATATGCCCGGAAGATATATAGGCCATGATGGCCTGTATCTTTATATTTCCACCGGCGTAGTCGTCCCAGGCATGCAGCAGTGACATATAAGAGTCATAATACTTGGAATCTTCCGGATCCCTGATCAGATACTTGCAGTTATCAGACAACGGGCGCGGCTGGGCCGTAGAACCTGATCTGCATTCACTGTAGAGCGTCACCGGCGTAACTGCATCGTTGTCCCCCCGGAGCCGGACGTTCTTTCCGTCCTCTCCTTTTTCCACATACCATTTCTGCAGGGGACGGATACTTATGAGCCTCCCCTCCGTATCGATCGTCACTTCCGCGTTTGCAGATTTGACCTCATGCCATATGGACGAGAAGGTGATCTGAGGATGCCCGTGAATCTCAACCGCGTTGTAGGCGTTTAATAGATCATTAAATATCGGCATTTTCCCCTCCTTTTGTGCGGTCCGGGAAATATGTGATCTCTGCGTCGCGGATTTTGCGGCGCAGGCAGTCTCCCGGTGCGGGATACGTTACGATGCCGTCCACCATTTCAGCTGGCCAGATATGGTCTGTTATGCAGCCTTCTGTCTCCTTATCATAGGCCTCATCCGGATAGGTCAGTCCCCATTTCAGGTATCCAAATGATTTGGTCCCGGAATGATCGTAATAACCCTCTCCCTCGCCAAATCGGCAGGGGCGAATATAAGCGGGGACGCATTCTGATTTACCAAGGTACGGTTCATGCCGGCCTTCTGCGATTATGGCCCGGACGAACTCATTAAGATATTTCTGTAAGTTACCCCACTGGGACGCAAATTCCGGATGATGGTAGTTAAAGTCAAGCGTAAATTCTACCTGATACTTTACGTTCTGCAGGTATGTGTGATACGTTCTGTCTCTTTCACCGTTTAATCCGAGCATCAGGACGCCCTCGCCGGTCATCCTGATCGGGTTCATTACACGCACCCGTAAAATCTTAATATCGAGCGCCGGTTTCCAAAAAATGTTTTTTGTAATGCATTTGACTGCGCCGTAGCTGGGGACCTCCATGGAGATCTTCTCACCGCCGACGCTGGTCGTAGGATCGGAAAACAGGGCCGTTCTCCCCGCAATCTCATAGCTTATCCGGCCGCGCCTTGCAAATTCGTCCACCCATTGCCGGGTGAGCTGGCTGCGGCTGATTGGCTGGGTCAATATAATCACCTCCTTAAAAAAAACTATTTACTATATATATGTCCAAAAACCTCCGGAATCATGCAATTTTGCATTTTTACGCGTGATACCATGTTCCGGTCATGTTTTTTTAGCTTTTCTTTTCCTTATAAAGAGCTTCGAGCCGGTCATGTTCTTCATACATGTGCCGGAGCATCATCCCATACCGGTTTTCTGCCGTGCACATATCTGCAGCTGCTTTCGCTTTCTCAAAAAGATCAGGATACGAGAGGATCTCTTCTATATATATGTTCTGTCCGCTCTGCTCGGTTCCGTGGACGTCTCCCGGGCCGCGGAGTTTGTAGTCCTCTTCTGCGATCTCGAACCCGTCTGACGTCTTCTCCATGGCTGTGATCCTTGGATTCTCCCTGTCCGCAGTGATGAGTACACAATATGATTTGTAGTCTTTCCGCCCGACCCTTCCCCTCAGCTGATGGAGTTGGGATAAGCCGAAGCGTTCCGCCTGCTCGATCGCGATGACAGTCGCATTCGGGACATTCACACCCACTTCTATTACGGTCGTCGCCACAAGGATGTCGGCGTCACCGTTCTTAAAGCTGTCGATCGCCTCTGTGAACTCCTCGTCCTTCATGCGGCCGTTCGCCAGCGCGACTTTGTAACCCATCGGCGCAAATTGTTCTTCATACCTTTTCGCAACAGTGTTGACACCGATAAGCCCGGCATCTTCATTGTCATCAATAGCGGGAGCCACTACATAACATTGTCGGCCCAGCTCTAACTGCCCTTTCATAAACTTGAAGACCGGGGCATCTGTATTACAGGAGGCCGTCTGAATAGGAATGCGCCCTGCCGGCTTTTTAATGATCCTCTGAATATCCTTATTGCTGTATACGGACATTGTGAGTGACCTTGGAATCGGCGTGGCAGACATCTCAATCGTATGGACGCCGGGAAGAGCCTTGTCATAAAGTGCAACCTTCTGGTCAACGCCAAATTCCTGCTCTTCATCGTATATGATGAGCCCGAGGTTCTTGTAAGTGACGTCCCTTCCAAAGCAGGAATGCGTTCCGACGATCACCTGGATCTCACCTTTGGCGATCAGCCCGAGGGCCTCTTTTTTTACCTTCCTCTCTTTCGCTGTCATTGCTCCGCTTGACAGGAAGGCACATCTTAAGCCGCATGCCTCGCAGTAGGCACTGATTTCTTCATAATGCTGCCTTGCCAGCACGGTTTTCGGGGCCGTGATCACCGCCTGGCAGCCGTTTCCGGCGGCAAGCATGATCATGGCTGCTGCCACGAGGGTCTTTCCGCAGCCGACGTCTCCCTCAACCAGCGCATTCAGGCGTTTTCCGGATGATGCGGTTTTTGCCATCGCCCGGATCACATCCATCTGGCCGCCACCGAGCACCCCTTTTGACTGGTTTTCTTTCCGTTCTTCTTCCGTCAGCTCTGTAAGCCGGAAAGGAAGGCAGTCCGTCAGGAAATGGTTCATCAGAGATGGATCGGTGAACCTGATGTCAGATTCTTCCGGGAGCCGGCCCTCCATATCCTTTAACTGCATGGAAAACCACATCAGATCATAAAAAATAAACTGCCTTCGGGCCGCTTTAATGTCCTCCGGTCCTTTAGGATGGTGCATCATGTTTAATGCATCCCGAAATGGCATGAGTCCGCATTCTTTCCGGACCGCGTCCTCCAGCACCTCGCCTTGGAGCTGAAGGAACTGTTCCAGCCACGACCTCAGGTCTTCATCTTTAAATGTTCCTATCTTCGGGTATACTCCGACGATCTCATTTTTGAAAAGGACAGGAATTGATAATGATGCATCTGTCATAGAGATTCCGTACTCGGGATCCTTAGTGACTCTGCCTGTGACGACCACCTCTTTCTTCAGCCACTCCTTCTCATGCTTCTCTTTTATAAAACTGGCAAGACCTGAACCTTTTTTGCCTGGTCCCAGAAAGATGTCGGTTCTGAACCATACATCATTTTCAAATGTATCTTTTCTGCCATTGGAAAGGAAACTTAGGCGGACATAGTATTTGCCCGTGCTTGTCGTTTTTTTCTGTACTTTCAGAAGCTGTCCGGATACGGCGGCATACCTGCCGTCCTGGCAGTCGAGAATATCGCGGGTCTCCCTGTAATCTAAATATTTCATTGGAAACCATCTGAGCAGATCCGCGACGGTATAGATGTGTTTTTTATGCATTGCCGTAAGACTCTGCTTAGGGATGCCAAGTTCTGATAAATTCATTTTTTTTAACTCCTTGTATTTATATTATATATGCATAGGCATATATATTCAAGTTATCTTCCAAAATAAAAACAGCCCCGCATTGCGGGACTGCTCTTTATAATTATTATTCCCTGTACAAAAAAGCATCGTAATTTTTTTGTTTTTTTTACACCTGTAATTCAGGGATATTGTGGCATTTGAGAAGCTCCTGGCTGTCATCGTGGTTGACGCAGGCAATAAGAGCCAGGTCGTATTCATCCTTGTTGTTTTCAAGGACTGTCAGGAATCCGTCCATGGTTCCCGCGTCAAGAACACTCAGTTCATCCATGATGATAATGCCGAGTCCGCTTAGACTGCTGAATAGAAGCATCAGGAGGAAGATAACACAGGTTTTCTCTCCCCCGGAAAGAGCGTTCAGCGTCACAAACGTTCCAATGCCCTTTACGTCGACGAGAATCTTCACTCCGTCTTCGGACACGAATTTTATTGTCATTTCTGGGAATATCTGCCGCGCTTTTTCATTCAGCGGGCCGCTGAATTCATCAAGGTAGAACTTTGTAATTCCTTCCTTGACCTCCCCCTTTGGAGAAAATGACTCATGCAGGTGTTCAAGGTCTGTGAGCAGGATCTTTTTGGCCTTAATCTCTTCTGCTGCCTGAACTGCCTTTTGCCTGTTCTGCATATTCTGCAGGGCTTTCTGCACCTTTTCGAGCTCATTGTTGAGGATCGCAAGGTCAGGACCTTGCGCAGGCTTTTCGGGGAGCGTCAGAGTGGTTTCTGAAAGCCTTTTCCTTTCGTTTTCAAGCTGCTCCTTTCTGTCGGCGGCTGCATTATCAGCGTCAATGGCCTTCAGCTTCTTTTCCGTTTCAAGAGCCTTGTTTTTGGCCGTCTCCATTTCCTGGTTGTGCTTATTGAAACTCTCACACGCAAGGCGGATTGCTTCTTTAAGCTCATCCAGTACAGCGGTTTTGTCCGTTGTACAGTGGATGTTTTTGGACAAAGGGCAATACGGCTGGCGGATCGTGTCAACTGCTTCTTTCAGGGTGTTATAATAGGCCCTGTCCTGCCGCTTGGCATCAAGCGCTGCCTGTGCGGCTTTTCTTGATGTCATCATCAGTTCCTCCACAGCCGCTCTCTCACCGTCAGAATGCCTTACTGCATTTATCTTTGCGATTTCCGCATCGATTTCCTTCAAGGCGGACTGGTTGCGCTCGATCGTGTTTTTTATGTTCAGGTAGTTCTGTACATTCTGCTCATAAACAACTGCTTCATCCCGTCGTTTTTGGAGCATTTCCAGTTTCCCGCGGAGCTGCGCTTCGGTTTCCTGGGTCTCTGGCACCCCGCCGTATAATTTTACGGCAGTTTCAAGCTGCAGGATCTCTTTCTTTACTCTTCTTCTTTCTTCTGTGACAAAAGCAAAGAAAGTATCAAGCGCCTCCGGTCCGAACTCTCCATCGGGAAGGTTGTCAGACATGAACTTCTTCATAAACTGTGTTGCTCCTTTGACCTTTCCGATGACTGCTTCTTTGTCCATCATCTCAGGCAGATACTGGATCAGCAGATCTCCAAACTGTCGGGAGTCGAGATTCTTGAGAAGCTCAGAGGACGTGAGGATCTTCGCGTTTTTAGCGGAGCATCCGCATTCCGCGTCCAGCCTCCTTTGAAGGTCGCCTAACGAGGCGGTTTTCCCGTCCAATTTATAGGCATTGGCTTTCCCTCTTTTCTTGATTCGCATGTAGGATCCCTTAGGAGTATCGATCTGTGCTGCAGCAGTCTGAGCTCCGGCGTGGATCATTTCATCCTCCGGTTCGAGCCCGCTGATCGCGTATCTCATTGCTGAAACCATGCTGGTTTTGCCGGTCCCGTTAGGCGCGCAAAGTGCGCCAATTTTTCCGGGGAACACCCACTTGCGATCACCGGTAAGGCCCATAAAGTTCCTCGTGTGTAATGCTTTTATTTCCATCGCTTCTTTTTTCCTCCTTCTAATAATTTGATCAGCCCGCGTTTGCGAGCTGATCGTGTGTTTTAGCGATTGAAGAGACCATAATCGCGATCTCTTCCGCTTTCATTTTGTAGTTTACGGAATAACCGTGCCATGTTCCGTGGTTTCCGTTTATTCCGTTATAAAACTTAAAGCCGACATTTCCTTCAGCCTTCCATTCATGAAGGTTTTTGGAATAATCGTCGATAAGAACATTGATGTTATCCTGATCGATATAGTCAGCCTTCCGCTCCCCATACGGGACGAAGCACCTGGGGAGATCTCCAAGCTCATTTTTTTCGAGCCAGGATGCTTTCTCAACAGTCGCATAGCCGTTGTTGTAGGCGCTGGACAGGATTCGGACGTCCATTCCCATCCCCTTGAGCAGTTTGATTGCCCCAATTACGACAGGTTCCGGATCCCTGGCAAGAAAATAGCCAGGGAGATATGTCTCTTCAAGAGACGCGTCTGAGTTCCATCTTGCCAGCACTCCGTCCATGTCGACGTAGATAACTATGCTCATCCTCCTTTTTCCTCCTCCTCTTGTTGATTCTGTATATGGGCCTGACTCTGTACTTGGCCGATACCATTCTGTCGTATTCATCCTGCACGACGCTGGCAAATCCGGCGAGTGTAAAGAATCCGACAATGAGCAGCGGGATGCCTATTGCATCCGGCAGATGCGTCATAATGCAGTAATAACCGCCCACAAACATAAGGATTTCTCCTATAAGCAGGAGGGCCGCAAGCAACCCTCCTTTGACAAGTCTTCGGGACAGTTTGCCCCGTCTCTTTCCTGCGTTCATTTTTCCTCCTTCTCAGCGGCATTCGTAATTGCCGTCGTTCTCGCAAATCTTTTTTCAGCAGCTTTTCTTAAAGCCTTTACGGCTTTCTGAACTGCTGCTAGGAGCAGTCTCGCCAGCATTATTGCTGCGAGCAGTAATAACGCCGAGATAAGCTGCATGGCTTTTTGGGCCGTTGTTTCTGTCTGTTTCATATCTTTTTTCCTCCTTCTTTTATGAAAGCTGACTGGCAGCTTTCTTTGTGCTCCATGTTTTCAGGTTACTAATCTGTATATGTCCATATTTCTCCGCTATAGCAAAAAACGTGCATAAAAAAGACGCCAGGATTTCCTGTCGCCTTTTCTTTTAAATAATCTGTTTTTTGCCGCGCTGGTCGATGCCTGACTCTGCATCTCTGCTTCAACGGCCTTGATGTTTGCAATATCCTCTATCTGCGAGAGGATTCCTTCTGCCTCATCTTGTTCGCAGCCTGTGGAAGCCATGATCTGCTCTACGACATTTTTGTCGTACACTGCAGTTTTTGTACTTGTTCCCTCCTTTACTTTATTAGAAAAGGAACCGTGACTGCTCCGCAGTGCTTACTCTTCGAAACCCTTTGCTTTCTGAGTAATGGTAGACGGAGTCAGAGAGCCGATCCTGCGGCAGAACTTCCTCCAGGTTTTCGTCTCGTACAATATTTGCAAGCCAGTCAGGGTTCTGCCCGCAATCACGTACTAAAATAACCCCATCAACTGAACTTGGAAGGATAAAGAAGTCCTTTCCAAGTGCTACCCGGAGAACCTCAAGGACTCCGGGAATAAAAATACCTGCTGCGCCTATACTACCGTCTTTGTTTGAGCAATAGTACAGTTGGGTCTCGTCTGGTTCTTCGGGGTTTTCAGGAATGATGATTTCTTCCGGGTTTCCCCACTTCGAAGGAAGTTCAAGGGTTATCTCCTTGCCCTGTCCCACTTTAAAATTAAGAGTCATCGGAAGGACGACCCCGGAGTTCCGGCGTGCGTCTTCCATAACTTCTTCGGGGGTTTTCCCCCACAACGTAAGAAGGTTTCGGGTGACCGATCCGTGTACGACAGGATAACCTGTTTTGAACACGAGGATAGGAATAAGCGCCAGATCCTCTATTTCCAGGAACACCTTGTCTTTCAGGTATTCATAGTTCCAATCACGATTAATCAGTTTTAAGGCAAGCTTCTGCCTTGCTGATTCATAATTTGTGATGATTGTGGCCGGTGTTGTGCTTTTTTGGAACTGACTGCAGAGCGCTTTTGCAAGCTCCTGTGTACTTGTTCCTCTCTTATATTTTTCGTAGAGGTCTTCTACGAAAACGACAGGCGCCGAAGATGCAGCGTTGTCGTACGGCCACCCAAGAATGATTCCATGTAGCTCGGGTCTTTTATCCAAATCCATGATTTTTGTTGTGGGGTTAAGTCCCTGTTTGTGAAGTTCGCAGATAATTCTTTCTGCAAATTTGCGTTCAGATAACATAATTTTTCCTCCTTTTTTATAAGAGACTGTGGAGCCTCTTTTTGAACTCCACTTTTTCTGTAACTGTCTGTATATGTCCAGAAAGTTTTTCTATAGCAAAAAACGTGCATAAAAAAGACGCCAGGATTTCCTGACGCCTTTTGTAACTTATGCAGGGATGATAACCGCATCAAACCGTTCATTAAAACGGTTTTTTCTGAGAAATGCTGTGTCCTCCATGAGGACCATATCGTCTTCGCAAAGGGCCATCTCCTGTTTTAATCGCAGGAGATCTTCCCGTTCTCTCCTGCTTGGATCTTCCCTGTTATAGGGATCTTCGAGGAAGGATTCCAGGAAGGTGTCAGTCAACTCTTTTTTTGCCTGCTCATCGAACAGGACGCGGAGCCGCTTCTTTGCCTCCTTTTCCTCTTCATACTTTTCGTAGCGCATACCGTCCTCGTCGGACCACGCCACGAAATAAGTTGCATTTCCTTCTCTGCTCATTTTTCCTCCTTCTTTTCCTCTGCAGTTTTTGGGTATTAAGCTGCTGCAGGCAGTACCCTGCGGAAGCCTCCGTTCCTGCTGTAATAAAAAACAGCATCTGCAAGAATTTCTTCCGGACTTACCTCTGTCCTGTTCACTGTTTTAACGATATCCAGGAGCATCATCGGGTCCTGTCCGAGGTCCCTGAGAATTAGCATCTCATTGATCGAACTGGGAAGGATATAAAAGTCTGTTCCAAGAGCCTTCCATATTCTTTCAAGAAGACCAGGATAGAACACGGCAGAAGCACCGTAGACGAAGTCTTCGTTGTTGACAACTAAAATCTCTTCTTCTGGCACATAGAGGTCATCAGAAGCTTGGCTGGAAGTCTCCCCAATGATGTCCCCCATCGCTCTTAATGTGGGCGGCATGCTATTGGGCGCATTCTGTCTTGCTTCTTCCATCACATCCTGAGGTGTGACACCCCAAAGCGCAAGAAACTCATTCTTGATCTTAATGCAGCCTGTGCTGTTCTTATCTTTAATAAAGATGATCGGCACCAGCGCCAGTCCTTCGATGACCTCATGGACAAGCGTTTCCAGGTACTCCCTGTTTTCTTCTGCTCCGATGACCATTAAACCAAGGTGCTTTCTGGCGCTCTCATAATCTACGACGTCGATCCCGTTGGGGATCACGGCCCTGTTGTTCTCCTTCGCGAATTCGATCACCCCTTCGGCGATATCCTCAACGGCAGTGCCATTCAGGTACGCCTCATAAAGATCCTCCAGGTAGAACGTGGGTGCTGCCGCGGCTTCCGGCATTGCAAGCGTACACCCGTGCAGTCCCATCCTGTTCTGCTTGTCGAACCTCATGAAGGTGATCTCCATCCCTTCCGGCTTGAGCCTCATAAGGGCCTCTTTCATCTCCGCAAAGAACTGTTCTTTTTTTGTCATTTCTTTTTTCCTCCTTCTTTAGGCTTTGGAGCCTTATTTAGACTCCGTTTATCTTGTTACTGATATATACATGTCCAAATATCTCCGCTATAGCAAAAAAGTTGTTTTTCTTAATTTAATTAACCGTATGGAAGTCCATACGGTTTGTTCACAAGGATTTTTTTTGCAGAGAGCCTATATTTAAACATTGATTAAGGTATTCCTATGTTCAACTGGCGATGTATAATAATCATAAAGGAAGGCGTCTATGTTTACCCAATCTGACATCATGTCTCTCGGCTCAGTTTCAGGAGATAAATACCATATACTTACATCAAACTGTCATGACATTACAATTTGCAGCCTGCTGACAGGCCACGATCTCTGTTCCACCGGCATTCCCGAGGCCAGCCTTTTCACCGGCAGCGAGGGCAGTATTCCTCTTTAGAGAAAGCAATAGATTACATTGAAGGACATGACATGTATTATGCAAAGAAAAGGCGGGACATTTCATCCCGCCGCTGATTTCTCGGTATAGTATTGTTTGACCTTGCCTCAAAGAACCCCCATATCGAACATGGAGAGCTGACCTGTCGGAATGTTTTCTTTTCGGCTCTTCTTTGTCGTCTCCGTTTTCTCCCGCACCATTGCCTTTGCAGCTGATGGCTTTTTTTGACTCGCTTTCTTTTTTCCTGTTTCTGTCTTATCAGCTTTTTTCTTCTCACTATCTGTAATCATAGGAGACTCATCGTTGACTTCTGTAACAGAATCCATATTCTCGGCTCTTTTTGTTATCCTGCGTCCTGCCGGCTTAGTCATCCGTCTTGGAAGGCGTTCAACTTTCTCTCTGCACTTTCTAAAGGATTCCAAGTATCTCTCCGGGTTTTCGTGCCTGCGCATATCCACAAGCCTGCCGGTGGAAATAAAGAAAGACAGTGCTTCCGGGAAATCGACAACATTCTGTATGCCTGTCTTCCGGATCTGCGATTCGTCCATGTGCCCGATCTGTTCTTTCAGCCACAGATAGTCACTGTTCTGTTCATAAGTCTTCAGGGTCTTTTGGGCGTTCTTTTTGATCTGCGAGGCTCTTGCCACAAAAGTGTCCTTGACCTCCGGCGGTGTCTCCATATAATATTCAGGCGGATAGTCCTTTTTTTTGAACTCTGATTCGCACTGCTTTTTTGAAGCTAAGATCTGTCTTCGCAGGCCGTTCATAAACACGCCGTCTGCACAGAAGGGATCGCTTCCGCCAGTCTCATTATAGGCTTCCCACTTATGGATGTCGTCAGCTATCGACTTACCAAGTTCTTCTTTCCTTGTCACTTAAATCACCACCTTACAGTTCTGCAAGTGCATTATTTCCAATATCAGAAAGGCAGCAGTAATCATAGTAACTGCGACTCACTTTCCCTTTGACAATGATCGCATCCGGATATTTTTCGCGTATCTGCCTGTTCATTTTTTGGATCAGTTTGTATGCGTGACTCTTGGATATGCCCCATTCTCTGGCGACCTCTTCTGCGTCAACGTATTTTTTTTCGTCTGGCATCCCATCATCTCCTTCTTTTGAATAATCAAGCTATACATTTATTCCCTTCCTCTGCCTTAACGGGCGGGGGAAGGGAATTGTTCAGGATTAAGCAAACGGAAGTTCCTCGTCGATACCGTCCGGGATATTCATAAAGCCGTCAAGTTCGCTCTGCTGATAGGATCCCTGTGGTGCGCTGTTCTGCTGGTAACCGCCTCCATTGGTGTAACTGTTTCCTCCGCCATTGCCATAGCCACGGTTTCCGCCATTCTGTCCATTATTACCATTGTAGCTGTTTCCGTTATTATTCCCATAGCCACGGCTTCCGCCATTCTGTCCATTATTACCATTGTAGCTGTTTCCGTTACTGTTCCCATAGCCACGGTTTCCACCACTGTTCTGATTGTTCCCGGTTCCATAACCATTGTTTCCGCCGTTGCCATAGCTGTTGTTCCCGCTATTATTATAACTACCATTGCCGCTATAGCTGCCCTGTCCGCTGTTCTTGCTCTCGGCGAATTCCTGGTCCTCGACAACGACTTCAGTGGTGTAGACCTTTACGCCGTCCTTGTTGGTATAGCTTCCGGTCTGGATCCGTCCGGTAACTGCCATTTTCATGCCCTTTTTGAGGTATTTTTCGACAAACTCTCCGGCTTTTCCGAAACAGACGCAGGGAATAAAGTCTGCGTTGTTACCGTCATCGTTATTTCTGCCAAAACGCCTGTCTACAGCAAGAGTGTATCGTGCAATGCACATGGAGTTATCTCCCTGTGTATATCTGATCTCCGGATCCCTTGTGAGACGTCCCATTAATATAGCTTTGTTCATTTTTGGCTCCTCCTTAATTATTTACTGGCCTGTATACGATGTTGCCGAGGTACTTTCTTGTCGCCTCGTTTCTTTCTCCAGCTTCTACCTGCTCTGCGGCGTATCTGTACATTTCAAGCCGTGAGTCGATGAAGTCGAATGATGAAAGGATCTTTGCTTCTATGTCCGCAGGTTCTACCATTGCTCCCCACTCTGCTTTTCCATGATGACTTGCAATGCAGTGGAGCATTTTATGAAGTGTCTCTTGAGGGATGTTCATCCTGTCCGCTGTTTCAGAAGTCATCCTCAGCGCGATTGCTGTGTGTCCGTAGAGGTTTCCATCCAGTTCAAAAGCCGCTTTACCGTAATCATCAGAAGAAAGTTCCTGCAGTTTACCAATGTCATGAACAGCAGCAGCCGCAAGTAGCGATGCCTCGTCGAATGTGCCAGCGGCATTTGCCGTGCCGGCCTCTTCCAAGAGTTCTTCCAACCCGTCCAGTTCCGATGCAAGATATGCTTCGGGGATGGCAGCCTTCTGCCCGCCCATTTTATCAACGAGGAGGCAGTGAAGAAGCAGTTTTATTTCCTCTTTGCCAAGTTCCTCGTCCGTCGCGTTTTTTTTGAGCATGAGCATGTCGGATGCAGGTGCTCCTGTAATGCTGACCATCGGGTCTGCCATTAGTCTGCTGAATCCGCGAAGGGCTGCTGCCGAAATAAGAAGCGGGACGTTGAGGAACGGATAATTCCCGGAAAGTTTGACAGCAAGCATGACAGAGAGGAGTTTTTTCCTGGCCAGCCGGGGATCCATTGAACTTCCCATTGCTTCCTGCAAGATACGCACTGTAACACGGCCGGCGTCTGTGTTTGCGGCGTGCTGCTTAACATACGTGATGACATATCTTATGCATCCGGATGCATCAAGCGTATTTACGGTGTTGATGTGCTCGCCAAAGGCACAGCAACAGAACCTTTTACAGTCAGAAGTAACAGTTCCCATGTGCTGCATGAGGCCGCCTTTGTATGCGTGATGCACGCTCATTGCCGCAGGCCAAAGACAAAGAGAATCTTTATAATTGCGGTACATCTCTCCTGCTACCGCAGATGCGGGAGAATTATATTTGGCAAGGACCTTTGTCACATATCCGTGCATCTCACTGCCCGGAATTTGGCTGCAATCGATAAAAGCATCGATTCCGCCCTCCCCCGCTGCGGGCTGAAGGGAGTCTGCGATGTAAGATACCTTTCCGCCCCATTCGGTAGCAGTGATGAAAAGCGATACGATATGCATCTCAGATACATGCAAAAGTACGTCTTCTCTTGTTGTTTTCCAAAGTTTTGCCTCGACCTCTGCTTCGTTTTTAGATGGACGAAGTTTCAAAACACAGAACGGTCCGTTTGAACCTTTGACTTCACTGACGCTCTTAAGGAGCATTGTAAAGGGTTCCCTTTGGTTTATCTTTAAGTCTTTCACCCTCATTATTGCCACCTCTCCTGACATTTTTTCATAATCAACAAATAACTTATATTAAAATTATATGCCTATGCATATAATTAGTCAATAGAAATACCACATTTCATTCAAAATAATATAAATAATATGGCGATTTTTCCGCATTGTACAATAATAAGCGGTTGTGATAATATGAAAAAAAATATATGCATAGGACTGTTTATGCATTGAGTTCATAACCATAAAAGGTAACCAGATATGGCGAAATATTATAGCGAGGCTGTAAACAGGGCCGCGAAAAAATATAAGAGTAAGAATATCGAACAGATCGGGATCAGTTTTCAGAGAGGTCAGGGGATCAAAGAATCGTTTCAGATGCAGGCAGAAAAAAAAGGTGTGTCTGTAAACAAATATGTGATCGACCTGGTAAGAGCAGATGCCGACGGACGTGTTATCGTGCTTCCTGCAATAGAGAAAGAGGATGTTTCTCTAATCATGCAAGTAATCGGACAGACAGCACCCTCAAAGTCAGATGCTTCCGGAATTATGGAGAAGATGGACGAGGCTACACGCGAAGCTGTCAAGATGACAGCAGCGGCAGGCGGCATGTCTCCGGAGGCGCTTATTTCCATGATTATTTCCTCTTTATCTTCTAACGCTGCCGTCGGGATCGCACGTCTGCTCTTCTGCTGCCTGGAGGCCAACGGTGCGGACCACGAAATGCTTTGTGCCGTTTTTGGGGACGAGGGGGACGTGAAATAGTTATCGTGTGATATGCAGTATTTTGGCCGGCATGGTCATAACATATATTCAAAAAAGGAGGCTTTCGCCTCCTTTTTTGTTAACCTCTTGCCATGCGCATTCCTGAGGGATTCATCCCTGCTGCTTCGCGCTTTGCCTTCTCTTCTGCTGCTCTTTTACGGTTTTCCTCATCACATTCATCGGCGTCCCTGAACTGATTGAAAGCATAGAGCTGTTCAAAACGAGACATGTGAGCTTTGATCATCCGGACATCATTCCAAAATGATGTCTCGTCGAGCCTGAACGAAAAGTTCCGGTCAGCATATTCACCTTTTTCGTTCTTTTTTCTTTCTGATTTGATGACATTTTGCCTTCCGGACGCATCTTTTCGGATGGGTGCTTCGTAGTTCCCTATTTTGACCTCTACCGGATATCTGTCCCCTATATGCCAGAGGATCTCTATCTCATAGCATTTACAGAAGTCGTTCTCGTCGGGGTGCCGGCTGTCACCTTTTGGTGTGGCGGGAAGAAGCACGATTGTTTCCTGCGCGGGAGCACATTCATGCTGTATTGTCTTTTTCTCTTCCTCTGAAAGCAGGTTGTTGTTTGCCAGGTACAAGGCTGCTTTGATAGCATTTACCTGCGCATCATTTGTTTTCTTGTATTTTGGATTTTTCCTGCTGCTCTCTTCCAGCCATCCGATCTGATTGGCCAGCGTATCGGCTTCCCCATCCAACAGAGCCTGATATGGAGTCTTTCCTTTCAGCTTTCCGTTGGCTATCTTGATCTCAGAAGCTCTTTGAATTGCTTTTTTCTTATTCTCTTCTCTTCTGCTGTTTTGGCCATCGTTAACGGATGCTGGCGTCTCTGGTTCAGATGCTTTTTTCAGCGTATCCATCGCCCACTTAAACGTTGATGAGGAAATGACCGCCCCCATCATGCTGGCGTTTTCAGCCGCCTTATATATCCCTGCCAGATCCCAGACAGGAATATTCGCATTTACTACAAGTTTTCCTCCTCCAGCAGGCTTCCGGATGATCGTTACAACAAGTCTGGAAAATGACTTGTCGTATACCCTGTAAGGCTGGTCGTCGTCGCCTGCCCAGGCTGGAAAAAACTCCGGCTTCACGATCAGAGTGGTGACAGTGCCGTTTACAGTCTTGAATTCTTTTACAAGATCTTTAGGGTTTTTGCTCAATGCCATATCTGCCTCCTTTTTTCTTTCTCATTTTTCCTCCTTCTTAAGATGAAAGACATTGGAGTCTTTTTCTGACTCCGATTTTCAGCTTCTATCTCATATATGGACGAAAAATTTTCCTATAGTAAATTTCTCGTTTGTTTTCCGGAATTTACTATAGATGAGATTTGTTGACATATATATTTTGACAGGACCGGTTGTTGCCCGGGCCTATATATAGTATAATATATGCATATGCATATATTATAGCAAAACTGCGGTTTATTTACAACGTCAGGAGGTATTATATGTACAAAGTAGTAAAAAGAGATGGTCAGGTTGTTGATTTTGAGATCCGCAAGATCAGCGATGCACTGACAAAGGCTTTTGATGCTTCCGGCAAGAATTATCACCCGGGAGTGATCGACCTTCTCGCGATCCGCGTTACGGCGGACTTCGAAGGTAAGGTCCGTGACGACAGGATCGGCGTTGAGGAGATACAGGACAGTGCGGAGAAGACCTTATCGGAGGCAGGGTATGCGGATGTGGCCAAGGCATATATCCTGTATCGGAAACAACGTGAGAAAGTAAGAAATGTGGGGTCAACTCTTCTTAATTATAAGGACCTGGTAGATAACTACCTTAAGATCAATGACTGGCGTGTAAAGGAGAATTCCACTGTCACCTATTCCGTGGGAGGACTGATTCTTTCCAACTCCGGTGCCATTACCGCCAATTACTGGCTGAGTGAGGTTTACGACGAAGAAGTTGCCAGGGCACACAGAAATGCGGAGATCCACCTGCATGACCTCTCTATGCTGACCGGTTATTGTGCCGGCTGGAGCCTGAAGCAGCTGATCCAGGAAGGGCTTGGCGGCGTACCGGGCAAGATCACTTCTTCTCCGGCAAAACACCTCTCTACTCTCTGCAATCAGATGGTGAACTTTCTCGGCATCATGCAGAATGAGTGGGCGGGAGCGCAGGCATTTTCGTCTTTCGACACATATCTTGCCCCTTTTGTCAGGGCTGACCATCTTTCTCAGAAAGAGGTAAAGCAGTGCATCCAGTCCTTCATCTATGGTGTGAACACTCCCAGCCGGTGGGGAACGCAGCCGCCCTTTACCAACGTCACGCTTGACTGGACAGTGCCGGAGGACCTTAGAAACCTTTCTGCTATTATCGGTGGTAAGGAGATGGATTTTACCTACGGTGACTGTCAGAAAGAAATGGATATGGTGAACAAGGCATTCATCGAGATCATGATCGAAGGCGACGCCAACGGACGAGGCTTTCAGTATCCTATTCCCACATATTCCATCACCAAAGATTTCAACTGGGAAGAGACCGAGAATAACCGACTTCTTTTTGAGATGACGGCAAAGTACGGCACGCCCTATTTTTCCAATTACGTTAATTCGGATATGGAGCCGAGCGATGTGCGCTCCATGTGCTGCAGACTGCGCCTTGATCTGAGGGAACTGCGCAGAAAATCCGGCGGTTTCTTTGGCTCCGGTGAGTCTACGGGATCTATCGGCGTTGTGACTATCAACATGCCCCGTATCGCTTACCTTTCCGAGAATGAGCAGGACTTTTACATAAGGCTTGATCATCTCATGGACATTGCGGCGAGGTCTCTTGATACAAAACGTCACATCCTCGCCGAACTTATGGAGCATGGACTGTATCCTTACACCAAGCGTTATCTCGGTTCTTTTGGAAACCATTTTTCCACAATCGGGCTCGTTGGGATGAACGAGGCATGCCTGAACGCGAAGTGGATTGGGAAGGATCTTTCCGACAAGCGGTCCCAAACATTCACAAAGGATGTGCTTAACCATATGAGGGAAAGGCTCTCCGACTATCAGGAAAAATATGGAGATCTGTTCAACCTGGAGGCTACGCCGGCTGAGTCTACCTCTTATCGATTCGCAAAACATGACCGGGAGCAGTTCCCGGATATCATTACCGCAAACATGAAATCCAACGGTGATGTTGCACCCTATTACACAAACTCCTCTCATCTTCCGGTAGGTTACACAGAAGATATTTTCTCAGCATTGGATATTCAGGATGATCTTCAGACCCTGTATACATCCGGAACGGTTTTTCATGCCTTTCTTGGAGAAAAACTTCCAGACTGGAAGGCGGCGGCTGAACTTGTCAGGAAGATCGCGGAGAATTACAAATTGCCTTACTACACCATGTCGCCCACTTACTCAATTTGCAGTAAGCACGGATACCTGACTGGTGAGCAGAACATCTGCCCTGTTTGCGGGGACAAGACCGAAGTGTACAGCAGGATAACGGGCTATTACCGTCCCGTGCAAAATTGGAATGCAGGCAAACGGCTAGGCGAATTTCCCGACCGGGTGACGTATAAGATCCCCTATGGAACAGCAGAAAAAGGTGATGTAAAAACGTCAGAAATGGGCGAGAAGAATGATGGCTTCGTAAATGCCGCAGGAAAGCCTGCTATAAACAACCCTGAGCATTCTCCGGAAACGGCAGAAAACACTGGCAGCGGGGCTGTAGATGAGGCAAATATCCTGCTTTTTACAGCCCCTTCATGCCCTAACTGCAGAGCGGCCCGAGCCGTTTTGGAGAAAGCTGGCGTGAAGTATACAGCCTATAACTCAATGGACGTAAAGGAACTGGTAGTAAAGTATGGCATCAAGCAGGCTCCCACCCTCATTGTTGCAAACGGTGACCGGTTTGATAAATTCAGGGGTGTATCGGATATTAAGGGATGGCTGGCGACGAGATAACCTCCCAACAAAGCGGCGTTAGCCGCATACCATCTTTTCTGCAAATATGGCCATTCCCGTGATATAGAATAACCCGACAGGTTTATTGTCCTGCCGGGTTATTGCTTTTGTTTTAGTTTTTAGTCAAACTTAAGACCTACTTATTTTGTATGCGCTTTTAGCAGAACCAGCACTTCATTATATCCATTAGGGAGAGTGCTGCCGTCTGTTTCTCCGCTCTTATCCCGAATGACATAATTGTCTTCTATTATATATATGTCCGTTTTCTCGGGATTTATGCAATATTAAAAACCAGCCCATGATCTTAGATCATGGACTGGTTTTTTAACTTTTTTTAGCAAGAAGTCCCCCGCCTCTACAGGCAGCGGGATGAATTGTTTTCTTCTACTTTCCTATATCTTAACGAAGCTGTCCTCACCCACGATCAGGTTAAGCCCACAACCATTGTCCCAGAGCATCAGTATTGAGCCGATGTCATCAACTCCTCTGACGGTCCCCTCTGTACCTGTAGGCGGAGCCTGTGGATCGTTCATTGAAAGGAGCCTGATTCGGGCGCCTTCCGGATACTCTTTTCTCAGTGTTTCGATTTCCTGCCGCTTATGGCGCTTCATACGAACACCTCCTCTACATACCCTTTTCTTGACACAATCGCATCTTTCGAAGGCATCTGCCTGCAGCAGTATTTTCTCATTAGAATCTGCTGTCTGTCGTTATCGATTATCTTCAGCTGGCATTCGACGGCTGTGACAAGGCTGTACTGCAGTCGGCATCCGTGATAAGCGAAGGTTTTTTTACAGGCAGCGTCACACTGAATAATCCGTCCATCCGGGTCTGTAAATTCTGCCATAAAGCGGTTACTGTCCGGAGATTTTACCAGCTCTCTGGCCAGTTCAACTCTGAGACGGGCAGCAGTCCCAAAGGCACCATACCCATCATCCAGCACACTTAACAGAACTCCGTCCTCTTCTCTCGTAATTTCATTAATGAGACCAAAGTCAAAGAACTGCACTGAACCGCGGATCCGTAATGACGGATACATTCTTTTCATTTCCCTTATGTTTTCCAATCGTTTTTCCTCCTTCTTTTTAAGGCTGCATTTAACAGCCTTTTTTGAACTCCATGTTTCAGTTACTACTACTCATATGTCCAAATATCTCCGCCATAGGAAAATCGATGATAAAAAAACAACCCCATGGCTTATGCCACGGGGTTGTTTTTAAATTGATGTTAACAGGTTGTTCCGTCACTTGATCTCTTCGATCGTTGTGACAAACCCCCTGTCAAAGGTTTTGACCACGCGGATCTTGCACACCTCATAGTTTGCATTTGCAAAGGTGAAAGTGCAGATCCTGTCGTCCTCAAACGTCAGGGCAATAGGAATCGGGTACTGATCCACAGCTACAGACACCTCTTTGCCGACAGCCCGCCTGGGAAAATGGCCCAAGTTGCTGTGGACGATTCCTTCCGGTCCGTTAGTTACGAATACCACGTTTCCGTCTTCGTCATCGCAGGGGAGCACCTTACCGATCACTCCGGGAAAATCAACTTCCCTTTTCTTGACGATCGGAGACTGGTTCTCGTCCTCGTAAGTGAGGTAAATCATCGTAGCCTTCGTTCTCTTCCCGTCGTTTTTGGGATCACGGACTTCTACATAGTTTCCGTCCTTATCCTCCACGAGCGCATAGGCATTACTGTCTGCAAAGATCTGCAGATCAGTATTGACATCGCGCAGGATAACTTCAGGAAGCTTGTCGCCTACGACTGCGGAACCCTCTTCAGGATCCGTCGCAAAGAGACGATGGCCTCCGTAGTAGTACCGCACAGACTGCTTTACCGTTTCCTCCGGTTTCCAATAGGAAACGTCAGGATCGGTGTTGCCTTCCTCCTCGTCGCAGCGAACGAAGCTGATCGTTCTTTCTGTGACGACAAAGCCGGTTACAAACCCTCTGCGGTATACCAGCTGCAGGTCGTCTTTCCCCTCTGTCAGCTTCCGGAATTTATCCTCTTCCACATCATAGTGGAAAAGGTCCAGTTTGCCTTCAGTGCGGGACTTTACTGTAAGGATCACCGCACCGGGGATCAAGGCCTTGATCTCAACGGGAACCAGCGTTCCGGTTTCGATCTGCCTGTCCTTCTGCAGGAACATTCCGCCTTCAATTTTAAACTCCTCATCTGCGGGACGCTCAGGGGCAGGCTGCTCTACGACATAGAAGATATCCCCTGCCGCCTTTGCAGCCACGGAGATTAAATCCCCCACCTCTGTATAAACGGCCTTTCCATCCTGCTCTTCGCAATTGAGGCGGCTGAACATGAGTGCCTCATCTCCAACGGAGACGATCCTATAAAACTCTCCGTCGATCAGTGACCTTACAATCGTTCCTTTTCTCATTTCTGTCTTCATCGTTTTTCCTCCTTCTTGAAGACCATGGAGTCTTCTTTGGACTCCGTTTTTCTGTTACTGAAATACATATGTCCCAAAATCTCCGCTATAGCAAAAATCGTGATTTGATTCGAGAATTCCCGAAAAAACAGAAAAACAGACACAGCCAAAGCTGTGCCTGTCATTTCTTTTAACTGTTCAATGAGCGTTTGTTCTTCTTGTAACAGTAGTCAGCAAGAAGAACGATCACCCCAATCACCATTACAACCTCAGAGACTTTTTCTATGATTGCAGGATACCGCGATGCGTACAAGAACAATGCTGCCGCAACAAACGAAGATGCAAATGAAAGTCCATCAATCTTACTAAACTGTTCTGCGAACTTTTGGAAGATTGTTTTAACTGATGCTTTTGAAAAATCCCTGGGGTCAAAAAGATCTTGAGCAATAAAAACCAATGTGGTTATCACGGAACTCCTTGCAGAGCCATTGACAACCAAAAAGTATATTGCCATTAGTCCTCCGAAAACAACGTAAAGTGATGCATTCTTTTCGAAGTTCTCTCCTGCTTTTGGACCATCAAGACGCCTCACTTCCAAACCTACCAGTAAATACCCTATATAAGGGAATATAAACTGTATGTATTCCAGCCAGCCGCTTTTAATGTAAGCGGGGAGAAAACTGTAGATCAGAAAAGCGCCCGCATACTGTAATGTAAGTACTGTGGCCCAAAATATGGTCATAAATTTTGCCATTTTTCCTCCTTATCTGAAGACCTGTGTCTTCTTTACTCTGTTTTTCATGTTACAGCTATAATATGTCCATTTTTCTCCGCCATAAGAAAAGTGGGACGTCTTACTTTAAATATGAAAGAAAAGAGGTAAAAAAAAGAACTGGCCGTAAAAGCCAGTTCTCTTATAATTATACGTTTGATTAAAAGGCATTACTTCAAGATGCCGCATCCTGAGAGCCTCTTTTCGCAATCCATGAGATAAGCAGTGCTGTCTGCTCTGCGCTCGTATCTGCCCTTTGAACGATACTAAAATCGCAGATATTTCTCATGTTCATATATTTCGTCTCTTCTTCAGCAAGACGTTCCTGAATTTTTAGCGGACTATCACCTTTTTTTGAAAGCCTGCGCTGCAGAAGGATACGGTCGGCATCCAGGTAGATGATCAGAAGCGATGTTCTGCCAACCTTCCTGATCATGTTTTCGATGCCCGCAGGATCAAGGATGAATACGGCTTTCGGATCCTTGTAGGATTCTTTCAGAGAACCATATGAATGGTATCCGGTATGTGAGGTTTCTGCAAAGGCACCTTCTGATTCCAGCTTATTAAACTGCGCCTGGCTCAGAAAATGATAGTCAACGCCGTCTTTTTCTCCGGGTCTCTTCGGTCTTGTTGTACATGTGACAGTTCTTTTAAAACCGTGTTTTTCCAGTTCTTTGGCGACCGTGGTTTTGCCGGAACCGGATTTTCCTGTTAAGATGATCATTTTTCCTCCTTTCCTGTGACGGCAGGAAGCGCACAAAGATACTTGTGCATTTCCGACCACGCTTTCCAAAACGTCCCGTTTTCATAGGCGTACGAAATGTCCTGCAAAAGATCAAGCAGTACTTTCTTTTCTGCTTCGTTAAAAGATGATGCTGGAACGGGGCTTTGTAAAGTTTTACTACTATCGGCATATATGTCAGCGAGAAACTGCATCATATATTCCTGATCCTTCTTTTGCGCGTCTTCCCAACCGTCTTTGTAACCAGCTTTGAAACCGGACACAAAGTTTGCGGGACCTTCCTTGAGGGGAATCGCTTTTGTAAGGGTTTCCTCTCCAATCCATTCATCTGATTTGCCGCCAACCATAAGGTAATCTGTCTCATGTCCAGACTTTTCGTCGGGACGGGAAACAGCGCCGATCGTGATGATCAGCTGATCTCCTACATCAAATTTGTGATTCTTGGGTTTGCTTGGCTTATTAGCCTTTTCAATATCTGCCCAGCTGTTTCCCTTGATGTTTTCTTCACCATTAGTTTTCATTTTTCCTCCTTCTTTTGAAACATCTCCTGTCTTCAGCTACTATTCTGTATATGTCCAGATTTCTCCGCTATAGCAAATATAGTAAAAAATGAAAAAGCACCACCATTGGCAGTGCTTTTTTACTAATTATGCATTCGTGGAGAAGTTAATGTATCCTGCTTCATTTAAGGAAAGGTAACTGTCGTCACCTATAATAACGTGGTCAAGCAGGCTTATGCCGATTATGTCCCCAGCATTTTTTACCCGGTTGGTAACCTCAATATCCAAACCGGATGGAGTTGGGTCTCCTGACGGATGATTGTGCATCAGTATAATATGCACAGCCCCAAGCATAAGGGCTTTTTGAAATATTTCACGAGGGGATGCAAAAGAAACATTCACTGTTCCGTGGGTAACCTCAAAGAGCCCGATCACGCGCATTTTGGTGTCAACGCAGATGCAGTACACGTATTCTTCCGCCATCCTGTGAAGGCCGATGTCTTTAGCCAAGTCCCTGAACAATACAGGCCTGTCGTACCGTACCCTGCGGTCAATTCTATAGAACGATTTTTCCCGGACTAATAACGGAAGCCTTTCCCCGTCTAGTTGCATACTATATGAATGTATATTCATTTTTCCTCCTTCTTTGAGAAACTCAATCGATATTCAGCATCACCAGCACCTCTTCTGCAGTCATGTCTGGCCATTTTTCATAATTTGGTGCTCCGGCGATGAAGTCAGGTTCTTCTTCGCAATGCTGCTGTTTCCATCGGCGTCGTTCCTCCTGAGCCTCTTTCTCGCCGGGATAAGCATGTTTTCTTCTGCTCATTTTGTCACCTCATTACTGTCTGGCAAGAGCGTTGCTGTTACGCAGGGAGTCGGTTTCAATATCGAGCAGGCAGACATGCTTTATAAATCTGCTTATACCGTCGCTTTCACCAGGGAAAACGACTCTCCCAACTATGTCAGATGCAGAACTGACGCTTTCAATCTTAAGAATCTCTCCTGTCTTTGCCTTTACTGTCTTTCCTACCAGGAATTCTGTAAATGTGATACCCATTGCGAGCTCCTTTCTTTTTTCCTCCTTTTACCGGTGAACAATCATCTAAAGGTTACGGTTGTACTTTAATAATTCGATCAGGAATGTAAAATTTCAGAAAGAGCTTGTCTCCGGCTTTTTTTACATCAAGACACCAAACAGCTCTGTATTCGTGGAGTAAACTTGCTGAGCTGCCTTGTGTCTTGTTAAAGACAGCAATGGCATCATCAACGCCAAACCGTCTCATGCCAAAGATAAAGGATGTATAGGCAAACTCCTCCTTTTTCTCCAAATGGCGTTCTACTGCATGCCATTCGATGAAAAGATCAGATGCGTAAGCCTCACACCACCTTCCTGCTTCCTGGATCAGTTTTGTCAGCACAGTCGAGAGGTTTACACAATATTTTTCTTTATTGCGCTCCCACTGGCCAGTCTCACTGAACATCTGAAATCGCTCTGCAACGGGTATGTATGCATCAAAACCCGCATTACCACCATTGACAAATACTGTTGTTTTTTGATATTCCATTTTTCTTTTTTCCTCCTTCTTGTTTTTATGGAACTCCGGGTTATCTGTTATTAATTCTTATATGTCCAAAAATCTCCGGCATAGCAAAAAGCAGCCTCCATTTGGAAGACTGCTCTTTTATTGACTACTCAATTATTCACTTTGGCACATGCCTTTTACTATTTTCTCCAGTTCCGGTCTTGTATAAAGCTCGAACAGAATACTTCCGTATATCTCTAGCGCGTTTCCGATGTATTCCATATCATCTGCTGACAGGGTAACTGAATATTTTTCCTTGTCCGGTTTACCATAGCGCCAGTCATATGTCTGCTGCAGGAGATGATGTGGGGCGTCGCTGCATGAATGAGTTGCCGGCAGCAGGTCTTTTCGTACCATTGTAAGGTGAAAGCCTGCCGGGTGAACATGCTTCTCATTCATAAGATCCACCGCTTCTTTGACCGTACTCATTCTTCTTGTTCCTCCTTCTTTTCGATCACAAAATCAACCGATTCCTCCGTAATTCCCAAATTTCTGCATTTCATCCCTGTCGACGTCCCTCCACTATGCCGTGTCTTTGACAAGAAGAGTGTTCTTACTATCACAGAATATGGAACGCTAACACGGAATCTTTCTTCCTCCGAATCCGGCTCAAAACCGACCCATTCGAGGTATTCATCGAAATCATCCACAAGGCGTTTCATCAGAGAGATACATCCTTTAAGGATGTCCTGCTCACTGTGGCTGTAAGTCATGGAAACTTCACGCTCCCAGGTATGACCATAGCGAGGATCTTCGAGGAATTTCCAAAACGGCATGTCTTTATCAAAAGATGAGTCCGTTTCTTTGTGGTTTTCATAATCCAGTTTTGCCCACGAAAGGAAGTTACCGCAGCCAGAGCAAAAATAGTGCTTATTACCGCCCTTGCTGCGATCAATCCAATCATAGACATTTCCGCACTCAGGGCACTGATAATACACTTCCTTTCCGTACCAAAGTCCGGATTCGGAAGTTTTCTTTTCAACATAAATTATTTTTCTGGGTTTGTTTTCAAACATTTTTCCCTCTTTAATCGTTAAATTCAATGAATGATGTCTTCATGACTCTCTTGAGAGTCTCCACTCTCTGTTCAAGTGGGATCTTTACTCCTCCGGCCCCAGGGTGTCCGCCACCACCGAATTCTTTCGTAATTTGACCGAGGTTGATGTCCTTCCTTCTTGTGCGGAAAGACAGCCCACTGCCATAGTCGACTATATGAAGGTCGACATCGTAGTTTTCCATCATATATTCGAATACGTCCGGTATATTCTCGTTTATATTGCAGTATGCGAATGAGTAGGTTCGTCCACAAAGGGTGGTGTTTCCCCCGCGGATCCTGTTCGCCACTTTTTCTTTAAGAAAATATTTCTTTTTGTTTTCTGCGATGAGCAACAGGAGAGAGTCCGTGTCGGAGTAGAGGTTAAGACCTCTCCGTGAATTCGATATCCTTTTCCAGAATACGGATTCGAATAATTCGATACCGTATTGTTCAAACAGGGTCTGCAGTATCCTGAAGTACTTGTCGCCTCCAAATACATTGACCCAGTCCCATGTGTCATAAGCGGCAACCATAAAAACAAACCGCTTAGCAAGCTCCGGATTGCGGAACTTTCTTGTAAGACCGCAGTATTCCATGTAGTCGTATACGAGAGATGTTCCACTCGAATGCACGGATACAGCGCCTGTTTCATAAAGGATTGAGTCCCTGTAGCTTCCTTTCAGCAGCAAGGGCTGTACGCAGGCCCATGAGAATCTGTTAAGGCCGACCGCCGTCTGGTGATGGTCTAAAAGGACCAGAGCTACCTGTTTATGTTTATCAACATACTCCGCGTCCTCTTCACTGCAGGAGATATCCGATACGATCATAAGATCATATTCCTTTGCCGTATCCGGATCGCTTGCTTTATCTCTGATCATTCTGCTCATCATATCGTTCGGGCAGTGGATCACATCTACCCCGTCACGGAAGAAGCTTTTGAGCAGGACAGCTGCCCCAGCCCCGTCCAGGTCTGTATGCGTCAGGAGAAGGATCCTGCTATTTTCGTTTACTTTTGCCAGCTTCGCAAAATACTGTTCCATCTTTTTTCCTCCTTCTTTCTGTCAATTATCTACGGCTGCTTCCAGCAGCTCGTATTCGACATCCTCTAAATCCGTTGTTGACCAGCCAAAGTCCGAAAGGATCTGGTCCCTTACCTCTGTGATTGCAATGTCTGGAGCGTCAATCTGACCGCCGTCGAAAAGCTTATAGTCAGGCGTATACAGAGTGTAATCCCACTCGCCTTCTGTGTTTTTTTGGACAGAAAGGAAGCCATTCTGTGTTTTCCATGCCCCTTCTGTCTTCTGTTTTTGCCGCGCAACATATCGCTCGATCAGCGTCGCTATACTCCAGCCGGTCAGAAACACTGAAACGGCATCAATAGCTCTGCGAGATACAGGCGATGCCACTCTATACGAATGAAGAAGCTTCGATATATCTCGTTCTATGTCGGAAGACATTTCTTCCATAACCATCTGAGAGAACACGTCTTCCTCGTCGTTCATGGAAAAGTTTTCCGCCTCTTCCAGTACGGTATCGGAGATGTTGAATACTGCCCAGCCAAACAATCCGTCGTCGGGACCTTCTTCCGATTCAGTATGTGCATCACCCAGCTTTTCGGAGAGCTCCTCAAGACGAATGTTCGTGTTCTCAATTGCCTTTATTAGCCTCGGAACGTCTCCCTCATAAAACTTCTTTCCCATTCGTGTCTCAAAAAAATTCATACCTTTTTCCTCCTTCTTTTTTTTGACACTCCAAATTTTCGTGCTTTAAAATCATATGGCCCAAAACTTCAGCCATAGCAAATCAGGTGTCTGTTTTTAGAAAAGAAAACAGCTCTGCCTGAACAGAGCTGTTTGTCTCTCTAATATAAATGTTTGCATTGTCATGCAACAGCAATATCCTTACGAGATGTTCTCTTCCCGATTCTTGCCTTCTTAGGCACGATCTTGAACTTCCAATCTGGCTTGCAGCCGAAGTAGTAGAAGTTCACGTTGAAGTAGTCGATACTGCCATCACAATCCTCCCAGTTGTAGGAGCGGACGAAATCATCAACATCATCCAGCATTGCGGCCACGTCCTCAGTGTAGACTTTGAAGAAATCGCTTTCTGCAGTCCAAACCTCGCGGATCCTTTCCAGCAGTTGTTCCGGATACCACGACTCCAGTGTCCAAAGGCCGTTTGCCTCCAGCTTTTTCCATACTTCATTCAGCTCCGCTTCTGTCAGGTCTTCCGGATCCTGCTTATAGATGTCTGCAGGAGCCTCCCTCAGGCTGACATGCAGTTCCTGGCACATGGATGCGTAGGACGTCCGGACGCTGAACTTATATGTCGGATACTTCTCTTTGACATAGGAACGTACGATCTGGGCGATCGTCTTCAGGGAACGATCACTGTTGTAGTTCCTGCCCTTCCACCCGAACTGGGTGTAGAATTCGCTTCTGGTGCTCTCAGCAGTCTCATTGACCACCTGACCCGTTTTCTTCTCATGGCGGTCCTTCCATATTCTGAAAAGAACATCGTACTCAGCGTTAATCTCCTGCATGACGGCTGTGTCGCCTCCGTTGTCCGGATGATTGGTTCGCAGCAGGTCGCGATATTTCTTTTTAAGATCTTCAAAACTTGTCACTTTCTTGATGTACTTTGCCATCTCCTTTTTTCCTCCTTCTTTGTTTTGCGTTAGTCGAACCCCTGATATGGATCGCTATCAGATGGCGGGCAGTTTTCGTAGACACTTTCTTTGTGTCTTGCGATCTTGATAGGGTACGGAAGAGCAGCATTATCTGCATCGTAGCAGGCAATAGCAATCCCGATGTCCCGATATTCTACGTATTTTCGCCCGGTTGATTCTTTCCACCTTTCAACGATTTCTTCTCTTGAAAGGTTCAGATCGCTATAATATGGCCACCATGGCATATCCGACATTTTTTTTGCGGGGTACTCCGGATGTTTTACGGCGTATGCTGCGTCATGCGGGCATACATAATCAGGATTTTCAGATATCCACTCTCTGTTCCAGTCGGCTACAAGGTTGTAAATATCTTCCCCTCCGAATCGCCCATAATCCTCATATATTTCCACATCGATCTGTGCGGATTTTCCTCCGAATTTCTCGGGGACAAGGACTGTTGCAGGATGATCTTTCGAAAAGCCCACAAGACGCTGGTCACGTCTCGGTCTTTTACAACCATATTTGTCTATCCTGATCTTCCCGGCATCGCAATAACACCAACTAAATGAACCCATTTTTTTCCTTTTTCCTCCTTCTTATTGAGTTACAACTCCTTGTTTTCAAGTTACTAATCTGTATATGTCCAAAAATCTTCGGTATAGTAAATTCAGATGGTTTTTCTCAGAAAAGAAAACAGCCCTGTATTCACAGAGCTGTTCTTTATGTTAATGATCGATGCCCCATCCGTCGAAAGCGATGCTTCCGTCAGGGCGTGTTGCTTTGATATAGAGCGAATCTTTCGGATCCTTTGCGTGCCATGTACCGTGGATCTCTAAAGGAATAAGTTTCCCAAATTCGCCGCTTTCCCAAACACGCAGCTCAATTCCTGAGCAGTCGGAGAAACTCTCATCCATGATTATTTCTGATGCTGTCTTCAGGCTCACGTCGGCACTTTTGTCGTCATATCTTGTTTGAACAATGTACTTCATTTTACCTCCTTAGCATTTGATAACCGCTATTCCATCTGAGGTTCTAATAAACATCTCAGGAGCTTTAAAGATTTTCATATACTTCTTCGCAAGTTCATCACTAAGGGATATTTCAGATATTCCGTTTTTTAATCCCGTGATGATGAAATTACCAGCGATGACATCTTTGATCTCTCCATTGACCCTGATCGCCCTGTTAAGCGGAAGGTTTAAGATTTTGCCCTCCTCATTGCAGATAATGGCTACGGGATCGTCAAAAGGGAAAATCCTTTCGATATATCCGCCTATTATCTGATAGGTGGATTCATAATCGTCTCCAATGTCGACCAGTACCGGCTCCTGATTAGGGCATACTTTTAAAACTCTCATACTTTTTTCCTCCTTCTTTTTCTGCTGAGGCGAGTAAAATGTTTTCTGCCTCACACCCTACATGGGACTTGCTGATCGGGTGTGTACTTAGATTATATGCGCCACGGACCCGAACAACTTTCTTCATTTTTCCTCCTTCCTATATGTTTGGACTCCGTTTTTCATGTTACTGAAATATATATGTCCATATTTCTCCGCTATATCAAAAAGCGCACCGCCCAAAGGCGGTGCGCTCTCTTTGACACTATGGATTGCATCGTTTGCAGGGCGTATAACCCTCTTCAATCAATTTATCTCTGCTCTGTGTTGTCTCCTGCTTGTTTTTGTCCTTCATGTCGTTGACAGACGAACAGGAAGGTTTATGTATCTTTTTACTGGACGTATTAAGAACATATGTCACGTCTGCGCTCCCTGGAGCTTTTGGCTCTTCTGCTTCTTCGCGCCAGTTTTCTCCTGTCGTATAGTCCAGTTCAATACCCGGCTGTACGTTATAACAGAAGGCACAGAACTGCACCAGAGTATCTTCGACAGAGCGCGCCTCCATAAGTACGCCTCGGCAGAGAAGCTCGTCCCCTTTGAAAAAGGGCGTTACTCTGTACAAAACATGATTCCCTGTTCCATCAACGTATTGTCGGACAGAATTCTCGAACGGTAGCATCCCCTCGACATTCATATATCGGGTGCCCGTGATGAGGTTCAGCTCATTGGCGTTTTGGCTCGTAAGCTGATAACCGATCAGATGGCAGCGGTTGTAGAGCCAATCCCCGTTTTCCGGATCAATCCCTTCATACCGTGCCTGATGCCAGCCTGTTGGAGTTACACTGCTGAGATCTGTGTCTCTTTTTTCTGTTGGCATTGTTTCTGGTCCTACGAGCACCATAACTCCGGTACATCTTCCCAGTTCGTCCAAAGGCCAGTATTCCTGTCCATTGAATGCCATATCTTCTTCTGTAAAGAATGGCACGTCGTCGTTAACATCGAACCACGCATGCCCGTCATATTCCGGGGCAATGGAGTAATCAAACTCCCCTGGTATGCTGTGGGTTACGGCATATGGTTTTGAGGCTACCGACTTCGATGCTGATGCTGCATCGACCGCCCCGGCTTTCTGCTCTACTACAGAACTATTGACGCTGGATGTGCTTTTGCCAAGACCGTCTTTTTTTGCGCCGACCATACCGCCGATAAAAGCCATTGCCATGATCAGCACTCTTGTCTTTAATCTGTTTTTCATTTTTCCTCCTTCTCCTCCTTTTCTACAATTCCGCCAAGTTCATCTATGATCGTTCCAGTCTGCTGAAAACGAACAATGGCAGCTTTGGCATCCTTTAGACGAAAATACATGATCTGAGCTATACCAAAATGTCTACCATCCGAGGTTTTTACCGGCTTTGTGAACATATCATTATCTATGACCCATTCTTTTTTACCGTCTCCCGGAATGCTCGTGATCATGTATCCCTTATGCTCGTAGCATGTTTCTTTATATTCTTTCATTTTTCCTCATTCCTTTCTGTCATCAGCCCTCTGCGATGGACCGATGACGTTTGTCATTGACCCTTAGCAGAGGGTTATTTTCACACGACAGCAGAAGAATTAATCCCTGGCGTGCTGTGAAAAGGAAAATGACTTTATCTTCCTTTCCGCATATCTTCGAAAAGCACGTCGATGCTGTGTTCGATATCCTTTTTCGACCATGGGGAATTAATCCCTTTTATCGGCATATCTCCGATATATTTATTATCCTTTTCCCTCAGGTAAAGGATTCTATAATTCTTGCGGGCAGTGTAATGAAATGCTCTGACTCCCCGATATATGTGCTCTATAATAAGGCCCATAAATCCATATCTGTCCTTTCCGCTATCCGTCCTCTGCAAGGGACAGACAGCACTATACTGTTACCCTTTGCAGCAGGGAATTTATAACGGATATATGTCCGGATACTGTCTCAGAACAGCCTCAAATATGTGTTCCAGAACCGGCACGCAGATTGAATTTCCCGCCAGCAGGGAGATCTGTTTGTCGGTAAGACCCGCCTTTGCCATGTTTTCGTAATCTGCATCACGAAAGCCCATGAGACGGAGTTTTTCTTTTGCAGTAAAGGTGCGGAATTTGTCGCCGATCAGGACACCTTGCCGGGGCGATGTTGTCAGCGTCGAAGCGTAGTCCCCGACACGTCCTCTCCTGTTTTGGGAGTTGGGGAATGCAAGGTCTACACGCTGGAATTCGTTTACCGGCACGTAGCCCGGGCCGGCACCAAAGTCGCCCTTTACGGCCTGCCGGACATACCACTGATTGCCCATCTTCTTTGTGATTGAAAGTTCAGTCGCAGAGAACTGGTTTTCCTTGGCATCCATGTCTGCTGTCAGGTCGAGGAACTGCTTTAATGTGTACCGTTTGTCCTCCGGCACAGGATCGGGCATCACAAACGCTCCGTATTTATCCGCAAGTTCATTAAGTACTGAGATGCAAAAAAAACGCTCTCTTGCCTGGGGGATACCGTAGTCGGACGCATTGAGCATGTGTTTGACCATAATGCTCCTGTCAGATACGTATCCGCCCTTCGCGACGTACTTCCCTGAGCCGCAGAAAGTGTTAGTGTAGCCGTAGCTTTCCATGGTCTTCAAATAATGCTCCAGTACGTGCGGATGACTATAAGCCATATTTGGCACGTTTTCCCAAATGCAGAGTTTCGGCTGCCGGGTCAGCTCCCTATATCCGTTTGCAGGACAAGGGTCTAATATCTGCAGCGTTCTTTCATAAAGAATCGAACGGCCACTATTGATGTCGTTTTTTCCCTCACGCGAATAATCCTGACAGGGCGATCCGTGGACAAGGATCGTGACGGCCAAATTCCACAATCGGATATCCTGCGGACGTGCATCGAGCGAGAAGAGCTGATTATATGCTCTCACTGCGTACGGCAAAACTTCCACATAATCGATCGACTTTATGCAGTCAGACGACATGCTTCGGAGTTCCCTTTTGGACGCATCCGGATTTTTCGTTCTGATCATTTTCATCAACGTGTTTTCAAGCGCCCTTCTTGGAGCGCCAATTCCGCCGAACAATTCCAACAGGTGGATTCGCTGCTGTTGTTTATCGCAGTCCGGCACTCCTTTCTCTTTGATTTTTGTAAAATCTTTCATTTTTCCTCCTTCTTTAAAACTAGCTCCTGGTCTTCATGTTACTGACATGTATATGTCCAAATTTTTCCCGCATAAGAAATCTGATAAAAAAAACAGCACCGCTTATACGATGCTGTTCCCTTTTAGCTTTAGACTTAATCTTTTTCATCAGCCTTTTGCAGCACTTTTCTAGCATTGGCCTCAAAGTTGCTGCGGATTTCGTCAAGTCGCGTCCAATAGGCTGTCTCATATTCTTTCATGCCCTCTGGATCGAACTTGCGAAGCTTGTCAGCATCGAAACGATACAGCGGATACGTACAAAATCCTGATTCTGCAGCGACGATTGCTCCAAATCTTGTGTACGGCTCAGCAATACCTGCTTTTTCAAGCCGGCGAGCAATGTCCGGGACGTTGTTTACGTCCAAATATGCACAATACAGGGGCATTAGTGTTCCGTTGCCGATTTCTTCTCCAAGATAAACCGTCATCATTTCTCCGTCTGCATCAAAGGAAGCCATACAAAGTCCTGATGTTACGTATGTTCTCACTTTAAGGCACATCTCTTTGCCCGCTTTTGCAGACAGCTCTGCGAGGGTATCTACGCTCAGGCCAGTAAGATCAGAGGCAAAGGACCATGCGTCTTCCGAATCATGTTTATGAAGAGTGTCAAGAACATCTGTGATAGAATAAATGGAACTTCTTACATCAATACTCATCTCTTTTTTCCTCCTTCTTACGCCGCAGGCAGTGGAGCCGTAATGTCTGTTACGATGTCCTCTTTCCACGCCGAGCCGCACATTGCATACACAGAACTTACCGACCACCTGAAATGTCTGTCGGGAAGACAGCTCCTGATATATTTGACAGGTAGTTCTATGTCTTTCTCCAGCTGGATTTCAAAGCAGCTTCCTGCGCCATTCCACGGATCGAAAAGACCTGCGGTCGCCTCTCTGATTACCTTTATTGTGCCGCAATCCGGCCGGAACCGTGCGTCATAGATTTGCTCTCCCGCTGGTTCCTGTAACCTGATGAGCTTGTAAAGACTGATCAAATCTTTCATCGTCATCTCGGCGAGAAATGTAAGGCAGTTCATTCCAGAGGTCTCGTTTGCGACTTCCTGTCGAACCGAAGTCATAAAGTCTTTAACTTCATCCGGCTCGACGTCGCCTTTATCCAAAGCATGCTGGAGCTGACGCCTGGTGTATCCTTGCGTAGCAGCCAGCCATACGAGGGACGCCCGGTCTTCGATTTCTGCTCCCTGCATGTCGTGATAATGAGGGTAGATCAGGGAATTCAATGTATAGTCGTAATTTCCATCCCCAGTATCGACCATCAGATCAACCTTATATGTCTGATGATCGTAGTGGTCGTACGGATATTCATACGTGAGGATCTCCGTGATATAGTCGCGGAGATAATCTCTGATTTCTTCTTCCTCATCTTCATTGGCCGGGTATGATTTTCTTACCGCGCGGTCGATGATTTCACCTTCATATGTGCCGTGGTAATAATCGCAATAGGTTTCCTCAACAGCTTCCGCGAAAGCCATTTCGGGATCTTCAGAAAGAAGGATTTCTTCTACCTTTTTGTCTGAAAATCTGTCGTCATAGGATGGATAAACGGTGTAATTAAATACGCCGTCTTTTTCATCCAGGTACTGTTCCTTTCGCAACTCTGTAAAGAGAGCGCCTTCTGCCTGTTTTCTCTTTTCCTCTGTCATCTTTTTCCTCCTTCTTTTTTTAGGCTGTATTTAATAGCCTTTTTGGACTCCGGGTTTTCTGTTACTAATAGTTAGATGTCCACATTTTTCATCTATAGGAAATTTGAGCGCAATTTTCGCAAAACAAAAGCGCCGGTTTCCCGACGCAGTTGTTTTTCTATATTACAGGATTTCCGGAAGTGGTTTTCCTTTATCTGTAAAACCTACCAGTTCCTTGTATCCTACGGAATCGCAGTAGTAGAAGCGGATTCTGTCTCCTCTTCTGATGCTTACAACATCACTGACCGACAGGCTGTGTCCAGAAAAATCAAGCGGATGAGCCATGTTAAACTGTGTAAACAGCTCTTCAAGTACCTGACGATCCTCAAATCCATGCACTTCTCCGGAATACACACAGTTATAATCTTTTATACTTGGCGTTTTGCCATTCTTTTCAAGACGTTTATATGGCAGAAAGAGATACTCTTCAGCTTCGTCTTTTAGCTGAAATATCGCGTAACGGCACTGGGTAAGCTGCTCTTCTGCCTGCCTGGCTGCCTCCCGGATCATGGACCAGTATTCGTCCCACCAGTCGCAATGAAATCCGGACAGTCTGTCAAAGATGGGGACAGCTGTTTCAGCGATCCTGTTCCACTCTGCCTGTTTTTCCTCAGGAATTTCCTCGTTTTCGCTCATGCAGGCATTCTCAAGGAGGACCTTGAGGACGTCTGCCTTACGCATCTCATCCTGTTTTTCATAATATGCCCTGTCGGATATCGGTACTTCCGGTATATCAACAAGGCGCAGGATCTCAGACTCCCCGTTTGCGAGGAAGATGGATGCTGCGTGAGTCTCCTTGTTGTAGCAGAGACCGTACTCCATGTCGCAATTATCTTCCATGAGTTCCTCGGCCTCATTGTCCGCGATTTCAAGGAGTTCTACAGCCCTTTCTTTTACATATGCCCGGAATGTGTCGGGGGCTTCTGCTTCGGAGACTGCTTTAATGACGCATATATCGTCATATTCACTGTTGTAACTCAGGATTTGTTTCATTTTTCCTCCTTTTACAGAAACATGGGCTCATACAGAATACTGCTGCCAGTTCTTGCCCCGTCTGTGAATTCATACTTGTACAAAGAAGCTTCATAGTCCGCTGCCATCCTGACTGCCTCTGCATCATCTTTGAACTCTGATGCAGGGAACAGGCCATCATTTACGAAAGCGTTCATGCAGTCAAAGAAGTAGTATATGCCGTTAAGTACCGGCCTTTCGGGCTTTGCCTGAGCGGCCTTGACCTTGTTTTTTCGCGGTTCAAGCGCCTCCATCTCGGCCTTGTATGCCCTCGCCTCTTTTTTTGTTCTGCAGTATTTGCCAAAACCGCAGTAAGCATATGTCTGCCCTCCGTTAATACTGGTCCATCGCTGCACCTCATACTTGTAGATGCCGTCGACCGGGAAAGACAGCTCCTTAATCACATACTTGTTGACAATCTTTGTCATTTCGTTTTTCCTCCTTATTTGTGCGCAAGTCCAAGGTAATGGTAGTTGCCACCACTCTTCCCAAATGCCATGAACAGAGAACCGTGATTGTCGGAGCTGTGAGGCTCCCCCATCATGAATCCCGCCGATACATAAAGCCCGATGGAATCTGCTTTTTCCTCTGCTTCAGCTGATAGATGTTTAGGTGGCATGCAGTTGAACATTTCATTGTAGATATCTTCTGATATCTGCTGTCCGGGCTTAGCTGAAAATGTGCGGTCTTTCTCCCATTTTTCTTTGTCATAGATATTTGTCATTTTTCCTCCTTACTTCTCCCACAGATAGCTGCCTTGGTCATCTTCGACCTTGACCGGTTCGCCATCAATATCTGAAAGGACTCCAAAGTCTGCATCGCCATACTGCTGCAAGGCTTTTTTGATCACTTCCTCAATATTGATATTTTTCCCACAAGGGATTTCTGCCACATATCTTCCGCTTACGCGAAATGACACAAACGCTTTTCTTTCTTCACCGATTTTTGTTACAGTGATCGGCGTAAGCGCACCACGTCCGCATACTGGGCAGTAGTGCCCATGAGATGACAGGCTTGTCTGGCCACAGCTGTCACAGAAGACCTTGTAACCGACACCGGCTTCCTGGTCCTTTGTTAATCTGAAATCGAGCATCTTTTTTCCTCCTTCTTTGTATCAAATTACGACTCCATGTTTTCAGTTACTAATCTGTATATGTCCACATATCTCCGCTATAACAAAAAAGCCGGCACATGCCGGCTTAATTTTTGATTATATGTTTTGACTATGCTTTATCCAACGCTGAACGGATGAAGTTGGTCCCCATCCCACTGCATGGATGTTCTTCCATCTCTTGCCTGCCGCTGGATCTCCTCAATCATCCAGTCGATCCTGTACGGGGATTTATTTTCGGCCAAATACTCCCTTACTTTTTCGATATTATCTGATGCCCATCTAAGAAGAATTTGACCGCCTTCCTGCGCTTCGGGCTGAATGGAAACACATGTAGGGTACTTCCTGGAATATCGACACCATCTGAGGATTGCTTTCTCCGGATCCTTTTCGTATGCCTCTTTCACTATTCCGCCGAATGGCATTACTACTGATACTAAATAGCTCATTTTTCCTCCTTCTTGTCCCATATCAACCGTAGATCCATCCGTCAGGCTCTTCATTAAACATATCTGTAAAGAAATCTTCTATATCCATGAAGGTTTTGATACTGCTTGAATCCATACTATTCTCTGCCATAGAGGCAGGTGCCGGGATGTGCCCCAAAGCATATTCTTCAAGACTGCCTTCTGCGCGCTTGATCACGTCAGCCTTCTTTGGATCTATCCAGCAATACATCAGATTGATCAGGAACCCTCCTTCATTGTCTTTAATGCCAAAGCCATTGTAACGCTCCGCCCGCTCCGCGTCGGTCTCTTCGCAGTCATATTCCACTCTGTCTGGAATTACCAACATGCCTGTTTTTTCATTGTACACAGGTAGTCCATCCATGATTTCAAGAGCTGCATCATGCGGGCTAATAATTTTATTACTTCGGTAGCAACTTCTCTGCGTTAACATCTTTTTCCTCCTTCTTTTTCATTTATTTATTGCCTCACATCCCGATAGATTCCAGGGCACTCCCTCTTCCGAGATAATCAAGCTCATAATCCATGATTTCTTCTTTTGACAGCTGACGATCGTACAACAGAAGGTTATAGTAAATACCGGTTGTATCTTCCGCTGCAAGCAGGAGCCCTTTCATCGGCTGGCATCCGGGGGAGTACCCCCTCAGCCTCATGCCGTAAGAATGAGCCTCCTTTGTATACTGACTTTCATCAACTGCGATGTTCGGGATATCCTTCTGCATCCCGGACATTCCGGCATCTTCCAGAGCCTCGTTCATTCCGCATGCCGGACAGATCTCTGTCTTGTTGTCTTTTCTTGATAAAGCAGGGTGCGCTCTGTAAAACCTTCCGCATACGGGGCACTTCCTGGACTCCATCACATCAATTTCCTTTACAATTTCTGTCGATCTCATTTTTCCTCCTTCTTTGTATCAAATTACGACTCCATGTTTTCAGTTACTAATCTGTATATGTCCACATATCTCCGCCATAACAAAAACATCAATAAAAGAAAAACGGCCGCACCTTATGGCACGACCGTTACTCTTTTACTTGATATCGTCTGTTCTCATGTCAATGCCGTTTTCTACATCATATATAACGACATTGCTCTGTTTGAGAACAGCTTTCAGAACCTTATGATCTTTTGCGATGCTTACAAGGTATCTTTCTCCCTCGTTGGGTGTGGACACCTCAATTATGCGCCGGACATTTTCCGGAAGCTCTGCTATGCTGTATACCTCGATCGAGGTTACTTTGCAATTTGTAATCTCCTCGATCTCAGTTATTAGCTCTTCGGCTTCATCCGGGCTGCAGTTGACTGCCGTTTTTACCGATTCGATCAGCTCGCTCGAATAAGCAGATTTTTCCTTCAGATCAACAGGATCTCCGGAACCTGATGATGCAGGTTCATCTGTTACTGCCGTCTGCTCTGCCTCTTTCAGCGGCTCTTTTTTTGCACAACCCATGAGGCTGACAGTTAAAACCAGTACCACAATCGTCCATAGTTTTCTTGCGTTCATTGTTCCTCCTTCTTTCATATGAAGACATGGAGTCTTCGTTGGACTCCTTTTTTTGTTACTGAAGGATATATGTCCATATTTTTCCGCTATAGCAAATCACGAGATATTTGTACTGGAAGCTGACTGCTGACCAAAAACAGCCCCATCCTTTCGGACAGGGCTGTTTTTTAATCTGATGTAATACCTGCTTGCTCGCAGTGAAGAGTCACCCAGCAGTTCTGCTGGCCGCATGGCAGATTTCCCTGCAAGCTGCTGCTCCCAATGTTCTCGGGGCAGCAAACGCACTTATTTGCGTTTTCAGGGTTGAGCATGAACGAAACATAGTTGTTTACATACTCATTTCTTCCTTTTTCTTCCATTCCTGGTCTCCTTTAAGCCGGAATATAATTCCAGCCTTTCTGTACAATATCGAACATTTCCTTGAGAAACCTGTTCTCAACTTTACTCATTTTCGTCCCATTGGCATAAAGCCCGGTTATATAAAGTTCATCTCTTGCTCGTGTTGACGAAACAAAGAGCAAGCGCCGTATCTCTTCAACTTCCTTGATACGCATCATCGCGCCTTTCTGATACTTGGTAATCGTGTTATAGATTATCGGCCATTCAAGGCCTTTGGAACTATGGCTTGTTACCAGTGCCACTCCCGGATAGGAGTCTGTACGGCGGTATTCAACACCATTTCCATACATAGAGAAGTCCCTGCAGTAATCGATGATCTCCTCATACTCTTTTCCTTCAAGTCCTTCTTTGAAGTGTTTTACTGTTTCATCGTCGAGAGAGAGTTCGTCGATAACATTAAGGAACATTGTCTTCTGTTCACGGTCACCAGCTGACCGGATCATCTCCGCACGCTCTACGACCTGCTGCACTGCGGCCTCCACCTCTACGGGGTCTTCATCCATGATAGTTCCTCCGCACAAGGCGTTGGCGACGGTAAGCGCATCTTTTGTATTTGTCGTGTCACGGATGACACGAGCAAATGCAAGAATTGCCCTTATCCGGCTGTTCTCCATCATCGGCTCGGGTGCGCCGAACATGGAGGGGATCCCTTCTTTTGTAAGCGCATCCGCAATTTTCTGAAGCTCACCTTTCGTATAGGCGAGAACCGCAATATCTTCCGGCTTTGTCCCGTTAGCAAGATGGCTTGCTATACCCTGCACGATGTACTTAATCTCGTCTCTGTCTTTATAAAATCCATTGACGATCACAGGTACACCGTCAGGTCTTGCTGCCACAAGGTCCTTTTCGACCTTTTCGCTGTTAGGGGAGAGTATCTCCGTTGCAAACTCACAGATCTGAGGTGTCGACCGGTAATTACGGTCAAGAATTATATCCTCTACATCGTCTTCGATATATTCCTCGAAATTGACAATGTATTCAGGGGAAGTATCTCTGAATCCGTATATTGCCTGATAATCATCGCCCACCACCATGAGAGACTTGAAGGTCGGTAACTTTTTCAACTCTTTGATCAGTTCAATCTGGCCCTCCGAGCTGTCCTGGAATTCGTCCACGATAATGTGCTCGAATTTGTAATGCTCTTTCAGATAACCGGGATCCTTTTTGATCATCTTAAAGGTCAGAAGTTCCTGGTCTTCAAATTCAATCAGGCTTTTTTCCATCATCACCTTTTCGTATTCGTCATAGAGCTTGACAAGTTTTTCAAGGGCTGTCTGGCTGATCTCTTCATAAGATGCAGCTTCTCGCGCATCCATAATATTCACGGTTCCATCATTTTGCAGTTTGCTTTTTTTGCATACCGCGAATACATCTGCAGCGATACGAAGAGCTCCTCTTGTCCCCCATCCTGTTGAGGATGAGAAATTCACGAACGCTCTTCCCGACCATTCGTAGATCGGATGCGCGGTGAGCAGGTCTGCAATAATAGCAAACCGTTCAACGTCATCAATAACTTTCGGCTCTCTCTGGAATCCAAGTTCCTGCCAGCATTCCTTTACGATCTCGTATTCAAACGCATTGAATGTTGAGACTTTAAGTGAGGGCAGCTCTTGACCCAGTTTCATTTCAATCCTTTTTTTCATTTCTCCGGCCCCAGCCTTTGTAAATGTGATCATCAGGATTGATTCTGGACTTGAGCCTTCACGAAGAAGTCTTGCCACCCTTTCCGTTACGACGGCTGTCTTGCCACTTCCGGCTCCGGCGATGATCCGGGAAATTCCGGAATCAAAGTTGATCGCTTTCTGCTGTCGTGGAGAGAACTGCATTTTTACTTCTTTTTTTATTTCCTTTACTGCCGCCAGTCTCGTGGGGGGAAGGGAATACTTGCACAATTCATACTTGTCGCAGTATTCACAGGTGCTTTCATCCTGCTCCTCCGGAGACAACCCGCAGTTGTTCTTTGCAACCAGGGGTTCCATCTTTTTATCCAGTTCTGTTTCCCTGCCATCATACAGCTCCGTAATCTGGATGATGTTTCCGCCGCTGCCGAAGAAATTTTGTTCGCACTGGTTCCAGTAGGAAGTGTCCGAGCTCTTCCTAAGGAAATAGAATGAACTGGTGATGTTTTTAAATCCCAGCGCTCTTCCGTACAGCTGCAGTGCATAGAGCTGCATATCTCTCTGAAACGCGTTTCCACGGCCGGTCTGCGTCATGGACGGCTTCCCGACTTTGAAGATGACCAGTTCGACCTGATCTCCGCACTCGAACGCTACATCGCAGTGGACGTCATATGTTTCATCGCCGATCTGGATCGGCAGGCTCTGCGGGAATGAGGGCTTTCTCACTTCTCCTTTCAGATAGCGCATGACCCTGCGGTGATCCCACAGGAGCTGTTGCTGCCGCTGCTGGTAATTCTTAAAGCCGCATTCCGGATACCTGGACATCATATATTCCATGATCTCTTTGGGATCACGGACGTTAAAGATGAGCGCATTGCGGATCGTATCTTTTACGATGATCGTGCGGAAATAGTTTTCCGGCTGTGCCCCATCTTTTGGTTCATAGCCAAAATTACGTGACTTCCTGCATGCGGATGCCTCCGTAAGCGCTGACATGTTTTTCATATTTATTTTTCCTCCTTCTTTTCAGTAAGCCCGATCGCATCAAGTCCAGCTTCGTCATTGGCGATGAAGATGAGTCCTACAAGGCACATTGCCGGTTCCTCGTAAAAGACGATCTCATCCATGCGATAGCCGGAATACTCAGTTTTAGCGTCAAGGCAGTTATAACCGCCGTTTATCACTGCATCCCGGTAGCCAATACCGTAGCGTCCCCTTGTAGGGTAATAAGGCTTTCCATATGCGCATTTGTAGATGCCAATGACACCTACTGGCTGGTCACCGTATGCCCATTTTGAACCGCTTAGAGATGTATAGCCAAGCGACTTTACAAGGTCGCGGGCGGTATAAATACCCCAGTCATATGCCTTGCCTGTCTGTATGGCATCCGCATGGATAAGCGGCCCCTTTACAGTAAGGGACTTCCAGTTTTCTGTACGGCTGCCATGGATGAAATAATCAAAGCCGGCTTCGCCTATACCTTTTGCTTTTGCATACGTTTCGGTGCGCTCCAGGAAATCCGGCGCGTTAACATTGACGACCCTGTATGCCAGATCCCTTGGTGCCCTGAATTTCTTCAGCCACCGTTCTTTTTCCTCATGTGTTGCCATTTCCATTTCTATATTGCCGAATGGTGACACCACTTTTTTCCCTTTTTCCATCTTTAATGGAAGGACAGCCTCCATTGAGTTTATGATGCTTTCCCATCTCTCAGATGCCTTTTCGATCGCCTGCTTCTCCGTATTCGGGTCGGATTCCTGAATATAAAAAGATGAGAGGGATTTCTTCTTCCCATTCTCATCTTTAAAAGAAGCGTTTGTTATTGCCAAAAGTTTTGAGATAATTTCGTTCGCATCTTTGGCTCTCAGGCACTGTCCGAACTTTTTCCATTCCCGCCAGGCTGAATTTACCTGTGTGTAGTTAAACGGCAGCCGGCTCGACAGAAAATCAATGTTGAGCTGCGCCAGGCAGTTTTTGGACGCACCTTCGAAAAAGTCATTGATCTTAAGGACAAGTTCATCCTCATCTGAAGCAGGTGTTGTTCCTTCAAACATTTTTTCCAACTGCCGGATTTCCTCCTCCTCGTCGTAGATGTCATCGGTATAGTCTGCATACCCGTTTTCCAGAAGCTGGTGATACTTTGCCCAGTACATCCAGCTTGGCATTGGCTTTTTAAGAACAAAAGCTCCTTCGACCATATCCGCTCCGGCGTTTGTTCCGCCGGTCTGGCCGAAACGTGCCCCCACATCCATTGTCCTGGGGCCCATGTTATTCGGAACCAGGTCGTAAAACTGGTGTGCTCCGGTTTCCGGATCGATCTTACGCAGTTTACGCACTGGATACCTAGACTTTCTAAGCCGGATCTTGTTATCTCCCGGTTTCACGGTGCCGTTTTCAACGATGACTTGTGCTGTATCCCTGTCGTCAACGATAACAGTGATCATATCATTTCCTTTATTTCTGGCTGCTGCCCCGGCTATCTGACCGACCGGTTTCCACAGTTCTTCTTCTGTGTTGCCGGCAAGTGAAAACCGGGTGCTGCCTCCATTCCATGTCACTCGTACATCTTTCACGTTTTTCCTCCTTCTTTTATTCATTGATAGACTCCATGTTTTCAAGTTACTAATCTGTATATGTCCATATTTCTCCGCTATAGCAAAAAAGCCCTGCCGATAAACGGCAAGGCTTGTAATAAGTCTTTTTTTAGGAGGTAGATGACGGCTTTTTTCTATGACATAATTGTAAGAATACAGCGCCTATCCTTTCGGCATATAAGCATACATCTCTGCTTCCCTGTCTTCAACGGCTGCCGGCCAAAGCGTGGTCTCTACATACCCTTCTTTTCTGAAAAAACGTCTCCAGAACCCGGCTGCATACCGATTTCCTTCAATGACCAACAAGCTGTAAACGCCCCTATGCCGTGTCAAATAATCAGACATCACCGCAGTCATGAGGCCTCTTTTCCTGTACTGCGGAAGAACGTAAGCCTGTGAGACTGACCTCAGTGAGTCCCTGTGTTTTTCAGGGTAGTTTTTCCCTATTATAACGAATCCGACAAGATTTCCGGTTGCAGGATCGTAGATATTATGCCAAGAACTGTTTTTGGACTGGATGTAGTCATCGCAGATCTGACGGCACTCCTTCTCAGATAGCCGAAGGGGTTTTTTGCGAAACTTGTCCAGCTCCTCAACATATTTGCGGTAAAGGGCGTGTTTTTCTTCGTACAGGCTCATGGTTTCTCCTTTTCTTTCTGTTTAGGCGTGTTGTTAACTGTTTTAAACGGTTGGTTCCAGGTCGAGAAGGCTTGTTGTGTCATCTCCCCTCCTGTCTGTACTATAATCAGCCTGTGCAATCCTTGCAGACCTTAAGGCCTCACCATGAAGCTCTTTCCTCTTCCGTATTGTCTTCTCCTATCCACAACGTTGTAATCGAAAGTTACTTTCCTTGCGATATATATCCTCGGGTCGCGGGTGTGGTTCAGGTATTCTTCCAGCTGTTCCGACAGCTGTTTTATTGTCTGTTTACGGCTCATGGTGCTTTCCTTTCTCGCAAGATATGCGCAATCTGTGTCCTCTCCTCTCAATACCACCAAAACCCTCTTTTTGTTTCTGCTGCATCCTCCAGGATCTTTCTGAAATCCTTGAAGCGCGCCGCATATTCGCCACAGCCTGCATAGCCGATCACCATGTCGTTCATGTCCGTCCTGTCCCCGATCGCCTTCAGGATCTGCTTCGCGCAGCCGTAGGTCATTTTTGCCTTGGTATCGGGAGCGTACAGAAAGTCGATGACCTTGCCGTATTCCTTTCTGTATCTTTCATACAGCTCTTCTGTCTTTTTGTCGTATTCCTCAAAGCCGTGATACACCATGTGGATGTATTCTTCGGATGCAAGAACTTTGTAGTGATCTGAGATCTCTTTGTTCGTGAGCCCGGCGATCTTCATCCGCAGACGAAAGAAACCGCCTGATCCTATATCAATGCTGTGATTCTTCGATCTGATCGTTAGTCCCATCTTTCTCCTCCGGGTAAGGTTTCGTTCGCTCCTCACGTCGCCATCCGCGTACGCGCGATCGGGATGCAGCGACTGCATGCATATACAGAAAAGTTCCTACACTCTTTTATACCAGGGAACACCAAAGTTTTTATTAATGGCAATAATTTTGTCAATATCAGGAACTTTAAGGCCGTCCTTGAAAAAGTCCCGATATGCCGACCATACATACTCGAGATATTCCCGTGCATCTTCATAAGACAAATGGTTCAGATGTTCGTACTTGTGTATGAAGAATTGCTGCAGATTATGCATTTGAGCTTTCGTTTGCTCATCTGCTGCGTTATCAATAAAAATACATTCGTAGATTGGAGACATCTGGAACTTGAATACCGTTTGGTGTGTGTTGACGCGCGCATAGCGAGGATTCAACTCTCTTATACCGGCCTCGAAACGGAATATGAGATTCTCAACATAAAAAACATCAGTTGTAGCGGGATACGCCAACTGTAAATGCATCTGCTCTTCATCGTTGACATTGTGCCGGATATTGAATTCGTCATGATACATATCGTAATATGTTTTGACCAATCGCTTTTTATCCTCGTCCGACTCACAAATAATCGTCGAGCCAGATCTTTCATAGGACAAACTGTGTAAAAAACGACAGGCTTCTTCAGGAGTTATTTCAGATTCTCTGATTTCTTCGTTTAAAAATGAATGACGTATTTCTTGAATTTTGAACATAAATTTCACCACTGCTATTTGTCTGATGTGCGGTTGACGGCATACAGGTCCCTGTTCGCCGACCGGAACATCATCAGAAGCACCTCTGCAAGCGGCCTTTTCCGGTCGCATCTTCTAGCCTTTTTGACCGCCTCAAGCCGGTCGCTGTTCGGGCAGAGCACTCCTGCATTAAATTCCAGCCGGTCTTTTACGATATTGTAAGTGTCTTTTGGCATAACATAGTAATTGTAATCCCCGAGCAGGTTGTGGCCGTGCATACTTGCGAAATCTTCCGGGCAGGATTTGATCTCATAGCAGTACACGTCGCCCTTTTCGATCCCGCTTACGCTGTTATTGAGAGGGTCGAACCGCATATAATCAACGCGGCACTGGCCGGGGCGGCCATAATCGAACGTGACCTCCCTGGCGATGTAGATGCGGGGGTCGTTATTCGGATTCAGGTAATGCTTGAGCATTTCGGATAAGGTACTTGTGACGTCTTTCCTATTATTTACCATACATATCTCCGGCAATTGCCCTGAGAATGCTTTCGCTGAATTCTCGTTGGATTTCAGGTATGTGAGGAGCAACTTTCTTTTTATATTCAAGAGCTCTCTCAATAGCGTACGGAACACATTCATCGACTGACACATACATGCTTCTAACGTAATATGCGGAATATGCTCTATCGAACGCGAGCAATGTTTGAAGGCCATTATAATCACCTTCAAGCAGATATTCATAATCAGCATCCCAAAATATCCATCCGATTTCAGATGACTGTTCAGCCCGTAAAATAGAATGGAGGTTATATGCGGCGTTCTTTATGGTTTCGCTAATATCGTTCACGACTTCTTCATTCGGTTCGTCATAATCAAGATGGTAATCGATAATGGCATTAATTAACTCGTTCTTGCCTTCATAGATGCATTCGCCGCTCATGTCGGCTGCGTCCGCAATTGCATATAGCATAGCCTCCATTATAAGGTCCGGCGAATATCTCTTTTCACTCTTTAAAAGCTTTACAAATTGCAGAAATTTTTTTGCCCAAAATATTTTAATGTTATCAGCAGATTCCGCCCTCATTATGTGCTTGTCTTTTGTAGATAGATCGTCTTCTACAAAGGTACAAAGGATGTAGAAGTCTGGTAGAAAAATTCCCATGTCGGGGGTAAACAGTTTCGAGAGTGCGTCTTTATCAACAAGTGAAAGTTCTTCTTCTGTTATGACGCAATGTTTGAGGACATCCTCATCGTCAATCGTAATCTGCTCATAGCCGTCCCTTGTTGTGAAATATAGACGCAGTTCCTGTTCGATTGCAGAGTTGATAAACATGTCGAAAGAGTTCGCAAATGGTATAGTTTCTGAATTTATCGTAAGTGGTGATCTGAACATTATTTAGACTCCTCAAAGTAGAATTATGATTTTTGTAACGTTAGCTTCCCGAATATATATACTCCGCCCTCCTGGCTTCGTATTTTTCCCTGTAATCTTTGCTGTACGTATACTGGTTTCGCTTATTCCTCGCGATCGCCACGGCGTCCGCTTCTGTTTCAGCCGCGATATTCGCCTGCCAGGTATACGTTACCTGCCACAGGTCGATCTTCTCTTCGTCTTTATCTTCAGCTTCTTTTTCCAGCTCTTCCCTGTTTTCCTCGTATATCCTGTCTCCGATCATACGGATCAGTTCCGGCATCATGGCACCGGGTGTATCGTATCTTGCTGTCAGGGCTTCAAAGTCTTCTTTTTTTACATATCCTTCTGTTCCTGTGGAGAATAGGAGCAGGTTTGCCGTAGCGGCAAGTTCTTCTCTTGTCATTGGCAGGACCTCTTCCCTGAGAGAGAACCTCCGCATAAGCGCGTCGTCAATGAGATCCGGCCTGTTGGTGGCTGAGATCAGGACGACATGCCCGGGGAGAGAATCAAGCTCCTGCATGAGCGATATGGTCGTCCGCTCCAGTTCCCCGTCGGCACCTTTTGAGCCTCCGGATGCCCGCTTCATGGAGATGCAGTCTACCTCATCCAGCATGAAGACGCAGGGGACTGAACTGCAGAATTCGAACGCCTTATGAAGGTTCTTGGCAGTGTTACCCATATAGGAATCGATGGCAGTAGAAAAGGATATGTAGAAAAAAGGCAGGTTCAGCTTATAGGCAATATAGCGGGCAAGCTCCGTCTTTCCGGTGCCGGTCTTGCCATAAAGCAAAGTCGTATTTTTGTATCTGATCCCCTTCTCCGCAAGAAGAACCGCCGTGAGTTTCATGCGGCGCACATTCTCATATATCGACCGCTCCTGATCCCGCAGGTAGTACTGTTCCGGGTGGAAGCTGTCAGGTGTCTCTCCGGCAAGAAACAGTTTGAGGTCATTCGGCATGTTGCCGGCTATAACACTGGCGTTGGCCGTCAGATACTTCCTATAGCGGTCTATCGCCCACGAATTTTTCTTAGACCTGTCTTCTGCAAGAGAGGCGAGGGCGGCCCTTCTTGCTGAATGAAGATCGTTCTGCGCGATTGCTTTGATCATGTCGAGATTGTTTGATGTAAGCGCCATGTCAGAAATTATCCCCTTCTATGGGTTGATTTTCTTTGCTTGAAGTTCCATCAACATTCTGTCGAAGAAGTTTAAACCTGCTGCCAGTAATCAGCTGTATGTAACCTTTCTCCTCAAGGCTTGCAAGCAATCGCTTAATACGATATTTCCCGTCTCGGCTGAGAGCCATTATCTCATTAATATGATGTTCCCCGTCCGACAAACTCATAATCGTTAACAGCAAGCCAAGCTCAGACATAGACAGTCCCTTGTCGAACAATGTGTTGGGAACTTTGAGTTTATTCTTTCTTTGCTGCATGAGCATCTCCTTTCGTCTGTTCGCTTATGGCGGGGTCGACATAACTATCGCTGTTGCTCTCAAACTTTGCGCAAAAACACGCTCGTTTTGTTGATCCCCATCGCCTGGTCTTCTTGCAAAACATTTTCTTTGAATGCGGTATCTTTTCCCCAAGGCCGTACGGATACCCTGACTCTCGCCACTCATATTCCCCATGATGATTGCATCTCCAGCAGGTGGTCAGCCGGATCACTTCTTTATCATACATGGCGATGTCGCCTATCTTATAATTCCGCATTATCGGCCTCCCCTCCGGATGTATCTGCCGACCGCTGTTACGTAAATTCCATATTTAACCCTTTGCTTTTTACGTATTCACGCATAGCTTCAAGCAGGCTGTTAAATAAGGCATCATTGCAGCAGGCTACATCGACCAGCGTCCAATGTGAAAGCGGCTTTTTCGTTCCCTCTGTGTTTTCATCAATATATGCGACTGTTTTTTTATCAGGGTTTTCTTTTCTTGTCAGCTCGCTATCATTCATAAATTCCTTGAGCCGGCTATGATAGATATAGTAGCTCATTATAGTTCTATTTCCTGCCGTAGCGCGTGCTGCGTTAATCCGAGCTTCTATATTTTCAAACTTCTCCTTTCGTTTGCTGTAATCTTTGTCAAGAACAAGTTTTGCAAAGAACATTGGCTCAGGTGTTATATTCTCGCCTGTACCGTCATACCATCTTTGTCCCGTCATTTTTTCATTTCCATACAGTAATCTTATATGAACAGCATAACCATACTCGAACCGAACACCGTACTTTTCATAGATTGCTTTACCTTCTGCTTTTAAGGCCTCTAGTCGGTCGGCTATTCTCTTTTCCATATCTTTTTTCTGTTTTTCTTTTTCGGTGCGTATATAAGTTTCAAACGCATCTTCGAACCTGGAAACCATATCGTCAGAGTAATAATGCTTCTCCATGAGCACCTTAATTTCTACAGCCAAATAAGGACGGTCATAATTATCATGTGCCATGTTGTTGATGACGTCAGCGTCGCCTTTTACGATAATCCTTGTCAGCAGCGGGTAAGCTTCTTCAATTTTTAACTCATATTCCGGATCAGGGTCAAATAGGTCGTTTGAATGGATGGGCGAATAGTAAAGAATGCATCCTTTTTCTGTATCAAAGACACGCTGATCAAATTCATAAAGGCTTTGGTAGTCACATGTTTTTTGATTATTGTTCATCATCCGAAGGTTGCCTTTTTCATTCATATCCCTTATTTTAGCGACTACCCCGTTCATGAATGACATGAATGTCTCTGAGGTAGCCGAAAAGAAGGCGTCCGGTTTAACAGGACACACGATAGGATCGATGAGCGGAATGTCTTTTTTAGTGATTTTTTCGCTTTCCGCGTCATCAGGCGTTCTTAAACCCGCTCTTGTTGACGTGATCATCTTCTTCGATTCTTCATCGATTCGCTGTCGCAGTTTTGCCCAATGGTTCACCTGTTTTTTTATGTGCTCTGCTTCCAGCTCGATCAACTGTTCCAGCGTCACGAACCCGATCTCCGGCCTGCCGGTAACGGAATATTCGTCGTCTTTTGCGGTGACGCCCACGAAGGCGTATGCTCCGTACTTCGTGCCTTCGCTGCAATGACTGTTCATATACTGGAGTGCGCCGTTTTCGTCGACATAGAGGAGATCGTGCGGGTTTTCCCCGACAATATGCTCATGTCCGTCTTCGCTTCTTACTTTGACTATTGGAATTCTCACTTTCAGGTTCCTCCTGCTTTTTAGTTCCTATAATATATATGTCCGCTTTTCTCAGGATTCTTGCAATTTGATCCTGACTTATAGATTGTGCCGTTTGTCCTCCTCTGCTAGTTGTACCGCACATTTTTCGGCTGAGGAGTATGTAAAATACCTGATCTGTACGCCATATGCTTTTGCCGTCTTGATAACTTTCCAATACTGAGGGTGCGAAATGGAGTTGGTTTGAATCCATACCACATCTGCATATCGCACGAGGTTGGGATCAAAACTGTAGATTTTGCTTGACACGCAGGTGACACAAGGGAGCCTTTTGCGAAACTCCTTAAGAAATGATTCGTGGCCTCCAAACATGACAGTTTTTTGATTAGGGGTATACGGAAACTGAATATCTGGCTCTGATAGAACACAGGTGTCCTGCTGCTCATGTTCCTGGCTAAATACAAGTTCCCGGAGGTCAGCCAGTTCACGGTGCGCCATTCGAAGTGTTTTCAGCTCCTTCTCGGACGCGTCCAGCTCAGCCTCATGTATTTTTCTTGTTTCTGATATCGCCGCTCGAAGGCTTTTGTTTTGCTTTTGTACATCTGCCAGTTTACGACGCAGTTCCTCTGTTTCTATGTCTTCATTCTTCTCATCATTCTGCTTCCGTACACATTCCTTAACAGGTTTTTGAGCTACGTCATCTTCACTCTCGTCGTCATCAAACAAGTCTTCCATTAAAAAATTAACCGCATCATGACGTGTTTTTGACAGAAACAGCATTTCGGCCCATTCCGCAGCATAGTCTGCATCATCCTCACCATCTTCTGTCATTTTTTTTCGTTCTTTCTCATAAGGATGTTTTCCGGAAGGGACGATGCCTTTAGAGAGACGGTAGATCTTTTGGGCTGTATTCAGGCCGGATTTATCAAACTTTCGATAAACTTCTCGCGGTTCTTGCGGTTGTTCCTGGTCCAGCCATCCTCCGGAATCATAGGCGGAACCCTCATAGATATCTTCGTTTTCGTAATTATCAATACAGCCGTACCACGGCAGCAGTCGGTACGCTGCGTTAATGACCGCACATCCGGTCTTTTCAAACCATGTAGATGGATCGTCAATAGATTTCAGATAGGCGAGCGAAAAGCAGATTTCATAAGGGTTTTCTATCTCAATCTCCATATATTCCGCGATTTTGCGGCGTTTCATCACTTTCTGTTGACGGCTGCCGAAATACATCCAGTAATCATTTCTAAACATCGCCTGAAAGTCTCTGTGTTTCTTTAATTCAACTGCAAGCTCCAACCTTTTCTTTTCATTGTCCGATATTGACAGGACACTCTTTTTATTTGACATGGTTAATTCGTCTGCAAGTCGTATTATCTGACGGTCCAGATATTCTTCAGTTTTCATATATGAGTCAATGACTTTTGACTGAAGGGTGTGGAAATTGTCGACTGCCTGTTGCACACGCTCCGGATCAAGAAGCCCGATTATTCCCTTAAACTGTTTGGTGTAATTCTCGTCACCTATTACCTGCGCGACCGAATTGAGCAGATCTGTACTGTAGCACGGATGATAAAAATCATATGGCACCCACTCATTTGTAATGTCACTTGACATTTTGGGTAGATATTTATGCACTTCGTATATCCTTCCGTGCATATACAGTTCGTCCAATATCCAAATTGCTGCGGCAAGGACGTAATTGTACTCCTGTTCGATATCAGCGTAATGAACCGGTCTTCCAAATTCCAACATAACAAACGACAATAAGGGTGACCATAGTTTCAAATTAGAATATCGTGCCATTATATCTTCTGCATTATCCATTAGCACCCGTCTCATTCGCCATACCTTTTCGAGAGAGCCGAACTCATATTCTGCGGCAGGATCGTTTTTTACATCCCTTTGGACATGGCTAAATGCGTTATCTATATATTCCTTCGGGCTGATTGCAGGATCGGGTCTGTACAGCAGTCTTTCTATTTCCGCATCGGCAATCATGTCTGTCTCATCCACTCTATTACTCATAAACCTGTAAAGGCTGATTGCAAGTCTGTTAATATTTGATTTACTCATAGTCAGTCAGTTATCCCCTGTGTTCTCCTTTCTGTAAGCACCGTGTGCCGCCGCTCTGTCTTTCCGAAGGTGAAGCATTCAGCAGGCATGTCAGCCTGCCTCCTTGACAAATCTTTTTGCTCTCGTCTGTGTCAGTTTGTGGATATTGTTTTTGATCTTCCACTCGCAAAGAACCGCGTCCCAGTCCGGGGTCCTGTCCAGCCACTCGCTGCCGCCGGCATTCTCGATCAGGTTTCTTTCTTCCTTTTCACGTCCGCGAAGATATGTGAGGGCTGTATTAAGATAAGGAAGCATATCCGCATAATTCATGTCGGCTCCGCAGAGGATGAACCCGCCGATGTTTCCGCTTGTGATCACGGCTTTTACCCATGTACTGCATAGGAAAGGCAGGGGGATCATCTCGCTTTTGTCGATGCGGAAATTAACATTGTAATATCCGCTTTCGCTCCAGGCACTCCAGTTTTGGACAGCGCAGTAGTATCTGTGTTCCGTTTCTTCTATGAACTCAGCACCAGTCACCTTTCTGTAAAGAAGCTGGACCCCTTCCTTCTGAAGTTCGTAAGCTTTCTGTTCTGTGCTGAATGACCCATACACATCCCTCTCGTTTCCATTGTCATCGATGTAGAACACATTGTTTTTGTAGATACCGGACACTATTTTAAGCTGCTTTTCCGACAGGGAACGGTATGAACTGGAGTTGTTCTTTCTTGCATAGAATGTCCATTTATCGCCGCTGATTATTTTTGTGGTTTCTTCTTTTTTTACGGCCTCGTCTGTATAGTCCAGCCTGTAAGCCGGCTCTTTTTTGATGACCGCATCATCACGGCCTCTTTGTGGATAGGATGTCATTACCTTCCCGCCGTCATATTCATATATGATCCTGCCTTCAGGATCCATCTCGGCGTAAACCCTGCATATACTGATGGAATATTTCACACGGATCCCCGGAACGACTTTATTAATAGGAAGAAGTTTCTTCTCCGGAAGCCACGCCCCCGATGTGCGGTTCTTTTCCCCAATCCCGCGGTCATTGTCCCACGCGGTTCCCGTGCTGCCCCGATAATCGCTTCGGCGAATGCTCATCCCCGTTATTACGAAGTCACCTTCCCGCAGCGGGAGCTCATCGCTTTTCTGCAGTATGTCGTAAAAACTTCCGTATCCGCTATCCGTAAGCCACCCTTCAGCAGTGCTGAATGTGATGTAGGGGCTGTTTATATCTGTAATACGCACTTTATCCGGCAGGCTGATAAGAGATGTGTTATCAACCACTCCCTGCAGAACAGAGAAGAAAAACCATCTTGATATCATCTCGTCCCTGAGACCATGCGCCTCAGCCTCCAGGCGGCCCATGGACATCGTATCCTTTTCATCAAAAGCCTCACTCTCTTTGGCTTCTGACCGGAAAAAGAGGTTTCCATCCGATAGGCTGATACGCTTTGCATCCAGCCATGCGATATGGATCTGCTCTCCGTTTCTAATCACGACGGCGAGCTGGTTGTCATGATACATCTTGTAATCATGCAGCATGTTGGCGACGTTTTCCGCTGCTCCCTTGACCGTCCCCGTCCTTGAGATCCTGACCGCGCTTATGCTCTTGGGGCCGGGGCAGATAATATCCGCAATGTCATCCCTGTATCTGAGAACATCAAGAAACTGCTCTTTGTCGTTTTTATGATCGCCGTATTCGTAAAGGCTCAGGTACTTGCCCAGTTCCTCGTCGAGATAGCGGATCTTCTGATAGATCACTACAGGAAGGTTCTTGGGAGCTGGCGTCCCATCACGCACAGTATGGAAGGATACGACTTCTCCAAGGTAACAGCGGATCCCGTATATCTGTGTCTCAAGGATAAAGAGTTCTTTTTTCAGTTTCTTTTTCTTTTCCGCCAGTTCATTCTGTTTCTTTTTAAGTTCCGCCATCAGGTTTTCCTGACGTTCATTGATCTGCTTCATCAGGGCATCCAGCTGTGCTTTCAGGTCTGTCATGTCCGCCGACGTACAGTCTTTGATCGCCTTCTCTTCTTTATTTAAAAGGCTGATCTGCGATTCAACGTCGTCTGCTTTCTCCCGGAGTGACATCTGTGTGCTTCCCGGAACGGCAGGGAGGTCCATTCCGCCGCTTCCGATCGCCGTAAGGCGCTCTGCGGGGATATCGGTATAATCCGTGAGCGGCTCTACTGTCACAAGTTCCGCCGGAAGGACGAACCTCTTTCCGTTATAGCCAATGACTGCGGCGATGTTGTCCCTCGTATATACTTCAAATTTCTGCCCCACTGAGACAAGGTGGGCGGCGAGGCCAAGGAACAGTTTCATATCGTAACTGTCAGAAAGAGGGTCGCCGACGCCGTCGGTCTCGCCCACCGGTATGTCTTTCTGGTGAAAATAGAAGTAATCCTGCCAGTGGTCGCCCGTCCAGTGCGGGTGTTCCTTCGCGTATTCGGTTATTCTGTCTGTATCAATACATGCGTATCCGATCAGCATCTTTTGTCCCTCTATCGTATGAAGCTGTTACGGGAAGTTCTTCATACGATCCATCTCTTCCTCAGTGATGAATCTTTTGTTGTTGTCTCGTATCGCGTTTTTGAAATGTTCGATCGCCCTGTCGTAGTGGTCGATAAGCCGAAGGCATTCCTTGTACCAGCTGTCTTCCCTTTTTCTTCCCCGGATCAGCAACAGTATAGTAACGATGAGCCAAATCCCGGAGGCTGCAGCCATGCCGAAAACAATGCTTTTTACGTCCATTTGTTACCTCCATATTGACCAGCAAGGCTTCCCGGAAGGATCTGTTTCCATGAACCCGCGCCTGTCGAGACAGCAGTCTCTCGACTGCAAAGTGTAGACGCCGTTTGGTTTTTTTGCCTGGAGGTCTGCCAGCCTTTTGGCGGCCTCTTCTCGGTCTCTTGTCCGGAAGCATTCCGCGCCTTTCTTATTGACCTGTATTCTTCAATCATCTTTCTTCTCATATCTCTCGTCCTTAATCCAGTACCCTATAACGTCAATTCTCCATATGCGTGCTTCTGCATGAGTTCCTTTAAGAGCCGGGAAGCTTTCTATTCGTAAGCCCGTGACTTCAGTCACGGGTTATTGACTTTGGATTTAATGCATATTTATTCCACATTTTTCCGATGTAGTCAGGATATCGGATGTAAAGCACATTGTTTTCTCCCTGCCATCACATTCTTTCATGCGGAACGTGTAGACAATTTTAGTTGTATCCTCCAGGTTCTTTCTGCACCACGCCCCAAACCTAATTCGTCTTGCCATGTATCCTTCTTTCTTGAGGTGAGCAATGTGGGTGAACTCCGTCGAACCGCCCCGTCTCATGCCTCCCTGTAAACACATGGCACATAATCTGTGTCCGAATCGACGTCTGCATAGGTGTCATAAATCCTGAAATTCCTCGGGTTATACCGTGATTCTTTTTCTCTGCATTGGGAGATATATTGCCTGGCCGTCTTGATGGAGCTGGCAAATCCGTAAGTATGGTTGAATTCACCATGGTTGCTGAATGGGTTACGCTTATCCGACTCGTATTCTACGCAGTATTGTTTCATGATTTTGATACTCTTATCCTTGTGTTATGTCTGACTACATAGTCGATGCCGTCCCTGTACGCGGTCAGCAGGTTGTCACCCCAGAGTGTGCTGTATAGCCCGCATGAGATAAATGGATGAATCTCAATGATCTCCGTCCCTTTTTTTGTGATCATCACGTCGATCGTCAGTGATTTCGGGTAATCATGGCGTGTCATATATCTCTGGTTCGCCCTGCATATCAGGTCCATATCGGGATAGAGGAGTGGAGACCCGTCGTAATTGCACACATTTTCAATCTTCCCATCTATGACGTATACCCTGTATTCTGACAAAACATTTTCTATTTCAGACACTTGGAACAGATGCGTGCTGTCTACCCTGCCGCCTTCTTTTCCTGTAAAAAGTCTCTCGGTATCGCCGAAATACACAAATCTTTTTAAAGCACTTACGTCTTTCACGAAGTATTCCCCGGCAGGGATCTCACTAAATGGGACGATGCGGTAATCCCTTTTCAGGAATTCTTCCGTCCGCAGACATTCCGGTACTTCGATCGGATTGATCCTGTCAATGTTATGGCATTTCTTCAGCCATGATTCTACAAACTGTATCGTGCCAATAGGAACTGCTCTCTTTACCTCGTTCCGGTTCGTTTCATAAAGGCTCTGCAGGGTCATCTTTTCATATGAATCGATTCTCTTTCTTCGTTGCAATATCTCTTCGATGATTGCTGTGTCAATATCGATTATCCCGCTATCCTGCAATAAAAAATGCATTACCATCCCTCCGGCCTTCTGGCCTGTGCCGTACGTGGATCGGGCGCGATGACCGGGACATCCGCACGGTATCTCAGCGTCCCGGCAGCGGCCTGCCGGATCCTTTCTTCTGCTATCTGAATATATTCTTTCTGCATCTCTGCTCCCGCAAAGCGGCGCCCTTCCAGCACCGCTGCCGCGCCTGTTGTGCCCGCCCCGAGAAATGGATCCACGACCAGGTCGCCTTCTGCCGTCAGCACATGCACCAGCCTCTTGGGTAGTGCGATCGGATACTGACACGGATGAGCCGTCTTTTCCACATGGTTTCCCTTTACATTCGGGATGTCCCAAATGTCATATGGCGGCAGTCCGTCGACATCCCCGCGGACATCCCCTTTCGTAAGCCACAGGATCGTCTCATGCCTTCCGGAAAACCGATGCCTGCAGTGCAGGCCGTGACCGAACGTCCAGATGATCCGGCCCCTGCACACGAGAGGCGGGGCGTACCGGTTCCCCATTTCCGTAAACAGGTTGTAGACCTCAATGTCCAGCGGCATTACTTCGCCTTTTGCTACGTGGCTCCCCACCTGCCAGCATATGCTCCCGGATGGCTTAAGGATCCGGTACATGTCAGCAAATATGCTCTCATGCAGCTTCCGGAATTCTTCCAGGCCTGCACTGCGGTCTTCGTACTCCCGTCCCATACTGTATGGCGGGGAAGACACTATAAGGTCTGCGCAGCTATCCGGCATGCTGCTTAGCATATCCCGGCAATCGCAGTGGTATATATCCGCCGTACCGATTTTGTCTTTTATAATTGACCGGTTCATGAAACTCCTCTTTTTGGGAAATCAACAACGCACTATATCCAAATCTTATGATCATATATGCTGACAGTTGCAAAAAGAGCCTCGGCGTGGAATATGTTTATGCCTCGAATTCTTTGTCCCGCCATGCAGACAGATCTGCCTCGTAAATATTTGTAACGGGCTGCAGAGAGCCGTCATTCTTTTCGACAAAGACCCCGATATGCGTTGTACTTCCCTGTGTCGACAGCGATATATTTTGTACTTTCGGGCATAGCTTATCCTTTCCGCTCATTCGAGCCTTTCTAAATATATTTAGATTTGCTTATTGATATATATAATTATATATGCATAGGCATATATTTTCAATGCTATTTCTTTTATATCATCCTGAAAAACAGAAAAGCCTCCGTTTACCGAAGGCCTTTCTTTTACTTACCTAATCCTACAGCCTTCTGAATAGAAGTCTGCATTTCTTTGTTGAATGAAGCACGCTTGTCCGGGTCCTTTATCTCCCGAACGCCTGATACTCCGTATTGCTGAAGTACTTTAGCCAGTGTTTCTTCATATAAAGATTCAAACCTTTTATAGGAAACATCTACCATGTACTGATAGTAAACACTGCCCTGGGAGAGAACCAGGTCGTCAAAACCCTTGCCCTTTTCGATCGGCCACAACAACAGGAATGGCTTCAAGCCGTGTTTCAGCAGTCCACAACAGATCTCTTTGAGCTGGGAATGGACGGCAGTATTTCCCATCATATCCGCATCGAACATGACGTACACCTTCTTCCTGTCCCCTTTGATCCTGTCGATCATAGGAAGTACGGATCTCCAGGTGCTCACACCGGAAATATAGACTGCGATGTTTCCTTTCTTCGCGATCTGCTCTGCTTTGAAACGCCCTTCCGTGACGCAGAGGGCAGCCGTTTCTCTTCCCTCTTTGGGGAAAATCACACCTCCCGGTGCCCCAGAAGGGGCTCCTGCGCTGCATCCGGCAGTTGATGCTGCAAACGAAGATGAAAACCAAACATATCGGGATTCACCTTCTTTGACCACATCCCTTCGGATCTGGATTCCAAGCGGGATTCCCTCGTCATTTCTGACAAGGAAACCGATTCCTTTATATGATGTAAAGTCAATCTTGTTTTCTTTTTCATTCATATAAAAGCCCGGAACGCTTGGCAACTCCCTTTTGAGGAGATCAAGGGCTCGTGACTTTTCCATCCAACTCCTTTCTGAACTGTCGAGCTCCCGCAGGGATTTTCCGAATTTTCTTTGGGCCATCATTTCGCCTGTCTCCCTGTAGATATGCTTGGGCAGATCCATTTTCCGGGTCGGAAACGTGAAATAGTCCCCAAGATCCTCTTCTTTGAGCCCGCGCACCTTCTGCAGGTGTTTTTTGTGCTCTTTTTTGAGACCGCACACTTTCGGTATCAAACTGTACACCGTATTTATCACGTCTTGTGACGCCTTTGGCGCACACGGCTGTGATACCGGTTTTTCCATGGACTTTTCAATGGCTTTTACCATCTTATCGTCCATTTTTTTGCCGGACTGTCGCACATATTCCTCGTCCGTAATAAGGGAGCAGCGGCGGGCCAGATGAAACACGGCGTCCTTGAACTCTAAGTTGTAATACAACATTTCGAAGTGGATCCCATTCCATCCGATCCCTTCCGTAAAGCAGTACCACATCTGTTTATCAGGCGTGATCACAAAGCTCCCCAACTTCTCGTCCGCATGGAACGGACACAGTGCCAGATAGTTTCCGGAACCCATTGCCGGCAGGTCTTTTTCCTGTACCGGGTTACGGTTCCGGTCATAAATCTGTATCAATGTCCCTATCACAACAGCGACAGGGATATTTTCTACTCTTTCCACCAAGGCAGTAAAATACTCCGCCTGTCGTTGCTTGTTTCTTTCCATTTGTTTTTCCTCCTTCTTTTTTGGAGCTCCGGGTTATCATGCTGCTGATATGTATATGTCCAAAAATCTCCGCTATAGCAAATTTAAGGTTTAGATAACAAAAGCGTCGGTTTCCCGACGCTTTTGTTTTAAACCTGAAGACTATGCGGTCATACTTGTAAAGCGTATGGCCTCTTCTTTTTCTGTCTCATTATTCCTTATTTTTACATAAGAACCTGAATCATGTTTTTTAATAAACGTTTTTGCACGTTCCATAGCCTGTTCATATTTCAGAACCCACATTTTAAGCATTCTTTTCTCACCGTGATAAAAGGTGAGATCAAAACCCGTCCAATTGAATTCATCCATGTTCTCCTGGACATATACACGTACTGCATACACAACCTCTGCACCAAGAACAGACATCTTGATGTATGCATCCTTGTCGGTCTGCAGGGTCTTGAAAGTCCCGAGGCGTATGCATGGCTCACGGTTGCTGAATACGCTTGGGTGATTTCCTGCATCGAGAATGATGTCCATATAGATTCCTTCGTTGGAGCCGTGAACAATACGGGGGATTACGTCAAATTCCTCCGACAGAATAATCTCACAGTCGCTTCCGGCGCTGCTGTAATCCAGAAGTTCATCCGGTATCAAGCCATCCTTTTTAAGTTTCTCTTCTACCATCAGGAAGAGCGCTCGTGCGCTCCACTTCTTTCTTTTGTTCATTTTTCCTCCTTTTGTGGTCTGAACAAATATTGATGCCCAGACCACTCTTTTTACATAAATTCACTTAACGATAGCTGTTCATACCTGTTCTCCTCCTCAAAGGCTTTTTCCATTACGAATAAATTCCCATATTCACCGTATTTACGGCTATTGTATTTTTTCATTGGCCTTTGAAGACGTGACTGAAGTTCTTTTAGTTTTTCCCAATAATCCGGTAGGTACTTCCAGATATTGAACAGCTCTTTTTTATTTTTGTTAGAGCAGCACCAGCACGAAACACGGTCGAGGATATCGTAAAGATCAACTCCGCCCTCCGTCCAATGTATTCCATGCCGTCGGCAGTATGTCAGGCATTCCTTTTCCGTCATTTCCCACTCCGCAAGAGGGGATATTTTGTTTTTGGGCAACCGTCTTACCCTTTCGGGTTCGTCGGCAGCAAGGCCGACATACATGATTGCATTATGTCTTTTCTGATACTTGTCCAATGCTTTGAGCTTATTGGCAGTGCCCCATCGGCATACGCCGCCGCACCATCCGTATCCCAAGTGGCATCCTTTTTCTTTACTCTGTACTGGCCGTTCCAGCATGTCGTAAAGAAATGGTGTCTCTGGCTTCAGTTCAACATACCGTATTCCCTTCTCTTTTAATAAAGGAAGAATCATATCGCGTACATTGTAGATCGCCTGAAACTCCATTCCAGTATCGTAAAAAACAACCTCGTCCAGACTGATATCTTCTTCTATCAGCCTGAGCAACATTGCCGTGCTGTCCTTTCCAAAACTAATACTAGCAATCTTCACACCGACCACTAACCATCACGGTCGTGGCCAATTGTTTAGTCCTCCCATGCTACGCCTTAAAGGTTTCACGCTGAAACAAACAATTTTACACCGCACTTAACAACCTTACGGAAACCCGGTCTACCGGGATTGGTGTTACTCCTTTCTGCCCTTTTGGACCTTTTTCTGTTTCATTATCATTTTTCCTCATATCCCATAAGGGACTGTACCACGCGATATTCGATCCCCAGGACATCATAAGTTTCCCTAAAATATCCTATCGCGCTTTTTTGCTGCAATCTTGGAAGCATTGCCAGCTCCGTCTCCGTGTTCCTCCCATATGGACACCCGGCACAACCAGTCCTTGTTAAGTACTGGTAGCAGCGCGGAGTTTCGATATCGTACACTTTGTAGCACAACTCCATCATTTCATCTGTCCAGTCCCACAAAGGTGTAAACTTTGCGGTGGCGGTCAGGCATGACGTATACTGTGCTTTACGAGTCCGGCTCTCAGTTCCTCGAACGCCCATGATCGCTTTCCTTCCGTTTTCCTTCCCCCATTTTTCCATCGGCTTATCTTTGCTGTATGTACAGCATTTATTGCTGATCGGGTGAAGGCTGTCCGACAAAAGCAGTTTTCGGGCTTTTTTATTTAGGTTGAGGACCGGGTTCTCGCCGTTGATGTACTTCATCGTGTTCTCGCTCCTGCTTCCATGCTGATAGCGGTATATGTACTCATCATGCTGTTTTGAGAAGCAAGGGATGCCATATTCCGCCTTTATATCATCCCTGTGCATCATCGGATGAAGAACAACGTCACTGTTGTTCAAGATCCTGTCCCGTATTTCGGGGATGTCCATACCAGTATTGACGCCTACGACCACAATGTCTGTGTCTTTCAACCAGCTTTTTATAAACCAATATAAAAAGTGGCTGTCGCGGCCACCAGAATAAGAGAGATAATATGCTTTAGGATTAATCTTTGTCTTAAACCGATCGGCAAGCGCCATTAGAAATGCTCTGGCCGCTGCCTCTTCCTGTTTACTGTATTTCACGCCACCACACTACGCGTCCTGCATAATGTGGAAATTCAATCAATCTGCTTTATATTTGCGGGCGTTATTACCGCTGGCCATCAGCCTTTTCATGCTCTCGCAAGGCGAACCGCAAAATCTCTGTCACACGCTCTATTGAGCTTTACATGTCATGTACTGGTTATGACATAACCTCGTCTACGAGGATTCAGCGTTTTTCCTTTCCTTTCTCTTTGCAGAGTCTAAATACGTGCATCGTAGACTCTTTTATTTTCTGTTCCGTCATTTTTGTCTTCTGGGCAGCAGCCTCGCCTACGATCATGTTCCGGATCGTTGCATAGGCATCTCCTTTCCTGCTGCCTGCCATAATATCGAGGATCTTTCCAACCCTCTTTTCGTTTTTGACAATGCCAAATGCTATGGCATTTGATGTGTAACTCATTTCCTTTTTTCCTCCTTCTTTTTATTGAATTACAACTCCGGATTTTCTGTTACTAATAGTTAGATGTCCAATTTTTTCGGCCATAGCAAATCATAAGCTTTTGAAAGGAAAGACGTGGTTCTTTCCCATACAAAAAGCATCCCCGCAGGGATGCTTTTTTATTATTAATCGCAGCAGTACAGGATTTCTCCTGTCACATCACTTATAATACAATCGACAGCGCTATCTTCCTTAAGCATATCGAAGACACCCATTGTGTAAAGTGCAGCCTCTCTGCCATCTTTGAAATGGACTTCAATTCTGTCATTTGCATTACTTCCAAAGCAGCTGCCTAACCACTCTTCTTTGTAACTCATTTCCTTTTTTCTCCTTCTATCTTGCTGCGAGACAGACGATATCATCATCTGCAAAGAATATCTGCAGTGAATACGGGCCGTACCAATCCGGCAGACGGTTGTTTTCCGGCTCAAGGTAAAGACCAATCTCGAACTTCCTGTGTTTATAGCCGTATGACGACCATCTTCCTGGTTTCATTTCGTCTTTGTCAGGGAATAGTTCCCTGATCTTTTCATCCGTAAGCCCTAGACCACGGATATCTTCCGGAAAATGCATCGCATGAGGAGCCGGCAAGTCTGCATAGATAATTTCGAGATATACGCCGAGGGCATCAAGCGATTTCACGTTTGACATGTCCTTTCCGCATATCAGCTTTCCAATGTGAATCTTCTGTCTCAAAGCTGGCTCTATTGCTAAATAATGCATTCCTGTCCTCCTTTATGCAAATGCAAGCTGACCCTGTCTTTCCATATACACGATCGGAGCCGGTGCCCGCTTTCCGACTTTCAGGTAACCGCAGTTTGCAGATACCAGTTTTTCGGCCATGATCGGCACGACACTGTTCCCAATGCGTGCGACCTGCTGGCTTTTGGGATAGGCGCGCCATGCATAGTCCCTGTCCAAAATATAATCGTCAGGAAACCCCTGTGCCCGAGCCAACTCACGCGGGGACAGCATTCGGAGGAAGATGTCAAGAAGTACATATTCGCTGCCAAGGACTGTGATCAGCGCGAACCGGTCTTTGGTAACGATTGTATGCATTGGATCGTTCAGGGACTGCCCAATACCGCATCCATAGTATTCGATCAGGTATTGTGAGACCCACGTACATTTCTGCGCCGTATCTTCATCAATTCCAGCAGTCTTCAACTGTTCCCAGTTCACTGCAAGAACGGAGATCTTGCCGAAATGCCCCGGCGATGTCGTCACTGTGTGTAATGGCATTGTCATCTCCTGACCCACCCCGGTTTTATAGAACTTTTCGATAAATGAGATCACGAGCCCATAACGGTTGCTGGTGTCGATCGTCCTGACCGGCTCCGTGACCGTCTGTCCTCTCGGATCTTTGGATGTCTCCGAATGGTACTGGATCAGGAACGGTGCGCACAATGTCTTGTCCTCTTCTTTTTTCCTCTTTCTCATTTTTCCAAGCTGCGGGGTTACGATTCCATATCCATGTTTTGCTGTTATCGTTGACAGCGGCTCATGAATGCTCTGTCCACGGAATCCTTTCCCGCCATGGTTAACAGTCACAATAAAAGGCTCCGGGTTTTCAAAAACGAACTTTTTGAGTCCCGCAGCAGTCCTTCGAAGCGTTTTTTCTGCTAACGGCTTTTTTCTTCCGAAAATGGATTTTCCAATATCCATAAGATCGAGGCACTTCCAGACAGGTTCCCACGGCTTCGTTCCTGGAACAAGCCCGCCTTTACTGTGGGTCTGTCTTGGCCATACGATCTGTTTTCCATCACGCCTGAATACTGCATACCAGCGCTTTCGGGTCGTCGGAGCTCCGTAATCGGCCGCGACCAGTTCCCTGCTGTCGAACTCGTAACCGAGGCCTTTCATAGCTGCAATAAACTGGTCGTAGGTCTCTCCCATCCTCTCCTTGATCGGATGTCCTTCATCATCGAGAGGCCCCCACTGCTGGATTTCCTGAACATTCTCCATGATGATCACATCGGGGATGATAGCCTTTGCATGTTTGTACACAGCCCACGGCAGCATCCGGATCCCGGAAAGGCGAGGCTTCCCGCCCTTAGCCTTTGAAAACTGCGTACAGTCCGGGCTTGCCCACATCAGGGCAACATGCCGGCCCCCTACATATTTCTGCAGGTCTACTTTGAATATATCTTCTGTCAAGTGAAGCGTTGTTGGATGATTTGTGATGTGACACCGGATGGCGTCCGGATCGTGGTTGATAGCCAGATCGACCTCGCGGCCGAGGGCTAGTTCTATTCCGACTGAGGCTCCACCACCCCCTGCGAAACAGTCAATTATAATATTGTTTTCGTACATTTTTCCTCCTTCTTTTATAAAGGCTCTGGAGCCTTCTTTAGGCTCCGATCATCTTGTTACTGAAATACATATGTCCAGATTTTTCCGCCATAGAAAAAAGCAGCCAAAACGGCTGCTTTCTTCTGCGTCTGCTATTATACGGATCATTCTCTTTTTTTCTCGGGCTGCTTCTTTGTCTCTTCGGACTCCCCAAAATTTCCAAATCCGGTTGTCAGTTTCTTTTCCTCCGGAGCCCCTACAATATTCATGTCTTCAACGATAATGTTTGTAAAGCGTTTATATTGTGGTTGTACGGATCCAACAGCTGAAGCTGACAAACCTTCTGTGCTGTCTTCTGTCCTGATCTCTTTCCTGGTTGTTGTAAAAATACCATACAGGCCAACTGTCATTCCCTCTTTAGCTTTAATATCGTTAACTCTCATACGATATGTGTATTGTGCCCATATCGAGCTGGGTCTCCTTCCGGGCATTTTTTCATCTACGCGGAGCAGTAATCTGATCCATCCGTTCATTGTTATTCTCTTAAGTACATTCCCTTTAAGCACAACAAATGTAGACGGTCTCTCTGTCGAGAATCCCTTTAATCCATATAGCTGTTCAAGAACCGGCTCTGCAGGCCTGATCTCATCAGCTACCAGCTGTATGATGTAACCATCCTTTTTCCATGTGTCTTTCTGGTAAAAATATCCGTTGATATGACCTACAACTTCAACCATATCATTTATTCTTGTGTCGGACGGCATGGATGTGTTGCCATATTCGATACTAAGATATGTTTCCTGAGGCGGATCTGATTTTTTCTTCTCGTCACTATTTTCTTTTGCGGCAGTTGCATCCTGGGCCTCCCTGATAAGTTCGGTGAGCTTGATATAGTCCTGGCTTTCTCGATCAAGCCCACCATAATTATCTAATCTGTCGAGCAGCGTCTGCATGCACTCATTCTGCCGTACAACAATGTCTTTTATCTTGGTGTTCTCGTCGCGCAGCGTTTTTGTGTCATCTCTGCGACGCCCGACACGAGGGATATCCTGACTTCCACGCACGAACAATATAAAGTGCTTTCTCCCAAAGTCATCTGTTCCTATACCCTGTACTTTCCCAAGGGCATAAAACTTATTGTAAGTTTCTTTTTCCCTTGCATCTTTAAATACTTCTCTTATATCCATTTTTTCCTCCTTCTGCATGTCGCGGATGGCAGTGCCTCTATATAATATATGTCCCAAAATCTCCGAAAAAGTGCAAATTGCATAAATCCCGAGATTTTTGGACATACTATATATAAGGAAGTGTTTGGCCTTCGGCGCCAGAGCGTGTCCTTTGTCAAGTAACAATCTTTTGTTAGGAGTAATGTGATGCTTTCGAATTTTTGGAAAGGTATTTCTTTCTATTGTATGAATGAACAACATGAGAAGCCGATCCACATGGTCTATAAAGAGGGGAACTCCCTGTTCTTTGCCTGCCCTAAGTACATGCTTGCGGATGAACAACATCCGGACGGTCACGAACGCTTTGAATCAGCATGTCCCAACCGTCTGAGTTATGTGGATGCCGAAAAGATCGTCAGAATGCTCTCTGACCAGGTTCAGGAAACTATGTCCAATGACGAATTCTGTAATTTTACTGGGTACCGGTTCAAACTCAGAAACATTCAGGTACGTGTCCTCAAGTACACCGATGGCGACATCCGAATCGGAATACTCAATAAAGGGGCTTTTTCTTGATGACTGGACATATTCGCGACCTTATTAGGAGCAGTCCGATTTCTTCTGCAGTTTTCTTCTTGTGTTTCCTTGTCTTTGTATCCGGCTTTTTTGTCTCATGGCGGCGGACTGAAGGTGTTTCCATGTATCCTGCGCTTTCGCCTGGAAGTATTTTGATTTGTTCAAAATCGGTAGATGTCAGCTCTCTTCGTTATGGAAGCTGTGTTGTGGCAGATATTTCCTACAATGATAAGGATATTGTAGTTGTAAAACGTATTGTTGGTTGTCCTGGAGATAAGATCCAGATCATTGACGGGGTGCTCTATTGTAACGGAATTAAAGAGGATAGGGGATTCCCGTATATGGAAGAAGTTGGATTAATACAGGATGAACTTATCCTTGGAGATGATGAGTACTTTCTCCTTGGTGACAACCGCAACGTATCATTAGACAGTAGGGACTTTGGTCCGGTGCCGGCAGAACGTATCACTAATGTAGTTTTGCTCCATTTATTCTAAATTAATCATGGCTGAATGTTATTTTTTTTCGGTTTTGCTATACCGTAATTATGATAAAGATATACTTGCGCTTAAAGAATGCAATGTTGTTTTCGCATCTCTGATAAAACTTGCATTATATTACTATGTTCGTGGGAAAAAACTAAATATCTTTGTTGATGGCTGTTTTAAATATGATTTTAAGGCCGAGAGCGGTAAATCATATGTGAAGGATGTGGTAAAGATCACAGATCCTGAATCGATACGTTTCTTAAAGTCCCAGGTCAACTATCGTGAGAAACTTGCTTTTGTAAGGTGTGCCATCCGGGCTGCTATGATCCGTCCTGCTTACGGGGCTTATTATAAAAGCGAAAGGATGATTGCCCTTGAAAATGAGCTGATCAAGGAAATCGACCTGAGCGGATATAACGACCTTGTTATCTGCAGCCCCCTTAGTGATGTAAATGGCAGAAAAATTCAGAGGCCCGAAATTATCAGGAAATCTGACTTATCGTCATGGATCCCGGAAGAACTGTTTTCTATTTCTGAATGTGACAAGGATGAATTTGTCTCAGGGGATAGAAACTGTCATGTAAACAACTTGCCATTTTCCGAAAGTCCTGAAAGAGGAGGAAGGCACAGGAATCGAAAGAAAAAAAAGAAACAGCGGGGACTTGTCTCAGATGCATCAAACCATGCATCTGCCGGGCTGCTGTCTGAATCGACGGATAAACCAGCAGATGATGATAAGCAGCACGGCAATCAGGTCGCTGATGCCCCCCCAAAAAAGGACACCGGGGTGCCGGACTCTTCACTTAGTTCTTCCTTGGTCCAGGATGAAGAAGACAACTATGGTCCGTATGCAGGATTTCTTAATTTTTAATTACGAGGATTATCATGGGTAAAGCAAAAAAAGACCAAGAACTTACTCTTTTTGATAAAAAAGAGGTTTGGGACAAGCAGTGCCGCCCTCTTTTTGATAGGCTCACCGAGTTGTTCAATATTTATGAAATTCCTTATTTTATTGCTGTCTGTACAGCAAGCCGGCCAACCGAAACAGAATATGTGACCGACATTCTTTTGCCTGATGTAAAGGAAATAAATCTTTACGATGACTGTATCCGCAAGCATCTGCAGGTCCATAGGGGATATGAAGTATCGTTACCCCGTCAGAATGTTGTCCTGGATATGGATGATATCGACGATGCTCCAGATCCAGATGAGATCATTTTTGACTGAATTTTATGGAAAGGCTCCGTCATGGCACGAATAAGTCAAGTTATGCTCCTCGGCGCGATTAATCGTCCTCCTCAGATAGCTAAGAAAAATGACCAGTACATTTACGCTATGGTTTACGTTACAGTTGTCCGCGGAAATCGCAAAATTGGTGACAAAGTTAAATACATGCGCAGCGACAATCCGATCCTCATGACGTGGGATCCGGATCAGATCAGAGAGATCGAAACCTGGCAGGTAAACGATATTGTTGATGTTAAAGGAATAGTTGCTTCTCGCAGCATACTGAAGTCCTCTTTCTGTACTCACTGCAACACCAAAAACAGATATCCCGGTGCTCTCGTTTATGTAAATCCGATCTTTTGTAAAAAAAGATGTCACTTCGAATCTGATGAAGATTGTTATAAATATCTTGCAGAGCGCCGAGAAGTGTCCAACCAGTGTTATGTCTTCGGGACCCTATGCAGGGATCCTTCCCGCAGGAAGACCGGCAACGGTGTTGTGTATACCCAGTATCAGATTGCCCTCAACCGCAAGTACAGGATCAAGACTGATCCTCCCGAGGTTAAATCCGATTATCCATGGGTGAAATCATACGGTGAAAATGGTGTTGAAGATCTGAAACGACTCAGGATAGGCTCGGAGGTGATCATAGACGGGTTTTTACAGACGAGAAACGTGAACCGACACGCTGTCTGCGGACAGGAATGTGATGAAAAAGGGAAGCCAAAATTCTTCCCAAACGGAATGCCCGTGATGATAACAGATGAAGATGGAGAAGTCATTGGATGCGGCGAATCTTATGACTGGCCAGACAGGACAATGGAATTGGTGCCTTATGATAACGGTACTGAGTATATCTCCGGTTACTATACCGATGAAGAGCTTGCGGCTAAAAAAGAGGATGTACGCAGGCAAGCTTTGATAGATGCAGGCCTTTCGGCAGACGACGATGATGAATATTATGAATAAACAAACTGCAAGTACAAAACAGAATGTCTTGTGCTTGCAGTTTGTTTATTCTTCAAGGGAGAACCGGTTTGGGGGCGGCACATGCGTTCTCTTCTCACGAGACCCAAAAAGGGTCTTCTTCTATGGCAGCCTTAATATCCATAATTTCCTGTTCGATAATATCATCATCTTCTATTCTTTCGAAAAGGATACTTCTTTCTCTTACATGCCTAAGACGCGGTTTCCTTATCGCACTCCAGGCACGTTGAAATTCGGCATAGGCGTGTTCGATGAAAGCTCTTACCCTGTCGTCGGTTGCCCTTTCGTCTCTCAGCACATTTTTACGAACGTATTCTATCAGCTGCCTGTTCTCATCTCGCGGGTTTGATATATCAAGTTCTAAAGCTTTAATGATCACCATCCTATATTTTTCGGCCATCCTTGCAAGAGCTTTCCGTATTGTTGTTTCATCTTCCCGGTTTAAATATTGCCTGTACGGATCATACTGCTGTGATGCGGCCAGTTCCATTCCAGCTGTCTGCAGGATGTCTATGCTGACATCGGCTTTCCTCGGAGCATCAAGGTGGCGTTGTATCGTTTTTATTGACAACGGCTGGCTGCGTCCTGAACGTATATCATATTCACGTATTTCCGCCGCAGTTGGGTTTGCATTTCCTGTTTCCCGCCGGATATTCTCTATAATCTGTATGATCCTGTTGGTATTTGTGACAGCCTGTTTAGATGAGGCTCCATCCTTTTTGGCTTTATAATTGCGAAATACTGTCCTTGCGGAATAATCCAGGTAATTAATAAGCCCCCCTTTGTCGGGGTCGTAAGCATCTATGACGCGTGACAGATACTCCCCAAAAAAAGTCTGTACAGCATCTTCTTTGTCTTCGTGTGTAATATTTGTATTGCCAACAACGTCAACAAAATATTTCATAAAGTGCGCATATGTGCATGTCGTTATAACCTTGCACGCCAGCTTCTTTAAATTCTCGTCTCCTGAATGTACTGCTTTATATATTGTATAATTGTCCTGCTTGTCGATGTTTTGTGTCTGCCCGTCAAGACGAAATGTATATGTCTTGAACAGCCTGTCTTCTCTTTTGAACATTTCTTCATCAAGGTAGGACTGCAGCCTTTTGCGTATTTCTTCTATTTCGTTTTCGCGCAGTTCCAATGTTTGGCTCACTTCCTATCTCCTCGAACAAATTCCTGCTTATGTACCTTATTGTCTTAATTATATGCCTATGCATATTATCTGTCAATTGTGCTGTGCCGGCTTTTTGTGACGGGAAAATCGAAACGACTTCCTTGACGCTCAGAATGTGAGATGAAGGGCATCGTTTATCACATATTCCGCACCAATTGAAATCAGAAAGCTTTCTTCCTCTGGCTGTCTCTGAGATTCTATTTCTTTTTCCCAACTTTTATCATATGAATTATATGTATAGCCTTTTTGTTTCAGTGCCCCTCTTATTTCATAAGCTTTTTTTACACAGACTCTTTTTAATCCTTTTTTGTATCCGGTCTTCTTTGGCTGATACTCCTCAAGCATTTTTGTGACCTTGTTTGCATCCCTTGAATCTTTTATACAGTTAAAATAATCCTGCTTTCTGATGAGCTCCATATCTAATGCCGCGTATAGCAGCTTTCTGTATACTGCATAAAATCTGCTGTCATGGTTGGTGTGGTTTCTTTGCATGAAGTCGACGTGGTGACTTAATTCGTGTATCGACGTCTTGAGCACGGCCACGTCTTCTCTTCCCTCAGTAAATATTCTGAGATGGTGATTATCTTCCCTGTAATCTCCATTTTTTGTTTTCAGCTTTTTCTTCAGATACTCTACGTAAAACCTTTTATACCTTGGCAGCCGGGGATCATCCGCATACGCATACTCTACAAGGTCATTAAGTATGTATTTTAATTTCAGCATTTTTCCCTCCCTGCATTACTTATTTTCGCTGCCATAACTACTCATCTAATTCAGCGATCTACTTCCAGCATTTCTTCTTGTTCGAGGATTGTTTCTCTTATTAATTCCTCTTCCATTTCCACTATGAAGGCCTTAAGTCTTTCCTGTTGTTTTTTTGTAATTTCCGGATAGGTATCTATCAAACAGTATGCTTCCTTGTGATCAGTGAATTTTTCGAGCGCTATTTTCCTGATATGTTTTTTTATCGCTCTTTTTTCCTGGTCGTAAAACAGTTTGGATGTGCCTACTGTCCCATTGATCACACCATATGAGGAACCCGAATCAAAAAGCGGGGCAAATCCTATTATTTCAGCCGTTTCTACATCTCTTAGAAATCCAAAATTTCCAAGATGACGGTCATCATTACCGATAATGTGATCAGCTGCTATCATGGCATCTATGAATACACTGGCATTCGCTATCCCATAGGCGGCGCACATATGAAGGAGATGCTCGTATTTCGACTCTGTGATAAGCCGTTTTTTCTTGTAATAGATGTGCGCTGCCGGGACAAATTCAGTGTTCTCAGTCACGAAATTTCTGCACATGGAACATAGTCTTAATCCGTCGACAATAAGTTCATAGTCAACGTATGGGATAATATCAAGTTTTTTTAACATGATAGATGCGAGGACTTCTGTGATCGGCTCCTGATGCAGGGTACTGCTCCCTGCTTTGATAAGGTATGATGTCCCATCCGATCCTCTTCTCCATCTTTTTCTGAGCGCGCCATTGGTCATGTGGTCCGGGGAGGGCATGAATCTATGGCCACGCTCAAATTTCCATGGGGTAAAAAAGGCTTTCCCCACATCTTCTGAATATGGGTTTGTGAAGAAATTCAGTTTATCCCACGTTTCATCTTTTCGGTAGCGGAACCAGTACTGATCTGACAGGGAGAACATATTTCGGTTTGCTTCAATGTTCGGGAAGTCACGCTTGACAGCACTATATCCTTCCCTTTTCTGTGGAAGCTTTCTTTTTCCTATCCATTCATTCAGCGTTTCCTCACTCAGGTTGTCCTGTAGTATGATCGGAAGGTGTTCCTTATCAAAACACTGCAGGATCCTCGTGACGTGTCCATTATCAATATCTACGCCCAGGAGTTGCTGGTGTTTGTTATACATTATTGCCTTTTCCAGCATATCTACCTCCATCAGGAATGATATATGTCAGCTTTTTTTCTCCAGCACGCTGGAATAAAGGATCCCATCTTCGTCCCATCTGCAGAGTACTTCATACTCTTTCCCGCCGTACGTAAGAGTTGCCGCCTTTCCTGAGCCGGTATCTCCCACTGTCTCTTCACCATTATTGAAAATGTAATAAATGTAATCAGCTTTGCCTGCTGCGTTATTCTCAAATGTGGCCGGTAATATATGAATCTGGACATTTTCCTCTTTATCTTCCAGCGCTATGTGTCCTTTTTTGCCAAATTCTCTTGTTTTTACTTCAATCCTTGTTCCCTCATCGATATAGTGTTTCGGCAAAGTGCACGATGTCTTAAACGTGTCTCCTTCCATCCAGCCACGGACTTCCAAAGGGTATCCTTTGAGCCGGACTTTGCAGCTGCTGCTTTCTGATACCATGGTGCGGGCAAAGGATTCTCCGATTATACATACCAGGATCCTTGGCGACTCATCACTGATGCTGAGCGGCGCAGTTATCATCTGCGCTTCCGCATTGTTATTATTGCCCCCCTTAATGATTACCTCGCTAAAGTTGAAAGTAAAATCATTCTTATGCATATGGTCGGGCATTTCTATGGCTGGGGCCGGATCGTACTGTGTCTCCATTTCCTTCATCATATCAGCGTTATATTCTTCCTTGTTGTCAGGTTTGTTTTGTTCAGCTCCTTCAGTCTGGCCTGCGGATCCAATTCCGTCTTCGTTATTAAAATCCCCTTCTTCATTTTCATCATCACCTGAAGGCTCCCTGGGAGGCTCTTCTTCTCTGATGGCACTTCCTTCATCAGTTGTATCTCCCTGTGCGTCTGCATCATCGCCATTTATGTAGTCAGGCGATTCTGCCGATTCTCGTGCTTCAGTCTTGTTTTCTTCTGTTTCCGATGCCTTCACAACCTGAAGGGTCTCCTCCATTCCATAGTCATCTGCTAATTCTTCTGCCTTTTCCTCCTCGATTTCTTGTGCCTCTTCTGGTTCCGGTGCAGGAATCGTCACGTCCTCATCTTCTTCATCAAATTCTTCTATCTCGCTTTCTGCAGCTGCCTGTCGCTCTCTCTCAGCGTCACGAGCTGCCCTTTCTGCTGCGCTATTTTTTTCTGCTGCATCTGCACGGCGGATGCCAGCCTCAGCTTCTCTGATGATAGCATCTGTATCTGGCTGTTCAAATCTTCGATCTCGTTCTGCTGCTGCTCCAGCTGTGTGAGAAGATCCTCTTCTTTCCATAAGCCTTCTGATTCTGTCATCCCTATTTATTCGTAGCTCAAAAGTTTCCCCATCCGTTCTGATGACGGCTTTCCCGTTTTCATATTCCACACAGAGACCTTCCTGAATGAGCTGTCTGAATGCTGTTTCATAAATCGTAACCGCTGCAATGTAACCAGGATCAGTTTCGTCTGGAAACATACCATAGTCCCGAATTATCCATTTGGCGTCCTCCATGATTCTGAAATATGTTCTTATGTGATGCATTTTCCCCTCCTTACTATATATACTGCTATCTCTTTACTACGGCAGCAGGCCGCAGATCTTTCCAAAAAATGATTTCTTTCTTTTTGGATTATCCTCTACAAATCTGAGATACTTGTCTTCTGTTCCGCGAGCTTTCTTTTCTATTTGTATCTCTTTTTCTGTTTTTATTCCGCTTCTGACCAGAAAATGCCATCTTTCTCCGCAGTCTTCGCAATACACATTCTCATAAGGGATGCGATTTGCAAAACGGACAAGCTCTCCGTTCTGCAGTGATTGTGTCTGTACATACCAGGCGTCTTCTGCAGGGTGTAGTGTATGTGGCTGCCGGACGTACCGGCCGGTTTTCCTGCTCCCACATTTCGGGCAGGGGGGCACATAGTAGTAAATATGTGGAAATTTGTCAAACATTGTTTTCTCCCTTACTGTCAGTAATCACAAACATGTTTTGGAGCATTCCTCTCGATATAAGTAGTTTGGCTCCGCATGCATCAAGAAGAAATCCATGCCTTCTGCCAATCCGCGCCAGCCCTTCTGCTTTTACTTCGAGAGGATCCCATCCGCTATTTTTCATGCTCCACTTCCCGTACTCTTCAAGGTCTGAAAATGCCAGGTATTTGTACGGCATACCCGGAATGTTTGCTGTAGCATATATAACGCTCATTTCGGGGTGATTTCTGATCTTAACAGGTACAATGAAACGGCAGTTTCGCATACTGCGAATGTAATCAAGCTGGCGAGTCTGAATATATCGTGCTTCATCAGCGCACAGTTCGTTGTTATAGTGGCGTCGAATCATTCCGTCTTCCTGCAGTGTTTGCCGGGATTCCTTTCCGCCTCCTCTCTCGATCAGCGTATTGGCTCCTGCGGCATAGCATTTAGACATCTCTGCTACTCCTATGCCGCCTTTCACTGTGCAGACATGCGCACGTCCAATCTTCTCTGCAAAATCTTCCGCAGCGTCCCCTGAGCTGAAGGCGTATGCGCACCTCAGCTCGTCTATATAGGGGCGTTCAGTAATGTCACTGATGATCAGATATGCGTCTTTTTTCTTATTCTTTTGTGTCACAAATACTTCCTGCATTTTGACCATATGTTTTGACCATTTGGCGGTCAGCCTGTTTTTCGAAATACGTAATACCATCCAGCATCCAGTTCCTTAACTGACACTTCTTCTGCCTGGTCACCCGCTTCGGTATGTCCATAAGAACTATGTGCTCCAACTCTCTTTCCATCTCCGATGTATATCTCAGTGTGGTCAGATCTCCACAAGATGTCTCCCGGCATCAGTTCTGAATACGAGGAGATGCTTATTTTTCTGAACCCTACCCTTTCAAGGTACGTACCCATCGTATATGTCGTAAATGCGGAAGGGCCAACATCGTATCCCGCATACTTCAAGGCATAATAAACAAATGATGAGCAGTCGTAATCAGGGTTTTCATACCTTCTGGCCTGACTGTATCCGTGAGAATCATCATTTGCGGTGTTTATAGCCCACTGTACGTAGTTAATGTTGGATATGGCACCTGCTGACATAATCTGCGCATAATACTCTTCTGCTATCTTTCCACGTCTGCTTCCTTCCGACGCTATTCCGCAGCGCTCGAAATAGTTGCAGAAAAGCACAGCGGCCTGAAAGGCGCTGGACGTATCCATGAACTGCTCCTTCTGCGAGCTGTGGCCATTCCATCCATCTCCCTGAATTTCTTTCCACGCATACTCCAGCTGGATCCTGACATCTGTCCAGTCCGTGCCGCTTGCGGAAGCAAGATCTTTAAGGGCCTGCAGCCTTCCTCCCATCCATTGAAACAGACCTGATGCTCCGCTTGCATTTTGCGCCGATGGATTGAATCCCGACTCTGCCTTAATATTTGCCATTATCCCTGCTATTTGAGCTGCCCCAAGGCCTTTGGAAAGGAAGAAACTGTATACTTCCTGTTCGGTTCCCGAAAACACCACCTGGCTGAGTTTTTGCGGAATCGTAAGATCCACGTTGAATATTTCTTCGTAATCCTCTTTTGAAAGGGTCATATAACTCTTTGGCATATAATCCCCGCCAACAAGATGATGCTCCCATGATGTAAAATTGTTATCTGATTCTTCCAGGCCCGGAAGGCTGCAGCATACGGTTACTGTTGCTGTACATGCAATTGCTTCGTCCCCAGTTGTATATTCCACATCGGCACCATGATACTCACATACCGCATAGTCCAAAAGGTCGAAACAATACCAATCATAGTCACTTACATTAACCGGATCTTTATAATAACTGCCTGCCACAGACATGCTCAGAATCTGCTTTACCAGTTGTACGGCCTGTACGTCATATTCTCCGCCCTGTGTGCCGGCAGTCAACATGGTCGAACTGCCACCTGCTCTGGGGCCGAGGTTAACCGCTTTGGTTATGGTTGAAGCCCATTCCGGATGGCATGAAGCTGTTCCGGGGTTGTCATGGGCACCGTGTCCGCCGGAATACCAGGTGTCTTTGTCTACTAAAAACTCCAGAATATTCTTTCCTCCGCTGTGCCCCCACTCAGTGCATCCTGAATCATCAGTGTTTTTCATTTCACCGATAACACAGTGGAGGACCAGCCCGTCTTCTTTGTAGAAATCAACATAATCGCCGACATTGCCGTACTTGGGCGTACATGCAATAGCATATCTTCCGTCAATAATGGCAAATCCTTCACTGTCATAGTTTTCGCCGGCCTCTTCCCGTAATCTGTACTGGTTTGATGTAGCAGAAGTAATGCACTGCCATCCCATGTATGTATGGACACTTCCTAACCCTTCCGGTATCTTTATCTCTACTCCACTGGCGGAACTGCCACCGGTATAGCTGACGGGAGATGTTCCCTGCGTCGCTGACAATCCTTTTATTTCTTCTCCTTTTTCATCTACAAACCGGAATTTTAATGTGACTGATGATGTCTGCTTTCCTCCGGATGAAAATTCACGGAGATTGTTAATCTTAAATCCGCTCTTATCGATGGTGTCTCCATCGACTCTGACGCTTGCGATTTTTATTTCTTTGAGATCCTGGGTAGCCATTCCGGATGTCAGTCCGCCTGTTTGTGACAACTGTTTGACCCTGACTCCAAACCATGTGTCATAACCTTCGTAGTCTCCATGGAGCCCGTTCCCATCAATAACAAGTTCTTTTTTGTGGTTGCCTGTGTTGACATAGCGGTTTCCTGTGTCGTACAGGATGAACTTTCCGTCTGGGCAGACCTCTCCGACGACTGCGACATGATGCCACTCACCGTCCCTTATCATCTGCACAAGATCTCCTACCTGAAGATCTTCCTTCCTTGTAATAATCTTTCCTCCTTGCGAATAACAGTTATTTTTTTCCAAATATCTTTCTGCTGATGCGATGGATTCCATTCCAGCATAGTCATCCATCAGTCCTGCTTTTTCCATAATGTGGTAGATCCCGCATCCACAGTCTGTCATCACATACTCTTTATCTGAGACAAAGTATCTGTCTATCGGGGCAATAATCCACCACCGGTTATTCCCCCCGCTGGTGTAGAACCTTCCATACCGGTTTCCCGTGCCATAATCATCGTTAAAGAGGTGGATGCCGCTCCCGCCTTTATAATCGGGTCCCCAGAGCGTATAAAGCCCCATCACATATTCAGCAATCTCTTGGAATTCCCCGGCTGTCTGTACGTTTGCTGTTCTGCCATACCATTTAGTAAAGACTCCCCCCAAAGAACGTATATAATTGCCGACGCCGCCTCTTGCTGCCATGAAGGAATCAAATGTATCGTAGTTGAAATCATTCATGTGCTGCTCGACGATTGTCTCTGTCTGCGTTGAAAACCCGTATCTGGTCTGTGTATCCCCGCCAGTGTATGACATAAATGACATGCCCGCAGATGAGTTGCTAAAGCGCACTATCTGGATCAGGTTTCCTTCATCCACATCTGACTCCACCACGTTGCCGGGACCGGCTGAGCACTCGACCTGCTGCCCGTCTCCGATATATATTCCAACATGTGAGTTGCTTCCTGACCTGTTTCCGTTCTTGCCCGAGCCGTATGCATAACAAAGAATATCCCCCGGCTGTGCCATGGCAATATCCGTACCTATATGGGTTCCTCCCGGATATTTTTCGGGGTTTGTCCCCCATTCATAGGAATGGACAAATTCGTCCAGTATCCCGAAATGCTCAAGGCAATGGTAGACAAACCAGGAGCAGTCTGATCCCCGGCCTACTGCCAGCGGCTCGAACCTTTCATTGTTTGGGTCATTTCCTGTTACGGAGGATTTATATGGGATTTTTCCCACCCACTGTGTGGCGTATGAAGCCAGATCATTGTTTCCACCGGATTCTCCCGTCGGGTTGTATGGGCAGCTATATGAGTAATACTTTCCGTTTGCGCTTATACTCATCATCCCGCCTGCTGCAGTTATATTAATGTCGCCAAGGGTATTGAATACCTCGTAGCCGGCGGCTCTTGCCGCTTTGGCTCCGACAGGAAAGCTGGAATTATCCATATTTCCTCCGGGAGGAACGTTATTATACCAGCATGCTTCAGCACCAAACTCAGATAGAGAAGCCATTGCTGTCCTGGACCCATTCCCATGGTGGGGCACTTCGAACATCTTTATTGTCCTTCCGGACATCGTTTCGAGATAGTCGGGCAGCGAATATACAATGTCTCCGGTTGTTAAATAGTAAAGATCCGGGAAATAAATCTGCATGGAACTTTCATTGACGGAGGATTCACTATGTCTTGAATCGCTAACATGCTTTCTCCATATTTCAATATTTATTCCGAACAGGTTGAAGTTTGTAGTTTCATCCGCTTTCGGGTGAATAACTTTCCCACCTTGTTCTTCCACTGCTTCACAGATCTTACTGCCGGCGTATGACTCTGCGGAATCGTATGCTGCAATTTCCTCTGGTGGTGGACAATACAGAGAATCTACGTGAATACTGCCGTCATTAAGGATCGTAGCAAGCCCTGTATAATGATCTCCATGCCAGTGTGTGATAATGGCTGTCAGTGAAGTAACGCCTTTTTGTTTGAGATACTCAACCGTCATATCGGTAAGGATTCCGCATCCTCCGTCAATGAGGAGGCAGTTTCCGCTTCCCGTGAGGATTATCTGCGAATCCCCCCACCGGACGTCGCCGCTTCCGGCCTCGTATCCCGGAATGTGTATGGTGAGCGGGCCTGCTGCCCCCTCTGTATCAAATGATGTCCGGATTCCGTATGCTGACAGGCGCGTGAACATTTTAGTCACGGCATCCTGTGTTAGTGAGGTGCCACTATCGCTTCCATCTACTGAAATATGTGCCTGAACAGGGTACCACATGCTTGACGAATCCCTGTCCATGGCCACATATCCGCCTGCAAATGCGCCTGTAACAAGCGAGCCGATAAGTGAACCGGCAACGACCTTTTTTGCGGCCATTTTGGCAACGGCCTTTATTTTCGCAGTAAATGGCATTGTCTGCGGAGCTGCAGCCTGTGTGCTTGTCCCTGCTGCCGCAGTAGTTATTTCTTTATAGTGGCGCAGTTTTCTGTACGCCGTTTTTGCTTCCTGTGCCTGATCGCTGAGTGTTCTTATCCTCTTTCCAGGATTCAGAAGGTCGTCTCCTGTGCTCAGGCTCTTTCCAGTCGTTTCTCTTAACTCTTTAGGTCTTCCTGTTTGTAAAGTATCATTGACCAGTCCGTTTTTAGAACTTCTTTTCGTGTACTCTGACTCTTTAATATCCGGCTGTGCTTTTCCAATCGTTACTGACTCGGTTTCGCTTTTTCGAAGCAGGATGTTCTTCTGTCTTTGCGTCCTTTTACCCAGTGTCCTGGAGTTGTTCCTATTAAAGACTCGGAACAGAGGATTTTTTTCTTCTTTCAGTCCCTTGTCGGCGGATTTTCCTATTGTTTTACGATCCTTGCTGATTATACCCGCCGACTGGACGGAGTGCTTTTTCTCGACAGTTTCACCAGTGTCGTGATATTGATGCGCAAATTCGGCCTTCCCTTTTTCTGAAGATGTAATAGATGGAGAAGTATTCTCATTTCTTGTATCTTCTGTCTTTTTCCCAATCAGTACCGTGGTACTTTCTTTTTTTAGTGTCGCATTTTCAGCATTTGGAGCCTTGGTCTTTTGAAGAGAGTTTTTCCCCTCCGATTTTGCCTGACTGTCAGGATTCCCATGACCGTGCGTCTGACTCCGTTTGTCTCCGGGTTTTTCCCGTCTTTCTTGTCCTTTTTCGTTGTCTTTTGCCTCTATACCACGTACTGGTATACGGTCAATTTCTGTTCCATCGGCATATATGCTTCGGGGAACATTGTTGAAAACATGTGTGTGAGGCGAAACACGCCCATTGTGGCGTCTCCTGCCCGGCACTGTTATTGCCTCTTTATCTTCAACAAGCTCTATGCCGTCTACAACATGAGCGTCTCCTGGTGTTTCCCTTCCGGCATTCTCAGGTGCAACGGTATGATGTTTGCCACCAGCTGCCGGCTCTATTGCGCGCCCTTCTGTTATTCCCTCCCATCCGCTGGCAGATGGTTTTCTTTGCTCGGGCGCTTCTATTTCATATCGTGCAAAGTCAGATTCCGGATTTTCAGCATAGAGAAATGGTTGTCTGCCCTTTGAAACTGGTTGATATCTCTCCGGTGCTTTATGGCCATACTGTGGGAAATCTTCCGGAGTGCCTTCAACTAGTTCTATGTCGCTGCTGATTTCAGGATCCTTCGTTATATATCCGGAAGAGTGCTCAGGCTCTGGTGTCTCTGTTCCGTCAGTAAAATCCGTTTTCGCAGGGGCCGTGGAACGAATAGTGTCCCTTTTGGTTTGATGCACCGTGCTGGTGACATCCATGGAGTCTCCCTGGTCCCCTTCCAGAGATATTTCCTCCGTTCCTGCGCTTTTATTCTTTCTATATTGACGATGCAGGAATTCATAGGATTCATCGGAATCTTTATCTTTTATTGAGGACTTCTTTTCTTTTTTTTCGATCCCTTTCTGCTTATCCTCTTCCGGTTCTGGTCCTGACGTTTCGTCATCCGGATAATAGTACTCTGGAGTTGTTTCGGATGCCCTACGGCGTCCTATTTCAGGAGCATCTTCATCCTGCGCGTCTTCTTCAATCAGCTCTATATCAAGGCTTATGCTGCCGTCTTTATTAAGGCTGTACTGTAATCGGGTGTCCGCCTTCTCCGGTGATTCCTCACCTTCCGATGCCGGTTTCTCATCTGATACAAGCCTGGTTTCTTGGGCCTCAGGTTCCTCAGCTGAGGCTTGACTCTCTTCAGGCTCGCCATCCTCTTCTTCAGCATCTATTTCGGGAGGTTCTGTCGGAATGGCTGGTCCTCTTTCCTCATTCTCCCTTTCCTCCTCGGGCTCCTTTTCTATGCTGTTTTTGTATTCATATTCATCCGTCATGGAACCCTCTTCCGTTCTTAAAACCCTGCTTCTTGATAATTACGATAAGCAAAGCAGCAATGATAAATACAGCCGTCACAACAGTTCCCGCCCCCAGCATGTAACTCCATTGCGAAGGTGCGGTATCACCGTCTTCCAACGGCTTAGGGCTGACTATTTCCGGAGCAGCATCTTCACTGGTCCCCTCTTCGGCGACTAGCTCGTTATCATGGAGATATGTGCCTTCCTGCTCTTCTGAGTCCTGCATAGCAATAGTTTTCGTCAGGATTTTCTCTGCATCATCCCGGCTGATCACTCCACTTACATAGTTCCCATTTTCGTCCTGAAATTCTGAGAGCCATATATAATCGTTGACAAACTCCCTGCTGCCTGCCACGACAAGGAAGCAGGTAATACCATCTTGTGTTACTATCTGTTCGTTACCGCCGTATTCCACATATGTTTTAGATGATTCTTTGCCTTCCCGGCTCTCCGCTATATAAGGACTGCATATATACTCGCCGATGGCAATGTCATCACTGACCCCGTAATGATTTTCCGGACCGAGAACATAATGATGGAAGCCGCCCCCGTCAAATCCTGCATATAGATCTACGACTATTTCTTTTTCGTGGTCTTTCTCCACCGCTGCCCTGACATAGATGTGCCCTTTCTCAGCGTTTTCAGACTCTTCTTCAAATACAACTTCTGTATCTGCAGCTGCGGCGGGGATCCTGATCACTCCGGCAAACAGAAACATCAGCAGGACGGCGGACAGTACTGATTTTTTGAAATAATTATTTTTTTTTCTCGCTCGTACTAAGTAATTCATACAGTTCCGTATCTTCGGGGAATTCATTGCTAAAAGGGACTGTTGTCTTCCCGGTATAAATGAGCCCGCTCCCGCGATCCGCGTTTGTGACATACTCCATTTGAGAATCCGGTATATTCAGAAGGTCTGAGAGGTTTGCCTGATCCGGTCCGGAAAGAGACATCATGATCACAAACGATGTATTTGTGATAAGTTTTTGCGTTTCATCGTTTCTCATGAAGTCATCTGTGTTTTGCGTGATGCCTGTCGGTATTCCCATCCACTTTCTTGCCCTTCTCCATATTTGAGCCAGGTATCGGGTTGCCGATTCACTCTGAAGCAGTATGTGCAGCTCGTCGATATAGAATCGTGTCCACATATCTCTTTTTTTGTTGTCGATCATTTTGTTCCACACGTCGTTGATGCAGACATGCAGTCCAAGGTCTTTCATACCGCTTCCTAGATTTTTGATGTTATAAACAACGAGTTTCTTATTGCTTTCTACGTTAGAACGGTGTGCAAATGTAGCAAATGAACCCACTGCATATGTTTCAAGGATCTTTGCCATCGTTCTTGCTTCCGGCTCCTCCTGTCTCTTGAGTTCGTTATACAGTGTATTAAGTGTAGGCATTGCCTCCTTATCACAGGTGATGTCTTTCCCCGCTTCCCGGAGCTTGTTAATATGTGCCAGATAAGGCCTGTATATCGTATTGCAGCATCTGGTGATGACCGTTCTTGCCTCGGGTGAAATTCCGCGGTCCTCTCCCAGCATAATTTCGATCATGGAGATGATGTACTGCGTCTTCATTCCGATCGGATTTGATTCCCCATCGTATTCGATGTCCATATCAAGCGGGTTCACATAAGTCTTCGAGCCGGGCGACAAGTTGATAACTTCTCCGTCCAGCGCCTCTGCAAGGTCGACATACTCTCCTTCCGGATCCACTACAAATACTTGCGTATTTGATTCGCGGAGCAACGATGACACCATCTCATATTTGGCCATGAACGACTTACCCGAGCCTGGCTGTCCTATGATAAGTCCGTTATAATATTGTGCCGTTGTCCTGTCGTACAGGATCATGTTATTGGAAAGCTTGTTGATTCCATAGAACAGGCCTTCCTTGTGGTGGAACTCCAGGGTTGTGTATGGTATAAACGCCGACGCGGAAATGGAGGTATAAAGCCTTTTAACATAAAGATTCTGCAGGCACAGCGGAAGGGATTCATTAAGCCCCTGCTCCTGCTGATAGTCGAGTCGTCTTAGTTGGCAGACATATTTGCTGACTATGCCCTGCACCTGCTTTGTGCTTATTTCCAGTTCTTCTTTACTGTCTGCAAATATGCACACCGTAAATGTGCCGTAGAAAAGTTTCTGATCGTTGCCGACAACATCGTCCATCAACTCCATTGATTTTTTTTGTGCCGCCTGAAGGGAAGGTGAGATAAGGTCAAACGAATAATTTCCTTTGTTGGCTTTATCCTGGCTGTCTGCCACCTGCCTGTTTACTGCCAGAAGGTGTTCCTTAACCATTTTTACTCCCCTGTTCATTTCGACCGTATCGTAATGGATCGATATAAGCATGTTGACGGGGCAGTCCGACAGGTCTGACATAAAGTCGAGTCGGAGTTCATTAGGTAAGTTGCTGTCCAGAAAAAAGGCTCTCCCGTACGTTTCACCAAGTTTGAAGTATCCCGGTCCAAATTCCATTCCGGACGGGGCCACCACGTCTTTTTCCACGTTTTTCGTCGTCGTACTTTTTTCTGCCAGCTTCTCAAAGCTGAAAGACGGTTTTCCCTGCTCATCAATATCGTTAGAGAAAACAACAGAGCCATCCTGGTTATATATGTCGAAAAGAATCCTCAGGCGTTCTTCTATTCCGAGTTTTCTCATCCCGGCTTCCTTTGTGATCCTTCTTATTCCTTTTTCTGCCTCTTTTTCTATACTGTCGAGGTTCTTTATTGCAGACCCGATATGCGCGTCAGACACCCCAACAACAAGATATTTGTCTTGTGAAAGGTTTTTCTTTCCTTTTACAAAACTGTCCAGCAGGTGGTGGTTTATCTCCTGCCGGTACTTATTCATTGAGTCTCTTTGCGGTTTGTAACGGATATCTTCGAAAGCATTTTTCTTATCTGCCGAATGGTTATGAATGATGACCTGAAATGATGCTCCCGCCGGGAAACCGTTAAGAAAGTCCTCATATGTTCTAAAAATGGCTGCCTTTTCTGTATCCGGGGCGATTTTAAAATTAATATCTTCCAGCATGTACATACGAGTGTAGAGATCCTCAGCGGTCTCCATCATGCCGTCTCCGAATACAGTCAGAAAGGGGATTGACTCCTGCACTGTTTTCGGTACTTTGGGTGTTCTTTTATGTTTTTTGTCTTCTTTCTTCTTAAATAAATCGAATAATGCCATCAGCCGATGCCTCCGTATTTTCTGACCTCTTTTTTATGCTGTTTCTTTTTTTTTCGATCTTTTTTCACGTTTTTATCAGGTAACTTTTCGGAGGCAATGCTTGTCTCAGTCCTATACATTCTTGTTCGTGGAGTCAGCACATGATGCACTATAATGTGCAGCATGAACCTTTCAAACGGCATCCCATACAGCTTAATCCATCCGCACGCAATTACCGGAAGCATCAGAATAACTGCTACTGCTATCCTGTCACTCAGTTCCAGGAAAGAGGCTGTCCGTATAAAAGGGATTCCGTACGAAAGTGCGAGCGCCGTGCATATGAGCTGCCTTTTGTCAAGGCCGTATACGATCTTAGGCGAGTATTCTTTAATATCGGCATTCATCGGTACTTTTAACATGTTTCGTCATACTCCTACTATTTCATTTGCAAGGCCGCTCGACTGCATCATTGCCATTGCAGCCATCGCATTGGACAGCAACATAAAGATCAGATTTATCGCAAGAGCCGGTGTCATTGATGTATCTTTTGATGCCATTACCTGACCGAAATAAAAATATGTAAGCTGAGCCCCTATGGCAGCGATAAAAAAATAGATAGCAATTTTTACAAAAGCAGCAAAGTAACGTTTTAGAAATCTCACTCCTGGAGACCGTATCCCATCTATGGCTATGGTGGCTACTGCGATCGGAGCAAATGCCTGCATGATACTGATCTCAAATACGGCGGTGCCTATCAGAAAGATGCTGAGCAGCATGGGAAGATAGACTATGTATTCGAGGTATTTGAGCATGCTGTCTGCCTGCTGCATTGCGAAGAAATTGCCGTCATAGTCATCGTCCAGCAATTTATCAAGACTATTGTTTCCGGCCTCATCGCCGGAAAGCCCGGGGATCTGAGACAGTTTTTCCGCTATATCCTTTTCCTGTGCGGTATCAATCTCCCCTGGATTGTTTTTTTCAACAATATCCTCTACAGCTGTGATAACGTAATCGCCTATGGAATAAAGGCCATCCATCAGAGGATGTACTGCAGTGATCATGTATATAGCAACTACTGTAGTAGCTCCCACACGAAACCACAGTGACATATCTGTTTCGCCTCCTTTGGTAATCTCGGTAAAAAGCGTGTAGAGGCCATAGATAACGACAAAAACCGTTCCTATCCCAGTAGACAGCCCGCGGACTGTGTCTATGATCGAAGTATATGAAGAACTTGTTTTCCCAGTAACAAATGCCTGAAAGCCGGAATAAGCCTCTTTCATATATGTGAAGTTTGTTCTGCTGAATCCTTTCAGAAAATTTTTAAAATCCGTACTCAGCCCGTTTTTATTGACCGGCGAATCGGCCAAAACAGCGGGGATCCTGCTATATAGGAAAACCCCCGCTGCCAGGATGAAGAACAGAATGATCCAGTGATATTTTTTAAAACAGCAGATACATTTTCTGGCTAGTTTGTCTCTGGTCATTTTTGTTTCCAATGTCCTCCCTTTTGATTTACTTAACATTGTCTTTCGTAAAATAATTAAAAAGATCAACAAGGGAGCTGACAGGAATAATTAATTTGAGAAGGAGTAATGTCGCCCCTGCCGCAACTTCCCTGATAGACCTTGCCTGCTCCGGTGACTGCTGCTCTGCATGTCCCATTACAAGAATCATGCCTCCGTGACCGATCATGATAATTCCTATAATCAGCCCGAAGTTAAATAATATTGCAAAAACAATATACAGGGCTGACTTCGCATCATCATTCGTCGGGGACGCCATTACCGCCGGCATAAGGGTCATCATTGCAGACGCTGTCATGATGCTTGCTGCCCGGAAGGCCATTACTCTTTTTTTCCATTTTCTGTTTTCAAGCATTTCCATTTTCATCTTTCTTGTCCTTTCTATAACTCCTATATGGATTGTTAATAGTTCATTTACTATATGTCTGTTTTTCTCATCCATAGGAAATCATGCGCTTGACGAAAAACTTTCCGCCGGTGCCGATCCGTAAACGAGTTCTACCTGCTGCCATATTAGTTCGTTTTTTTCAAATGTGGTTACTGCTTCCTGAATGTCTGTTTCGGGGCTGCTGCCGAAGTCACCGCTGCCTGCGAATTCTCCGTCGAGCGGCCGGGGCTCTTCAACAACAGGATTCCCTTCAGCATCCATATTTTTATTCATCTCCGCTGCCCTTTGCCGGTTTTCCCTGTTTTTTTCATCTCTCCTTTCTTCCTCTTCAAGAGAAGGGGGAACGGGCGCTTTCGGCTGTTCCTCGACGGGCTCTTCACTTGTTCTCGCCTCCGTGAAATGCCGGCTTGACTCTTCTGACCAGTAAAAAGGGCCTGCCTTTTTTACCGCATTCCAGTTAGGGTGCTCTAAAGTCGGGTATTTCTCTCCTTTATAGGCGTACATAGATTTTGGGATAATGATGCATTCTTTTTTTCCAAGAGTACGGATCTGCGCCGAAGACATCAGCTCTACGCCCTGTCTGTTCAGTGATGTGGAGCCGCCTCCCCTGCCAAAACTCACATTCATCACAGTGCGGGTCTCTTTTCCGAGAAGTTCTGATATCCATTTTTGGCTAACTGTATCCGCACCGCCTCCAAGATAAAGCGTTGTATCGCAGTTGCCGGTAAGCTCCGACCAGTTCTTCTGGTACATGTTTTGAAGCTGCGTAAGCGACTGCAGGATGATCGATATGGAGATCTCGTACTTGCGGCAGGTTGCGAGCTTCTTTTCGAACTCCGGAACTTTACCTATATTGGCAAACTCATCCATCATGATCATCAACTGTATTGGAAGTCTCTGTCCAAGTCCGTCCCGTGTCTGATCCTTGTTAGAAATCACTTTTCCCTCAGCTATAGACTGAAATGCTTTTCTGGCTTCCTTTCGTGAACCCCTGAAACATACAAGATTTTCATCTTCAGTAAGGATTTCATACAGGCGGGTAGTTTTATTTCGTTTGATATGTCCTTCCTTGATCTTTTCAAGGTAAGTCTCAGCTTCTGCCCTTTTTTCTTCAGCCTCCTCTTCTGACGCCGCTCTATAGCTCTTAACGACCTGTCCTTCACTGTCTATGATCAGCTGCGTAAATCCTGCGGTGTTTTCCACGTAATCATACGCACGCTGAAAGAGCTGTGAATAAAGCAGTGATGCAATAAAGTTGAACGGACCCTCGCCGGTCGGAAGGGATATAAAAAGAGCTGTCTTTTCGTCCCATATGCTGTCAAGATCAATGTCATCCGTATCTGTCAGGTTCTCCACATCTTCAAGATCGAAAGCCTGCAGCCTGGTCATACATGAAATAATGAACGACCGCAGCGTCTTGCCTGCACCTTTCTTGAAGTTCTCGTAGTGCTTTACCGCTATTCCATCCGGATCATACATAGCTACGGCCGCAAATATGTGATCCAGTGCCGACTGATTTGAAGGATCGTTCTCATCAACATTTGCAGCCCTGAGCAGCCGCATAACATTCCTGAAGTTGTGATTGCTCTCCGTCGTATAACTGTGGATATATGAGATTATGGCGTTAAGTAACAGCTTTTCGCCGTTTTCCCAAATGGCCTCTCCCGGTGGGCGATCTGGTGGTGTTGTATTGCTGATCAGCGTTGACACCAGCATCATTACATCCTTATCGCTGTGGATATAACGGAATGGATTGTAATGATTTCCCAGTTCCATGTGGTTGAGATTAAGACATTTGACTCTGTATCCTTTGTTTTCGAGAAATTTGCCATATTGCCGGATAAGAGAACCGGACGGGTCCGTGACCACATAGCTGCTGTTTGCCATCATCAGGTTGGGCCCGACATACCGGAAGGACTTACCCGAACCGGAGCCTCCAATTACCAGTGCGTTCAGGTTCATATCATGTCCGGCAATTTTTGAGAGAAATATTTCTTTTGAAAATATCATGTTGTTGATATCATCATGGCCTGTCTCTCCCAATGGCTCCGAATATTCCATATTGAATTTATCCAGCGCATCCATCCACTGCGCATCTCCCTGTACGGTATTCGGGTCGTCATGCGCCTGGATCGATTGGTAAATATCAAGAAGAAGCATCGAAAGGATACCAAGAAGAGTTACCCCCAGTATTGAGGTTCCTGTTCCAGGTGGCAGCGGGAATATCTGCAGGGGACGTTTAAAAAGATCAACGATGCCCTGTTCTACTGCAGAAAAGAAAGGTAGATAAGGTTTTTCCATGTGTATATGCTTCGTGTGGATCGTCACCATCACGATAAATATGTACACAGGTACCAGTACCATTAAAAGACGCCGATATCCGGCCCTTTTCTTTTCGTTTCCGAGGCTTCCTTTCAAAGTCTGGATGAGCATTCCCCTTGCAAGTCTTGTTTTTATTTTTTTGCTCAAAGTGGTGATAAGTGCCTGCATTGCCTGCCTCCTACATTTCGAGTCCTGTCTCTATGTCGCGGGACGTATGGTCAATGCCCATGTCAACATCTTCTCCTCTTATGACGGCGAGAAGCTTTTCAATATCTTCTACCCGAGCGGGTCCGGCTTCCCTCTCATATATTTGAAGCGAACTCATCCGCTCAAGTCCCCGCTCCGCCTTATTCATATCAAGCCCAAAGGTCCTCATTATTCTTCTCAGCCGGAGAATGTCAGTTTTTGTGTACCCGGAGGGAATCTTGCCTTCTTTTGCTGCAGTTATGAGGATGCCCATGTTCTGCTGATACTCATCGATTCTCTTTTTCCAGCCATGGAGCCTTTTTCCATTCTCTTTGGCCGTTTTCTCCATAACTATTGCCGATGCACTTTTTATCAGTTTTTGCTGCCCTGTTTCTTTTGCGTCTCGTATAAAGTTTTTCTTCGATCGAAAGTGTTCCAGCACATCCTGTATGCTATACAGGCATATATGCCCTGTTATTTTTGCTAGTGCTGAGTTCATCCTCCGCTCATACGCAGAATCACTTAAAGGGACATCCAGTTCTTTAGAAAGAAAAACCTCTCCTGCCACTTCCTCCGCATGGCCGGCTTCGAAACCATCCGGTCCTCTTTTTACGTATTTGTCACCGTTTCCTACGATCCAGACAGGGGAGTCCATGCTTCCTTCTTTATCTGGGAATCCAGCTGTTTTTTCTTTGATATATTCTTCTCTTTTTTTCCTGCGTTTGGCCAGGCTGTCGGCGGTCTCCCCATTTGCAATAAGCCTCGCCTCCATAAGTGATTCACAGAATCTGCTCTTCTCTTCAAAGATGCTTCGGCCATGGCACGTGAGCATAAATGTGCCATCTGACATTCTGTCGAGGCCAATTGCCTTCCCCGGCAGTGTTGCTTTTGCTTCCTCTTCCAGGTAATAGATTTCTGTTTCAGATAATCCGCACAGAAGAAGCATTGTTTTGTCCTTTGATTTTGCCTTTCTGTAGATGATTCCTGCCTGCTCCCCGGTAGTTATTTCGCAGTATCCCGACAGGTTTTTCAGCACATTGGATATGGACGTCCTGGCAGTAAGGGTATCTTTTTCCCGGATCAGAAAACCAGTTGTCCCGTCATGGGATTTAACAAGAACGAAGGGGATCCTTCTGTCCACCATGTCATCTATGAGGGGCTGCACCACATCTTCGCGGCACCTGAAAGTACACAGAGTTCCCCCATTTCGGAGCCAGCCGCGGATTGCGGCAGCGGTCCACTCTTTTCTTCCTGCCAGGTACTTGTTCAGCATCTCCATGAAACTATCCAGCAGTTCTTTTTCGCCTTTACCGCCGCTTTTTCCAAACGCTTTTTCAAAGGCCTCGTTTGCGATTTCAAACGCCATCAATACACCTCCGAACTATGCCTATATATTTAATATGTCCAAAAATCTCGGAATTTATGTAATTTGCGTCTTTTTTACTGCCCTCGCTATGTTTGTGTAAGTAAAACTGGACTATATCACAGATAAAGCCCCAGGGGATTGACCTCTGGGGCGATGTATTTACAGGACATTATATCCTCGAAGATAACTGAAATGGGCAACGAACTGAATATGGGATATCCCGATGTGGTGAACGGAAATGATGAGCGACCTGGTTTAAGATATCTTCTAGGGAGAGGGGGCTGCACAGGCAGCCCCGACAAGAAAGATAAGAGCTATGCTCAGATAATATGCTGAACAATGTCTACATTATATATATGTCCCAAAATCTCCGGAATCGTGCAATTTCTGCTTTTTTGACAGATTCCCGGGGGAATTATGCCTGAATAGGCCTGGACTGGACTTTTTCCCAGACTTCATAAAGGTCATCGATGAGCATTTCTGATGCCGCATAGTTCTTTCGATCGGTGATCTTATAGCTTGCCATAAAGTTTCTCCACCCCAGGTCTTTCACAAATTCATTAAATTCCATTGGAGAGTAATATTCGATCAGTTCGCTGAACCGGTTGGATCTTTCTTCGAGATCCATCTTTGTCCAGCCTCCGGCTGTAATTTTCTGTATTCCTGCGAATGCCTCGTCCGGAATAATGTCCAGCCATTCATTGAGCAGGTTTTTAATGTAACCTCTTGTTTTTTCATATTCTTCCATTTCATCTTCATCCGGCTGATAGACGTCCAGATAATAGATAAAATATGGAAGCCACTCTCGTATCTTTTGCGGGGCTCCGGCATCCTCCAGTTCTTCTGCCGTGGGATAATTCCTGCGGTCGCTAAAGAACGGAACATCTGTATTCCCCTGCGGATCTACTACTCTCTGCTCTATGCTCTCCCCGATCCGTTTGAGCTCTTCATACCGGCTTTCTGATATTCTTACAAGTTCTTCTTTCATATAGACCTCCTTTATATGCCTATGCATATTTTATAATCATTATATATGCCTTCGCATATATATGTCAACACAACATAAAACGCCCCGCGTGTCATCATGCAAAGGCGTTTTGTGCTTCGTTTTTTTTGTTTGTTTTTACTTGCTTTTCCCGAACCCTTTTTTATATACAGTTCCACCGGCTATAATAATAATGAACACGGCTCCGAATATTACCGGCAGCAGTGCAGGTACCTTTTCTTTCTTTTCACCCTCAGATTCATGGACAGGTTCTGGCTCAAGGATTTCTTCTCCCGCGGTTTTTCCAGCTGATGACTGGTCTTCAAGCTCTTCCGGTCCCTCTTCCTCCTGATATGCAATATATGATTCCGTATCAGACGTGTCCTCCGCCTCCTGCATATAAGAAAGAGCGTCGTTGCTGTCTATAATGCCATAATGCCTTGGATCCCCGTTCTCGTCTATTGCGTCTTTTCCCACGAGCCCAGCATTTTGAACTGTATATAGCCAGGAACCGGCAAGTGCATAAAAGTGATATGTACCGTTAGTATCCGCTTCTTTTGTTCCGTCCACAAAGATTTCATAAGAGTCCTCTTCCATTTCAGGAAATGAAGCCTCTGCAGAGTAGTTTCCGAAAGGTATTCTTTCTGTTATACGGTACCCATCGCCCTCTGATACGTAGAATTCATATACCCCATCATCCCCGGTAAGAACAAACCTGGCAGGGCCTTCCATTATGTCTTCGCATATTACGGTGAGTGTAACTGTGCGTGTGTCAGAGATTTCGTCTGCTGCTGTCTCAAGGAACGGCAATAATACAGTGAAGGACAGCAGGATTATAAAGATGCTGATTCTTTTTTTTCTTTTGTTTCTCATTTTTTAAAAACCATTTTTGTTCTGCGGTTTGCTATATCAATCACTATTTTTGCCTGATACGTCGATGGCTTCTTTTTTTCATTATCATTGTCATTGTTCTTTCTTATGAACTTAATATACCCTGTCTCTCCTTTTGCGAAAAGAAGGTCAAGGTCTTTTCCGGTGAGCATTCTGCCTCCCTGTTTCTTCCACGCTTCGAATCCGCAGGCACATGTGATCTTATAGCCCGTTTCAATCATTGCTTTTCTTCTGCATATCGGGCACTTATATATGGATCTGACCTTTGTTTCTTCAAACTTGAGCTGTGTTGTTCTCTGTTCGTAGTCCAAAATGATTCTTGCTGAGAACGTTCCTCCGCTGTTTCCTGTAAAATCATCGAACACTTCTGTTTCTCCTTTTTCAACAAGTTCAGCAATCTGAGGGTCCGTCAGAATGTGCCCTCCTGTAATGCGGTAAAAATCAAACCCGCATCCTTTACCACCTTGGCCACAGCTAAAATGCATACCGTTTCTTACTATCTGCCTGCTGCATATCGGACAGTTCCATTGTGTTATATGCTCTTCATCAGTAATATAGGCATCTGCTCCGCCGCTCACCTGTCCCGTAGCTACATGGTCGAGCATCTTTTTGACTGTTGTTGCAGGAATCATCCGGTTTGACCTGGTACCGTACATGTGAAAACCACATTTGGCGGAACATACATAACGGCTGCCGGCTAACACGATTGGTTTTCGGCATACCGGACATGTAAACTCTGTCTCCTGCTCCATCTCCTCGAATTTTCTTTCCACTGTATGTGTTTCTTTATCTATATACAGATATGCGGCATACTGGCTGCCTTTTTTTGAAATGAAGCCCTCCATTGTATCTGTACGGCCGGCCCGAAAGAGCTTTTCGATCTGTTCAACAGGTATCTTTTTCCCTCCAAATGCCTTTGGAACGATCACGCCGCAGCTTCTCTCCTGTTTTCCCCTGCAGATGTAGGTGATGGCATTTTCAAGGATCTCTTTCCTGCATACCGGACATCTGTACCGTGTCCGTTGATACTCCCCTGTAAAATTGATCAGCCCTGTCTGTCTGTTACAGGTGACCGTCTGGGTCCATGTCATCCCGTCCTTTGTCATCTTCTTTTTTATAGCATTGCCTTTGAGGAGCAACAGGAATTCTTTTTCAGTGATAGCTGCACCATATTTTTCCCGATATCCACCAGCCTTGCATCCGTCTTTATAACCTGTGCAGTAAAACCTTGACGGACCACGCATCAGGCGTTTACCACATAACGGGCACTTGCCGATCTCTTTGTATTCTCCAAAATCCAGCTCTGCCATTTCGCGGCTTCTGATGTCCGCAATCAGGCTTTTTACATGTTCCCGCATCTCATCTTCAAGTGCAGGAAGCGAAAGTTCCCCTCTCCTTATCTGCTCCAGTTTTTCTTCCCAACTTGCGGTAAGATCTACACGGCATATATCACAATCCCTCAGATTGACAATGATCGCTGCTCCCATTTTTGTGGGGGCAACAACTTCCCTTTTTCCTTCTTTTCTCCTCTCCAGGTATCTGTCTCGGACAATAAGCTCTTCTATGATAGCTGCCCGCGTTGCAGGTGTTCCGATATGTAGTTTTTTTCCAAGCGATTTATAAGATTTATCGGACAGGAACTTTGCAGGATTCTCACAGACAGCAACGAGATCTGCCGTACTATATCGTTTCGGGCACTGCGTTGTTTTTTCTGTCACTTCAGTTTTTTCGATCTGCAGAACATCCCCTCCTGCATGACGGGGTATCTTCGTATCCTCAAATTTTTTTCCATATATGACTGTCCATCCCGGATCCACAAGAGTTTTGCCCGAACTCCGGAATGTACTCCCGCCAGTTTCTGTAATAAGGACGGTTTTATCCTGGATCAATGGCGGCAGAAATGGTGCCAGGAAGCGGCAGCAGATCATTCTGTATATATCCTGTTCTTCACCGTCAAGTTCTTCCCATTTCGGTTGTTTTTTTGTGGGGACAAGAGCTGAATGCCCTTCATCCTTAAGGGCCTTATTATTGATCCACGCAGTTGACGCCTTAACCCTTTGAATATCACTGTCAGTTATCTGTTCCACGTATTTTTCGAGCTCCGGTACAGCTGATACCGCGCTCAGCATTGCTTTCAGATTTTCATTGCCTCCAAGGTATTCGCAGTCTGTCCTTGGATATGACATCACTTTTTTTTCATACAGCCGCTGCAGTATGCGCAGTGTATCAGCTGCATTGTAGCCAATACGCCCCGCTTCTATCTGGGCCGTCGCCAGCTTAAAGAGTTTTGGCGCTCTTGTCTTCTCCCTTGTTGCCGTACTCTCGATTACCCGGGCCTTGCTTCCCAGTGTTGTGATCAGGGCTTGTGCTTCTTCTCTCTTTCCGAACCATATGGTTCCCGGAGCGTCTTTTTCATCTCTTTCTTCTTCATCTGCCTCTTCTTTCTTGTCGGGTTTCCTATATAAGAAACCCTCAAATCCTTCTTCGTACAGTACCTTTACTCCATACAGAGTAGTGGACTGAAAATTGAGGATTTCCTGCTCTCGAAGCCACACGAGGTAAAGGATCATGGTCATGACACGTCCGATCGCCACACGCCCACCCATTTTGATCGTCCCGGCACGGGAAAGATTCATTCCGAATCTGTAGTCCGAATGCTGCCTTGCCAGTGCTGCGTTATATAGATTTATCAGCTGGGGGTCGTTGTCATCATCACGCAGATTAAGAAGTGCATCCCTGATGGCCTCTTCCGTAAGATCATTTGTCCAAAATCTTTTGCACGGCAGCTTGGGCTGCGTTTTTCCGCCCATATTTAAAAGGGTCTCTCTTATGAGCAGCTCCCCCTCACCGGCGCGATCAGGATCCCCTGCGTTGATCACAAAATCAAATCTGCCGCTGTCAAGGGCTTTTTTTATATTGTCATAGCGTTCCTGTGCGGTCAGATTATTACCATATTTTTCTTCCTGTATGACTTTATATCTCCATCCGCCAAGGTTTTCCGGCTCGATTGGGAGTGATTCCCAGTTCCAGTCCGACAGACTTTCATCCATCTCATCCGGCATCAGTAATGTTAATAGATGCCCTCTCTGGCTCGCGAATGTGATCTCATAAGGGATTTCTTTCTTGTGCTTTCTGTAGCATTCATCTATTTTTCGCATGAGGTCTGGTTTTTCAGCTATCAGAAGTGCTCGCATAATACCTCCGATTACAAATATAATGCCTTCTTATTTTGCGCATACAATCTGATTGCCGGCTCATATCTGCTGAGATGGGCTGGGGCGATGTAGTATTCCCCACTGATATCCGTTCCGGATAAAATCGAATATTCCATGTTTTTTGTTGTAGGGAATATCGGTTCTCCTGCAACATAACGATACATGACTGCCCCTCCGTTATTGATTGGTTTTGCCACATGTATCTCTATACCTGGATTATTTTTTGTAAGTTTAATGTGCATCCCTAATCCGCTGATAGGATTATCTTTCGTAAGTTCTACATCTATTTGAAACAGAATATATTTATATTGATCTCCCCAATACTTACTGTTTCCAAGTTTGATGGCAAGATACTTGTACTGGTTGAGTTCCTCAATCGTCCCATACACAGGGTAGCCTGTCCTGCATATTCTTCTCCCGGAACGTTTGGATAATGTGGTCCAACTCTTGTTAGGATACCTGTGGTTGTTTTTAATGTCTGAAGAAAATACATCCGTGCTGTTTAAGGCTTCTCTGAATAATTCTCCGCTGCACGATTCTTTCCAAAGAGCTGCTGCAATCGTAAAACCCTCTGCAAATACTGCAATGTCAAGATTGATCACACCCTGTGAGCTCAGCCCGTCCGGTGCAAATCTTTCTATTTCCCGACATAATTCATCCCCGCTCAGAAATATCATTCTTTCTCCTCCTCTTTTCATCCTTTTCCCGGCAGGATACCCCCGCCTCTGAGGCGGCGGGAGGAATGCCAGCCTTCCGGCCAGCTTTACCCTGCCGTCCTCCTTTCTGTAAGTGTTGTATGTCTCGTCTCAAGAAACCTGAGCTTCCTGTACGAGACGCTGGCATGTACCTTCGTTCCGTCCAGCCTGCGGATGTCAAAGTACCCGCTGCTGCGTCTTCCAAAGATGAAGCATTCCTGCCCGTTGTACTCCACCTTGTCGAAAAGCCGGAAGCCCCTGACCAGGTATTCCGCCTGGTTGCGCTTCCGGATACCGCCTTTGTAAATCTTTGCCTTGTGGATCTGCCGGTTGTGGCAGCGCACCTTCTTCTGGAAGAACACTTCCCCGCATGGTGCGGCGTCCGGATGGCCGCTGATGCACCTTGCGTCGATATAGTGTTCCTTGGGCAGTCCGTGACGGATCCGGGTGCTCTTGGTGATATAACCGTAGGTCATATGCACCATACCGGCTCCGTACTCCTCTTTCAGCCTGCCATACACCGTCCACCGCATGATCCCCATAAAGGCCGCGTCATTGTACCTGTTGCCGCGCTTTATACTGGCGGGGAGCTTTACCGTTCCCTGATGGTATCCTTTGTGGCAGGTACGGCACAGCGTCACCAGGTTGTCCGGTGAGTCGCCTCCGGTCTTACGGCTCTGTATATGGTGTACTTCCAGTACGGAGTCTTTGGACTTCCCCCCGCAGCAGCGGCAGGTGTGTCCGTCCCTGAACAGTACGTACTCCCGTACGTTCCAGAAGCCGAGCTGGTCCCCCTGCTGGTAGCCTTCTCCTTCCGGGAGCGGAAGTCCCTTTTCCTGCGCCTTTAAGAGCTGTGTGTCGAACGCCGCCGTCTCTGCCGTAATCTCCGAAACAGGGAGCATCTTACAGACCTTCCTTACCGCTGTCAGGTGGGACTGTACCTTCTGCTCCACAGAGGGCGCCAGCCATCCCTTATGCTTTGACTTCGTCCTGTTCAGGAACCTGGGCTCACGGTACCGCGTCTTCCGGCTGCGCCTTGAACGCCTCGCCTCCCTTCTTACAGAGAGAAGTTCCACGATGTCGTTCCTCAGTTCAATGTCCGCCTCATAGAGGACGGACTTTTCTGTCGTCGCCGATATGCCGATGTGTTTTGAACCGGCATCGACGCCCAGAGATACAGGCTGCGTATAAGCCGTGCTCTCATACATAAGCTGTATCGTAAAGGGCGTCCGCCTTACGACTTTTGCTCTGCCGCTGCGGAGCATGCGCCTTACATGCCCGAAGCGCCGCGTCGGCATCAGGGGATTCCCTGATGCGCTTAATACATAAACCATTTTTCCTCCTGACCGCTTGTGGCGGTAAGCCAGCTTACGCTGTAGTGCAGCCTTCGCCAATGTTAAGAGGGCTTGTCGTGCCCGCGGCACTGCCCCTTCCCCTCAGGACTGTTTAACCACGGGCGGCATTGCCGCAGGTTAGGCTGTACGCCCACGGGTGCCGTGACCCTCTTAACGTAGTGCCAAAAGCACTCAGGCTGGTCAACCGGGCTGTGGAAGAGAGATAAAAGCAAGGCCTTCTCTCTCTCACAAGCCCCCGCTTCAAGACGCGCTAGCGTCTAAGCGGTGGGTAGTTGACGAATTAATCGGACAATTTCCAAAAATCGTCATAGAGCCCAGTGTTGGTCTCCGCATATTCTCTGGCCTTACTGAACTGTTTGTTATCTTCGTAATCTATTTGTCCTTGAAATTTCGTTATAGTAAAATCAAACACGAACCCCGGAAAATGCTCCGGGGTTCTGTGTAAATTTGCGTGCCGTAATCAGTGTTCTGCTTTAATTTGCAGCTTTTTTCCTTTTAACTACCGCATAGGTTCCGCCCCCAGCAAGAACAAGCAAAAGGATCCACAGCCACATCCTGCTATGAAGAATCCTTGTGACCGCATTTGTACTGACAAGTACACGGCAGCTGTCAGCTGTTCCCATGTTTCCCGCCGCATCTTCAAACTTAAGACTGATCGTCTGCCATTCTTCTGATTCAGAAAGTGTCACAGAAAGCTTTCCTTCTGCCTGTGCGATCTGCTCGGCGGTATATGATGCCGTTTCTGTGTCATTTACATATACTTTGAGGCTTCCCATGGCAATGTTGTCTGTTACCGTAATGCCTGCTTCCCGGTTTTTTTCATCATAGTACCCGCCATTTTCAACGCCTGTTATTACTGCGCTTGGCGCTGTCTTGTCAACTACGAAGCTGATCGGAACGTCTTTAAGTTTGTTGTCCTGCCTGTTGCCGGCCTCATCAATAGAACTGACCAGTATCTCATATGTTCCTTCCTCTTTGAACAGAGAAGCATCCAGTGAGTATCTGTACCGTTTCCAGTCGTCTTGTTCAGATATATCTTCCATTTTTACTCTTCCAGCCGGAACAGTAATGACTTTCCCATCATGATAAATGGTGACAGCGTTATCATGCAGACTGTTGACATTTACCTCGTAAATCACGATATTGCTGCCATCTTTGTTATAGTGTTTTGCAAGATAGTCTGCTGTCATGTCGGAGAAATAGTAGTTAGATCCAAATCTGTTAACTGAGAAAACCAGCGTTTCCGTTGTAGTATTTCCAGCCAGGTCCGTGACGGATGCCGTGAGAGTATACACATCATCCTCTGTGATAAGATGAGCAATATCCTCCAGTTTTATGGTGCCGCCATGCTCCAGCTGTTCCAGGATTCCTGTCACTTCTTTTTCCTTGTGTCTGTATCCTTTGAGGATGAGCCGTATCTTGTTTTCTCCAATGTTAAGATCCTCGTATCTGATTCCAGGAGCCACTTCTCCGCTGTTAGCGGAACCGTTCTCGACATCGAAGAAAGTGATCATCGGCCTGGTCATATCCACAGTAAATGTTTCCTGTGTATATGCCTGAGCTTTATTGTCAGCCAGGTCCGTACAGTTGAGAATAAAATCATAATCCCCGTCAGATGTAAATGTGAGCATGGCCGTATGAGACAGACCGGAATGTGTCCATCCCTCGATCTGAGGAACGCTTATTCCCTCGCCGTCAAGGGATGCTCTGACTGCAGCCTCAAAAAGATCTGCATCGAAGCTGAGGTCAGTTACTGTAATATATGCCGTGCGCGGCCTGTTATAATATCTGCCGTTTGATACAGCATTATTGTCAAAGGCCACACTGATTGCCGGTTCGGTCTGGTCGACCACGAAGCTGTCTGTTCTCCCATAATCGGCACTGTTCCCTGCGATATCCGTTACGCTCATTGAGAATGAATATTCTGCATCGTCCTCATATACGATCGTGCAGGTATTGGCATTGTCATCGGACTCACCATCCTGTCCCCCTCCGCTCCATCCGGAGATTCTCGGGGATCCAGTAATAAAGAAATTGACGCCGGAAGGATCAAAATTCCTTTCGTATACTGTCACGGTTGCCGTGCGTGGTCTGTTATAATATCTTCCATTTACGGGATCATTATAGTCGTAGGTCACCTCAATTCTCGGAGCCGTGATGTCTATCTTCAGATTTCTTTCCATTCCTGATATATTGCCCGCATAATCTTCTGCCGTCACGCGCACAAGAACATTATTGGAATTATTACTCTCCGCATCAACGGTGATGTCTGCCGCATAGCCCATCCGCCTGTCTTCTTTCGGTCCAAAGTCCACGCTGCTGCTCTGCGTAACACTACCATCCCGAAGCACTTCTATTGTGACATTCCTGAGTCCGGAGAATGTTCCGCCTGAAATGATGTCTTCAACATTTACTGATACAGGTACATCCCTGTTAAAAATCCCTCCTGCCGGCGTTGCAATATTGAGGCTGATCTCAGGAGCATCCGGGCTCGTTTTGTCGGCAATGATACCGCCTTCCGTGTTTATATAGGTAACATTCCCTGCCCTGTCGATGATCCTCGCGTAGATCACGGCCTGGCTGTCCGGTTCAACAGAGAGGCCTTCATTCCAGCCTGTCCAATTAACATTTCTGAGGTTATCAAGTGTCAGCCCTGCAAATGTTCCTCTTGCATATATCGGCGGGACATATCTGTAGTAAGAGACAGAAGCAACCCCGGATGTCTTATCTTCCGCCTCATTTGTGACTGCGACAGATTCATTGTCCATATATATAAATTTCACGCTTCCGCTAAAACCAGTATATTCTCCCGTTCCGTCCCCACTGGTCACGATAAGTTTTCCTGTGGGAGGTGTGTTGTCAATTGTAAAATAATGCTCGGGGTATTCCGAAGCGCTGTTTCCCGCCATATCCGTAACACGGATACTGAGCCCATAATTGGCATCATCAGTAAATGCATCCATTGCAAAGCTGCTTGTGTTCCCGCTCCTGTTCCACGCTTTTTCATGCACAGCTTCAATACTGTCACTTGTATATGCTTCTATGTCATTTCCATCTGAATCTTTCTGTGTTACCTGTGCCGTTACGCCATTTGCCCAGAAGTTGTGTTCTGTCACTGTTATCTCGGGAGTGATTTTGCCCTGCGTGTAGTAAGGGGCATTTTTATTAGTGCCGATCCTTTCTGTTACATCCGTAGAACCAATACTATAGGCGACCGCCAAGACGGGTGCAACTTTATCCACCGTGAAAACGGAATATTTTGTTTCGGCTTCTTCCGATCTGTTTCCCGCGTCATCCTCGCTTGTAAAGCGAAGGCCTGAATAATCCCTGTCTATACCCTGACCATCTCCGATCAAAAGCGTATACGTCACTTCCCGCGCATCCGTTCTTTTGATCCATAAGAGGTCGTTCTGCGTATCGCTCATCTCCTTCACAGATATCCCATATGCAGCGCCCTGTCCTTTCATGAGCTGTTCCATACTCAGAGATATTTCCTCACCACTGGTTTTGACCATAAGTTTTGAACGTTCCGGTCTGTAATTTCTCTCCTCAAACGTTACTTTAACTTCCCTTGTGGTGTTGAAATAATGTCCGTTGCTGACTCCGCTGTCGTCAAAGTCAATGGTGATCACAGGTGCTGTCGAGTCGCATGAAAATGTCTGTTCCTTTGTGGAGCTGTTTCCGGCGTAGTCTTCTGCAATAACGGTCAGTTTAACAGCATTTGAGTTGTTCCCTGAAACAGGAATCGTGATTTCCTCTTCCAGATCCCTTGTTCTTGGCTCTTCTGCTTTTTTTTCACCTTCCAGCGTCACCTCTCCGGTAAGCTCATTAACAACCTTATAGCTGATTGTTTTCATTCCGGAGAATATTCCATCTCCTCCATTATCGGGATCCGTTGCGCTGATTTTTACTTCGAAATCGGCCTTATACGAAGTGCCGCTCGCTGCTTCGATCAGGATCTCCGGTGTGCCCGGCTCCTTTGTGTCGACAATAATGCCTCCGCCGGATGAAATATATGTAGTGTGGCCGGCTTTATCTGTGATCTTTTCATATACGACGAGAATCCGGTCTGTATCGATCTTAATTCCCTCTTTCCAGTCCTGCCATTCAAGTGATTCCAACTCTGCCTGCTGCACAAATGCAGCGCCCGCATTGTTTTCTACGTCCTGCAGGTAATACTGGACGCTCGCAATACCTGATGCTTCATCGGCTGCCGTGTTTTCAAGTGTAACTTTCCTGCTGAACAGGCCAAAGACATGCTGGAAGAACCCTTCTTTCATCTCTTTCTCTTCAAGAACTCTGGAGTACTCTTTTTTCTTTCCGTCAGCCGTCGTTACCACAACCTCGCCGGTGGGAGCTGTTGTGTCGATCGTTATATATCCGGGTCCAAATCCTTCAGCGCTGTTTCCCGCCATATCAGTAAAAGAGGCAGTAATGCTGTATCGAGCATCCTTTTCAAATGGCTCCATCTTATATACATGTGTCTTTTCGTCAGATTCCCATTCTGACTCAGCCGGCACTTTTTCTGAGGCTTCAGAGTATGCGCCGTTTTCTTTTCCTTCTGCGTTTCTGGCACTAATATTTATATCTGTTCCGGAAGGATCAAAACTGCCATCCGTCACAGTCAGCGTAGCCGTGACAGGTTTGACCACATAGGCGGGGGTTTCTTCTGTCGCGCCCGGAAGTACCTCTGCGCCGTCAGCGTCCGCAAAAGTAACACTGAGAACAGGGCTGATCTCGTCAACTACAAATTCTCCAGCCGCCACACACCCATCTGTATCCGCTTCTTTCCCATCATATGTAAGGGTGAAAGTGTATCGGTTCTCTACTTCTTCCTGCTGCCCGCCGAAAAGGATACTGAATGTCTTTGTTTCACCTTCTCCTTCTATGTCTTCTGAAAGTGCCACGCTGCCGGCCTCTCCTGCACGGATCTGTGCGAGCGTATAGTCGCCCTCCTCTTCATTTATTCCTATGTGCAGTGTGATCAGGTTCTCGTCAAACTCAGAGTCCGTTATCTCAGCAGTCATGGTGCGGTCATGATTAAAATACATGTCGTTCACAGGATTATTGTCGTCGTAACGGATCCTGACATTTGTCCCGGCTGCTTTCAGTGTGTTTTTCAGTACCTTTTTGCCTGTATTTTTATCCGCTTCCCTTGCGCCTATTGTGACCTGAGGGCCTGCCTCAAACAAAGTGATGTCATAGTTCTCGCTTCCTTCGAAATAATAATCAACGATCCTGCTCTGTCTTGTTCCGACGGCAGGGCTGTCTGTCTTTGCTTTTGCCCACACGCGGATCACATCGCCATTTCTTATGCCAACATGCTCTTTTACCGTCCCCGTAAGTTCAATTTCATCTGACCCGTCAAACGTTTTTTCTGTAGCATCCCAATCGATATCGCTGGCAAATATATCACCAATCCGGCATCTGCTGACCGTAATGGATGCCTGCACTTCTGCCTCTGCGTGTGTCCCGGTTTCCGGGAATCTGATGTTTACCAGGGCCTCCCCCACGCCAATGAGCTTATAGGTGCCGTTTTCCACTTCCTCAATCACATCAAGGCCGTCAGTCAGTTCGAATGACAGTTCTCCATCGTACTCTTTGTCAATATCAAGATAGTCATAAACAGAAAAAGGCTCTTCTCCATATACCTTTTCTATTGACACGGTCCCTTCTGCCGGAGCAGCCTTTTTCTTCAGTTCAATCTCTACCGTCTGTTCTCCTTCATCGAGAATTACGCTGTCCTTTACGGTAACATAGCCATCAATGTTTATCCTGTAAGAGATTACTTTTCCAATATCGTCCTCATTGAACAGGAAGATTCCGTCGCTATACTGCGCGCCAGCATCAATGTCGACATACTCATCGCCTATCATTTCCCCGGTCTCAGCATTAACAAAGGAAAGCATACATACTTTTTCAGCCCTTTCCTTTTCCTCCTGGATTATCTCATCAGATTCTGTTTCGACGACAGATTCCTCGACCTCATCTATTACACTTTCCGCCTCCTGTCCTTCGGACGGCAAAGTCGTTCCTGCATCCATCTGTGTGGTTGCTTCCGTCTGCTCCTGCGCATATAAAGGGGCGTTCACTGACCCTAATGCAAGCATCATGCTCAGGACGAAGGCTGCTCCTCTCTTTGCTTTTCTTCTCATCTTTCTTCTCCTTATTACTTTGTCACTTCCGATGTGTGGATGACAACTTCACTTGCCGTCACCTTGAATCTCTTTGTGGGCTTTCCCCAAATTCTGTTCTGCGTTTCCTTCACGTTGCGCCTGGCTGTACTTTTATTGAGGATTGATGTTTCGTCGCTTCCATCCAGGACTCCCGTCAGGCCGCTTTCCTGTCTGGTTGTTTTTTCTGTATCTGTGCCGCTGTTTTCTTCACTTTCAGTTCTTTCCTTTTCGGATGTGGATTGCGTCTTGGGTACGGCTTCTTTTTCTTCGTGTCTTCTTTTCGCTGCGATCCCCCGCATTAGCAGAAAGTACTCATAAAGGTTGTTTTTGCTAAATACAATGGCTGCAGCGATATACATTGCCGCTCCTACGGCGTACAAGGCGGTTGACATGAATAAAGCTATTTGCATCACTTCCCGCCTCCTTTCGCATCAGGATAGACGGTATCCAGTATTTTTCTGGCAGCGGCGATATTGTCCAGGATTTCATCCACCTTGTCTCCATGCTCTTTTTCAGAATACTTTTCTGAACCAAGAATCTGTTCTGTGATGATTCTTTCTATTCTTGTAAGCTCATACAATATTTCAGCCTTTTCAATCCCCGCGTCACGAAACTCCATAGCGCGGGACCCGGCCTGGTAGGCGAGCTCTCCATACATAACCAGTGCCGTCCGGATATTGTCTTCGTCTGCTATATGATCTCCGGAGAGGGTAACCATATCATTCCAGTAATCCGCATAGTCAGCCAGGTTGTCGCCTGCCTTGTTGTGACTTGCCAGCTGTGAATAATACTCTGCGATACTATAGAGCCTTTCTGCCCTCATTCGTTTCTGCTTATCGACACTGCTGCTTTCTTTTACTGTTCTGAACCATGACCGTGAAAGCTGTTTGTTCCCGCTGTCCTCGTAGCAGTAAAAATACGCAAGGCCCATGTCGTAACTAAAGAGCGCATAATTCTTTTTATTTCCTCTCAGTCTTTCTTCTACACTCTGCCTGTCACCAGCACCTCGATAGCCAAGGAGTTTGGTCATGGCGTCTGCCTCTTTCTGTGAAAGGATCTCGTCATCGAGATAGATGTCGTTAAGCAGTGCAGAGTATGCTTCAAGTCTGTCCGGCTTGAGCTTTACAGCGTCTTCATATGCTTTTATTGTTTCCGTCCTTTCCGTATTAATCTCAGCCTCATGGAGTAGCGCTTCATACGTGCCGTTACGCAAGGCTCCAGCATATGCACGCAGACCCGTGGCCCCCGCCAGACAAATTGTCCCGGCCGCGCAAAGTGCCACAAATGTTTTCCATTTTTTTTTCTTTGTCTGCTGGTAACGCGTCTCCAGTTTTTTGTAATGCTCCAGTGCGAACCGGAGTTGCGCTGCATTTTGGTATCGCTGCTCCGGATCATTGAGGGTGCATTTAACGATGACCGACTCCAGTCCTGTAGACAGCAACGGATCCCATTGTCGGATTGGCCTCATCTCATAAGGCGGCTTTGTAGGGTCGTGTCCTGTGACGAGATGATACATTGTCGCGCCGAGATTATAGATATCTGTCCGCTCGTCAGTCTGTCCCATTCCCCCGTATTGTTCGGGAGCAGCATATCCTCTTGTCCCAAGCGTCCTGGTATCTTCTGTTGCCTCGGCCTTATATTCCCTGGCTATTCCAAAATCGATAAGAACGATGGTCCCGTCCGGTTTCAGCATGATATTTCCCGGTTTCATATCCCGATAGATTATAGGGGGATCCTGCCCATGCAGATATTCGAGCACGTCGCAAAGCTGCAGTGCCCACGCCACCACATCCTCCTGTTTTTGCCGGCCCTCGTTGTCCAGTTTCTTTTTGAGAGTAATACCCTCAATGAAGTCCATTACGATCAGGTATTTATCTTCCTGAGAGATCACGTCGATGATCTGCGGAAGATGTGGACTGCTCAGGTTCTTCAGAATATTAGTCTCGGTAACAGGGTCCTGTTTTACACTTTCACCCTCTTTAATCCCCTTTTTCAGGACTTCCTTTATAGCCCATTCTTTGCCAGCAGCTTCGTTGATAGCAAGATAGACATGGCTCATCCCGCCCTTTCCGACTTCATGGATGATCTTATATTTATTGTCTATGAGTTGTCCTATTTCGAGCATTTACGTGCCTCGCTATTAGTTGTTAAAACGACTTCTACTTTATATATGTCCATTTTTCTCGGAATTTATGTAATTGACGCAAAACAAACACGGCAGCCCCGTAAATGAGACTGCCGTTGTCATGTAAAATCACTGCATCACTGCGACTACTACAGTGATATTATCTCTTTCTTTTCGTTTTTTTATCGCATCGACGCACATCTTTGCTGCCTTTGGAAGATCTCTGCTGTTTTTTACCCTGCTGAAAACGCCAAGCATCTCTTTTTCTGTCAGTTTGTGGCGGAAGCCATCACTACAGACAAGAAACATATCGCCTTTATCGCAATCACCAACGCTGTATTCCGGCGAGACATCTCCGCCTGCTCCGATGCACTGCAGGAGCCGGTTTCTGTCTGGATGGGTTTCTGCCTCCTCCCTGGTGATCTTTCCCGTGTCGATAAGCTGCTGCACGACTGACTGGTCATGGGTGAGCTGCGTCACAGACTCTTTTGTCAGCCTGTATACCCTGGAATCTCCTATGTTTACACAGATATATTTTCCTTCACAGGCCAGAACCGCAGAAAGGGTCGTTCCGCATTCACCGTATTCATCTCCGTAGTTTGTTATCTTTTCATCTGCCTCCAAGATCATACTGTTCAGGCTCTTTATAAGACTGTGGTCGGTGAGTCCCTCCTGACAGAGCAGCGGGATTTGCTCTTCAAACCATTTGGACAATGATTCTGTCATCATAGCGCTTGCAATCTCTCCGTTACTGAGTCCTCCCATTCCATCGCAAACTGCGGCCAGTATAACATGCCCTATCCCGGTTTCTGCCTCTTTATATATGGCACTGTCCTGGTTTATTTTCTTGCAGTTTCCCACATCGGTATATATGGTATGGTTCATGCCGCCTCCGTTTATTTTCCTGCGTGGAATTCAAACTCAACATTATCTGCTAATCTGAACTTTTTCCCATCTTCAAGCAGAATCGGGTTATATTCCGGGAGCTGCTCATCTTCATAATATGTGAAATTTGAAGATTTCAGATCTTCGAGGTAATATTTCCCTTTATCATACGTGATGCGGCAATGGGTCCTGCTCACGGTCGGATCACCGCTTACGCAGTAGTCGACCTCACTCTTTTGCTTTCCGATTTTAAATTCTTTTTTATTGATCGGAATCTTTTTCCCCGTATCCGTGCGAACAATATATGCCCTCTCGGTGAGAACTGTTGTATCAGCGCTTCCGTCATCTTCCTCAAGGTTTGTCGCCTCCGCCTCATCTCCTTTTTCGGCATACGGAAGGTTTGACGAACCTTTTGCTTTCGGTATTGAGCTTCCTTTTCCCTTTTCTCTGTAGGTTAGGTCGAATCCATTGTCAGCTGCATAAAGAAGGTCATCCTCTTCTGTTACCAGTTCGATATTCGATTCTTCTTCCTTTTTACTTTTTCCTGATCTTTTCTTTAGTACGGCAGCGGGAAGAATCTTTTTTTTCTTCAGGAGCACTAACACACCAAGGATAATGAATGCAAGAATAACTGAGACTATTGTGGATATTTTCCCAGTCAGGAGCTGCGGCAGGGAAAATGTAAATCCTTTCTTTTTGAGATTTTCTATGGCAGCCTCTAAATCACTTTCAGCCGCATCTGTTTCTTCCTGTGTTGCATCTTCTTTAATGGCGACATCTTTCGCCTTCTTTAAGGATTCATCCAATATAGTGACAGATTCGTCTGTAAATTCCTCCGTATTGATCTCTGATGCTCTCGAAATGGCATCTTCCAGTGCCGTCTTGTCTACAGCGTCAAGTTCAGCACTCAGCATATCTTCTCTTGCCTGTTCTTCCTGCTGCGCGTCACTCTCCGCTTTGATCTGGTCGATGCTGCGGTATTCGACTCCGTTCATTGACAGGAATGCCTCCAGTGCCTTTGCACTGTAACTTGTTTTGTCCTGTGCCTCGCCTGCTATAAGTCCGATCACATGCCCCTCATTGTCATATACAGGTGCGCCAATCGGAGCTCCACCTTCCGTATCCATGACGAATGCAAACCCAGCGGATTGTTTTTCGTCAATAAAAACAGTTCCATCAAATGTTTTTACCGTAAAACTGTTTCCTGTCATTCCGGCTGTCTTGGCATGGACTTCTGTTCCCTCCTGCAGGCTGATCTTATTTATGTCAGCAAAAACGCATGCCGGAGTATCAATCACTTTTTTTGTCACAACCAATCCAAGCCCGCTCTTCATGGAGCTGTCCGCTATTTCAATATCGTTACCAAATCTATCACTTACATAGAATCGTATATGTTTTACTGTTTCTTCCAGGGACTGCAAATTTACGCCAACTCTCTGATATGCCTCTCCACGCTCTTTTGTGATTCTGGAAAGCAGCGGGCTCTCGGCACCACTGTCAATAAGGGACTGTCTTGTCAGGATATAGCGCGGTCCTACGATGAATCCGGTGCCTCGCGTCCACTCATCAAAAGAGCCATCCTCAAATTCATATCCGATCCTGATAAGAAGGATGTCATCGTCCGCCACCATTGTCATCTCATTATCCAACGCTTCCTGGACAGATGCCTCCGGGTGTGTGTATTCATCGTTCCCTGCCTCCGGATCCTCAATAGGCTCTTCGGTCGCAGCCGGCTGTGTCATGCCTGTTGCTGCTCCTTCATCTCCGGATTCACTCTTGTTTTTTTCTTCCTCTGTTTTTTCAGCAGATTCCGCCTCGGTCTGTTCTTCCGCCCCCGGCTCATTAACACTTTCATTTACTTCTACTGCTTCTGCTGCATTGACATATATGTTTCCCGAAGCAGTTGACGCTATCATCATTGCGGTCATAAACATCGCAGCAGCTCTGATACCTGTTATCTTTTTTCTTTTTATCCTTACCATATAGATGTGCCGGCAAATAGGCCGGTCTCCTCCCTCTGTTTTAGCCCCTGCTATGACAGGGGTGTTAAATTGCTACTAATATATATATGTCCGTTTTTCTCGGAATTTATGTATTTTTCCGGTTTTTGTGTTTCTTCAGGATATTCTGGCAAGGATCCTCGGCAATTCAATTGCCGAGAGGAATTGCCCTTTTTTATTCTTATTGTTCATTTTTGTTTGTAGTCTTCATATTATCTCTATTATTCCTATTATATGAGAACAGACGTTTGCAAACATGTGTTCCCTGTGCTATACTATATGTTTGAAAACAAATATCATTAAAGACAGGACTTATGTGTGTAATATTAATTACCATGTGGTATGGTGCGTGAAGTATCGGAGGAAGATCATCACCCCTCAGATTGAGCAGTTTCTGAAAGACCTCGCACAGGAGATCGCACGGGATAAGGGCTTTACCGTCCACCTCTTTGAGGCCGGCGAAATGGACCACATCCACTGCTTCGTTTCGGCGCCGCCGAAGCTCTCCATCACGGATATCGTGAAATACCTGAAGGGCATCACCGGCAGGAAGCTCTTCGAGGCATATCCGGAGCTGAGGCAGGAACTGTGGAAGGGGCAGCTGTGGAACCACTCCTACTACGTGGAAACCGTAGGATCCGTATCGGAAGACGCCATCCGGAAGTATATCGAGAACCAGTCCAAATCCTATTGAGGTTCAGTCATGCGTAAATGTGCGGAAATGGAATACCATTTTGCTGCGGAGCTGAGGATCTATCCTTCCTCGCAGCAGAGACATATGATAGCGGTGAACGATGGGGCGTCCCGCTTCGTCTACAACCGCCTGACCGCGAACGACAGGGAACTGCACGGCATGAAAAAGGCCGCCGGCCTGTGTCCCGCGTATGCCAGGCGGGTCGCGTATCTCGAACAGGTACGTTCCTCCAAAAGGGAGCTTTTCAATACTATCCCGTTTCTGGACGAAGAGGATGTCGACTCCTGCGCGGTGGACAACGCCGTCCGGAACCACATGGCTGCGTGGAAGCGTTTCCGCGAGGTCCCCGGAACGGGGATCCCCAGCTTCCATAGGAAATCCTATGAGCAGTCCTACCAGACGAACGCCCATTACAGAAAGGACGCTGAGGGCTGGGAGGAGGGGAACGTTCACTTTGTGCGCAGGAGCCCGGGCGAGCAGGTGCCTCATCTCATCTCGCTGCCGATGCTGGGGGCCATCCGTTTCCGCTGTTCGGGAAAAGTGCTGCATATGCTCACCTCGCATAAGGAGGACACCCGCATCGGCACGATCACGATCCGCAGGGATAACTGCGGGGACTATCATGCGACCCTGCAGATCTCGTCCGACATCCCGTTTACGGACCCGCTCCCAAAGACGGGATCCTGCGTCGGGATCGACATGAACCTCACGGACCTTTACACGGACAGCGACGGGAACGTCATCGATAACCCGAAGTATGGCCGCGGCATGAAGGAGAAGCTCGCAAAGGCGCAGCGGAAGCTCTGCCGCATGAAGGAAGCTGCCATAAAAGATGGCAGGCCGTTAAATGAATCATCTAATTATCAGAAGCAGCGGCTCCGCACGGCGAAGCTCCAGCGGAAGGTATCCCGATGCAGGGAAGATTACCTGCAGGTACAGTCGAAACGCCTGGTCGAAAGCCAAGACCTGGTCGTTTCCGAGGACTTGAAGGTAAAGAACATGCTTCGGAACCATAAGCTGGCGTACGGCATTGCGGACGTGTCCTGGGGGAGGTTCATGGAACTCCTCGGACAGAAGGCGGCGCTTTATGGGAAGGAGTACATGAAGGTGCCTGCACAGTACACGACGCAGACCTGTAGCGGGTGCGGCCATGTGATGAAGGGAAAGGAGAAGATCCCTCTCGGCGTAGAGGAATGGACGTGCCCCGTGTGCGGCAGGCGCCACAGCCGCAATCATAACGCCGCGATAGTAGTGCTGCAGAAGGGCCTTGCGGTAAAGGCCCTGCAGATAGAGTAACTGTAGGAATATGCCCCCTGGTAATCAGCTCACCAGGATAACCGTCCCCTAACTGGCGGGCCTCCACCATCTCATCCTGCGGGATGGATGGCGCGCCTGCTGTATCCGGATAAGGTTGCTTTTCCGTTTGCGAAGCAGGGAAGACCTCCCGCGGCGGAACAGCAAGCTCGGAGATTCAATCTCCGAGAAGCTGACAACGCATAGACTGGTTCACGCAGATGTTTCATTCGGTTTTTCCAGCACTGTTCTTAAATGGGCAATAAATAACACACTCCCGCGGACCTGTAGGAGTCCGCGGGAGTGTGTTATCGTGAGAGGATAGCGAAGAGTTCTCTTCCTTATCTATCCAAATCAACATCCTGTTCCTTGTATCGTGCAGAATATAGTTTATGTTCATTTCTATGATGTTCAGCAAGTTCAAATGCTGGCGCTATTAATCGCATCTCATTACGGCCAATTCCGTTCTTTTTAGCTGCTTCTTTCCATCTTGAAGATACCATCCCCGTCACATGGTCTATTATATCCTTTGCCTCTCCGTTACTCAAATCGTAAAATATAGATGTCGTTCTAAGTGTACTGAATGACCTTGTGTTATCTGTGAAATCAATATTAAGTTTTAGTTCGGTTGAACCAGGATTAGGATTAATGTCATACGCTGGTGAAAGTCTCCATTTATCGTTTTCATCGAGCAGAAAACCATAATTGCGTAAATGGTTGTCGCTATTAGAAACTGCTATATCGAATGCCGCCCTGTAAAACAGTTCTTCTTCATCTGCTTCCGGATAGGAAGACAGTGATGATATTTTTTCTAATATATCCAGATATCCGACATCATTCCCACCTCCATCTCTCTCCATTAACATAGTCATCGCAGAGGCAAAATGGATTCTCTTGACGGTCCCATTTCCATCATATGAACGGTCAAATCTTTTAGATAAAAAAACAGAGCCTTTATCAGAAAGACGAATAAGTTTTGTTTCAGGAACACTGAGCCCGATGTCTTCCGCCAAATCCAGCATCGTTTTTTCCCATGCTCCAACATCATACTCATCGTTTTTTGAAGGGAATTTCGCAATCCACATGGTACCGTCTGTATCGATTACATTAGCTTTTGGCCTGGCACCTCCCAGCGAGGAGCCTGGTTGCAGCAGAATGCGTAGTGTTTCGTCGTCTTTTTCCATTCCTTTTTCGTATTCAAAAGATGCCTGTTCGAGTTTCCTTAAATCTGTAATCGGTGGAATTACCGGTGATGTGTCTACAGGTTCTTTCAGTTTTTCTGTGTCAGAAAAACGATACCCTCCCTGTCTTCCAATATCTGCAACGCCAAGAAGGAAATCTGTTTCCGTTAACGTTCTTGCATTTCTTCCTTCTGCCCCGGCACACAGCAGTTCGTTTCGTTTCAGCATCGCTCTTCCCCATCTGTCGGGGCAGGCATCCGTAAATGTACCGAACAGTCTTTTATCTCTTGAATATATTCTCCCACTTGCCGATAGAAGATCAGGATCAAGTTCCAGCGATGGATGTCTGTTCAGCCACTGCCTGTCATATGTAAAAGAGAATATTTCTTCTCCTCTTATCCGGTCTGAAAACAATGTGCCTATCGGCGTGTCGTTTTCCCACCCCGCAAAAACGTATATCTTCCTTCCCACTTATTTCCCTTTCCTTGCTCTTTTTGGTGTCAGAAGTTCCATATCTCGATACAGATTTCCTACGTGATCATCTCCTGCCAGCTTCAGAATATCATCCTGCATGCCAAGCACATTCAACACTGATAGATACATGCCAATCGAAACGGAGGGGTCACCTTTTTCGATTTTGGCGACAGTCACACGGCTGATTTTTGCTCTTTCCGCCATTGATTCCATGGATATATTTCTTCTGAGTCTGGCTAATTTGATTTGCTCTCCTGCTATTACAAGCTTTTGAGCAGTTTTTGGAAATAACAGTGCTTTTCCTCTTCCCATTTTTTTGTACCTCTCCACCAGGCTAATGAATATATTTAATTACATTTATACCATGTTTAGTATATTAATACAAACATTATGACGATTGTTTTATTTACCTGGTTAAGAGACGAACCCTCCATACAAAAGGACCGGCTCAGCCGGTCCTTTTGTCCTTTTCCTTTCTCACCTTGCCGGATCTGAAAGACTCTTTGCGTCTAGCCCGGGTATATCGCCGGAAATCAACGCCATTCCGGAAGGTTTCGAATATTTTGCAATCATGTCTGCGACATTATCTGTCATGCACTTCTCGCTTTTTGCCGCTACCTCCCTGCCGGCTTTCCGTGCCTGCAGCCCTGCTTCCTGCATGGCCACTGCGCCTTTTCCGGCGACAGCGCTTGCTCCGAAGGTGGCGGGAGCTGCCGCTTCAGCCGCTGCTTCTGTTGCTTTCTCCTTTGCCCTTGTTACAGTTTCGTCTGCTTTATTTGCTGCATTTTTCTTGGCGTCAATAACTTTATCCTTGAACTTTTTCTTCGCTTTCCTGGCCGCTTTAGATACAGATTTTCCGACCTGCTTTTTGGCTTTGTTCATCGGTTTTTCGACTGCTTTGTTTGCTGCTTTTTTTCCCGCACGGCCCATTTTTTCTTCACGTTCTTTCCCCTGCTGCATGATCATGTTCAAAATCGCCTGTCCAGTATTTTTAATTTCCTGTCCATCCATGACATTCACCTCCCGAGATCCATTGATTTGGCGTCCATTCCTTTCCCGCTGATCAGCGCCTGGCTGCTCTTGCCTGACGCTGCTACTGTTGCCTGTGCGATCGTTGCTCCTATATCCGTTGAAAGAATGGGTTTTGCCGCCTTGCCCGCCGCCATGCCGGGAGCTTTCACATTTATTGAAGCATCTTTTATAGATGCTTTTGCCTTATTTGGGGAAACGGCGCCTTTTTCTGCTTTCTTTGCCGCTTTCTTTTCATTGGCAATTGCCTGTTTTCCATTTTTTTGAGTTTCTTCATTGAGGGAATCATGCAGCATTCCGATGATTTCTGATGCTTTGTTCGTTGCTTCAATTTTGACACGCTCAAGTTCGCCCTGTTCTGCGGCTCCTGGTCCGGACATTCTTTCCCACCAGTTTAATATCCCATATCCGATACTTTTTCCTGCATTTAAAATGCGATCCCACAATGAAATTGTTCCACTGTCTTTCTCAAAGCCTTCCATCTGTGCCTCCTTCTCTATATTGCCATGCCTCTGTTCATTTCATTCATTGCCATCCCAAGTATATGAGATATGAATGCGCGTTGATTATCTCTCATGGCCGTATACCTTGCTGGCATGCTCATGCCTCCTGCGATTGAACCTCTTATGAATTGTATCTTAACTTGATGCCATGAATTTGCAGTAGCTATTCCTATTCTTTTTCGTCCTTCTCTTTCGTCCAATCCTCCTATTCCTGCAACACAGTCTCTGAAATCCGTGTCTCTGATTTCCCCGTCGTTGGTATACATCTTGATACCTTTATTGGGACCCTTTGCTTTCCTCTTAAACCTGATTTCCCGGCCGTCATCCAGCTTTTCAGTGTGGATCGTTTTTTTCTCGTTGTCCATTTTTTCTTTTGCATTATCAAATATGTCCTTACTTATTTCTATACCGTTCCTCCCTTCTTTTACTGTCCCCGCCTCAAAAGGCTTATTGATGACGGCCTCTTTTCCGTCAATTTTCAGATCCATTCTGCATTCTATTTTATGCCCTTGTTCATCATATATCCGGCTTACAGCCCTTGACGGATTAGGGCTGTCGACGAGCTCTGTCTTTGCCTTTTCCCAAATGCCTTTTCCAATCTTGAAGCACGGTTCCTTTTTCACTAAGCTTATGCCGGCGAGGTTATGGTCGATTTCCGCACGCTCTCCGTTCACTCGTATTTTAAGCTGGCATGTGATGACATTCCCATCCGGCAGGGTCTTTCCGTACATGCTGGTCCCGTTGGCCATCATTTCCTTGTACGCAAGGTCCCAATCATCTTTGCTTACGGAAGCTGCCAGTCCTGTCGCTATCGCAGTGCCTTTTTGTAGATTCTCGTCAAGGATAGCCGGTTTGCCGTTTACCCTGGCCTCTATCCCGCATTCGATCACATTTCCTTCCTTTGTTTTAGCCCACATGGAGCGTCCATTTTCTTCGATTCCGGAATATGCTTCATCCCAGAGTTCTCTGCTGATCTTCCAGCCTCCGGATTCCTCTACGCACTCATTATCCCCAAGGCCGGTATCAATGATGGCTTTCTTTCCATTAACACGAACATCTGCACTGCATGATACGCTGTGTCCGTCCGCAAGGTTCTTTTCGGCACGCATGATCCCCTTGCCGAGCATTTCTGAGTTGAGCTTTTCCAGTAACTCCCGGCTCATTTCTGCCTGAGATTCCCTTACAAAGACTTCATCTCCTTTAAGTTCCGGATGGACATACACGGGCTTTCCATTAATATTTATCTGTATAGGGGAGTCCTCGTCTGGCACGCGTATAAGTCTTATATCATATCCATTACTGACAAACTGAAGGCCATCACACCCTCTCCTGTCCATTTCCTTTTCGAAATTCTGAATATAGCGGTCTATTTTGGCCTCCCGGTCAGCGTCAGACAGGATCTTTTTTCCTTCTGCTCTCCTCTCCTTGGCCTGTTCACTATTTGCCTGAAGGTCTCTCTTAAACAGAGATCTTTTACTCCTTCCCTCTTCAACTCCGTCCGAGGCACGGCTCGTGTCGTCGGGGCTCACGTAATCTTTCGCGTTTTGTACAGCATCATCCAGATCTATGTAATTTCTGTTCGGTCCATGGCTGTCTGTTCCTCCATATTCCGCCACAAAGTCTATTGTCTGGTTAATCTTAGTTGCTACTGCATCTCTCAACTTATCCTGGACGCTTCTATCCTTTCCTTCTTTTTTTTCTTCGTTTTCTTTGGGCATGCTTTTACCTCACCGGGACTTCCAATCCCTTTTCTTTTATCTGCGGATTAATTCCAGCTGCAGGAGTCTTTCCTCCAAGCGCCTGCTCCATGGTCATATCCGGAGTTCTGGCCACATTTGAGATCATGACTGCGAGACGCTGCGTTTTCTCCGGCCCAAGTTCTTTACCCAGGTCTTTCATATATTCTTTTGCCTCATCCATCCCTGCTTTGCGTCCGTTAATATAGGCGAAGGTCTCGTTCCCCTCTTTTTTTATCTGCATCATATCCCTGCCCTTATCGAACTGCAGCTCTCTTCCTGACACATGGGTAATTGCTGCTGCCTTCATAAGCAGGCCTCCAAGATCTATCTTTTCAAGTGCGGGCGGCGGAAGCTCTTTTGTCTGTTCGATGGATGCACTGCTTTCTGCCTGCTGAGGACGCTGAGTCTGAGTCTGATCAGTCTTAATGTTCTCAACTATTTTGTTTTCTCCCTGATCGTTCAATTCCGCTGCCCTGGCAACAGCTGTTACCGCAGCGGCTGTTTTAACAAGGACTTTTGTTGTTTCTGTTTCTATCCTTTTTTCAGCCTGTTTTTCCTGAGGCGTCCGGTTCTGCTCCTCTATTATTTTTTGAGGTGCCGGCTTATACGCAGTCTCTATCATCACCTTGCCGGGTTCACGCTGCGCTGGTTCTTTTTCAGTTTCCGGGGCAGGGCTTTCCTTATATGCATCTGCTATATTATTAGTAGAAACTCGTGTTTCTCCGGATTTTATTCCCTGTCCTCTGACGGCTTCTGGCATTGTTTTCTTCAAACCTCGTCCAAGCCTCAGTTCCTGCGGGGACCTTACGTTAGTGGGCACAATGTTTCCGTACTCTTTTTCTTCCCGGGCATTAAGCGGCGTAGCTATATTGTCTATGGATGGAGCAATAGGGCCAGCCGCAACTGTTTTTACTGTCTTTTTGGGGCCTTCGGTATGTTTTCCCTCCTTTGCGACAGCTCCAGTAGCAGGTGTTTTTTCTTCGACCACTGTCCCTTGCTCATCAATTCGCACCTCTTTCTCTTCCTGGACCTCCCGTATTTTTCCTGTTTTAGTGTCTGTCTTCGAGGTTTCTTCCATGTCCTTTGATTCCCGGAGAGTGTCTCCTTTCTCGTATCTGGCTGGATCTTTCCCTCTTTCAACTGCTTTTTCCTCTTTTTTTCTGGTGAAGAGCTTTTGCAACACCTTTGTGAAGTTAAAGGGTTCCAACACACTGCCTTGTTCTGTTCTTCCTGCAGCAATCATATTCCCCTGAATACGAAGCTGCTCGCTTCTGAGAGTCTGCGCTTCCCTGACTTTACGGTTCCCAAACTTAAGCGCCTCATCAACAGTGGTGAAAGGGAGTTCCTTTCCCGGAATCACCTTTCTGATTTTTGACATTGTTATTACCCCCTTCCTTTCAAGTGGCTCCTGCTTATCGGTGAAAGGTACTTGTCCCCGATAGTATGAAGATCCTTTTTCTTTTTTGTCGTCTGTTTTGGTTTCGGCAGCAGGTCATCCAGGTTAAATACTGGCTTCCCTTTACTTCCTGTTGGCACTGCCTCTTCTTTTATTTCGACGTGATATCCATTCAGCCCCGCCTCAGCCTTTTGTATTCCAAGCAGGAATTCCGCATATCTTTCTCCGATAAATTTTTCAGCTTCCTTTTCTGCTGTATCCTGTCCGTCAAGTTTGAATATTGGCCGACTATCCTTTCGACCGATCTGAAGACGTCTTATCCTTCCCTTTTCTCTGAACGGCATTACCGCATATGCTCCTGCCTGTCCGGCTTTGTCTGCAAGTATTGCGATATGAAGATGCATGATAATTTCTTTCTCTTCCCCATATGTTTTTGCAGATTCAAGCAGAAGTCTTTCTATATCTCTTCGATGCGCTGATGTGTAGCGTAATGCCTCATTTTCATCAAGTTCCATCCCATCAACCGTTACCCTGCCCTCGTGGATTGTTACATTTCTTTTCTGTTTCCCTTTCTTTTCATAGATGACCATCTCAAGAGGGTGCTTCATCGAATACTCTGTTATGATTCTGAACCTGCAGGCATGTTCTTGGCCGGGATCAGGTATTTTTTCTTTTTTATTTCTGTATTTTGAATCGTGCATAATCACCGCTCCTTTCTGCGGTTATTCTCTGCTACTTGTGTGCCTTTCTGAAAAAACATTCTTATTATTAATATGTCCACTTTTCTCCGCTATAGTGCAATTTGCGAACTTTTCTCCGGCTTATGATATAACTTATGCCTATAATCCTGACGGCATGTGGACCGGGGCACACCAGATGACTGTGAACGGAAAGCGTAGAGATATTTTCAGACAGGATCTCCTTGCAACTGCAGGAAACATGGGGATCAAAAAAGCGGATGCAGAACAGATCATCTCAGAAATTCAGGCATGTATGAAAAAGTGGATGAATTATGCTGAGATTGCTGAGATCAGGGAATCAATCGCCGAAAAATACAAAGGGCCTTTATAACGTTTTGAATGTGCCCATGAAAAAGAGAGAAGCACCTCACTTTGAGGTGCTTCTCCTGATTAACCAATGTTTGCTCATTTTCTGGTTTGTGTACGTTTGCACAGTATGAAGTATTATCCTTAGCTATACGGATTAAAATATGCAATAAAATCAAAGAATCCTTTAATGGCGCCCAAAAGACCTATGATCATGGCAGCTTTCAACCAACAACTATGAAACCCTTTGACATTAGCCGTTATTATACAAAATATTGCGACAATAAAACTTACCGGGGCAATTCCACCAAGGAACGGGGCCGCGATGCATAAGCAAAAACCTAGAAGTGCAGAACTTGCTCCCGGAATATTTTCATTTTCAAAATCAGCAAGTCTATAGTTGTGCCTTTGTCTTGCATTCTGTTCTATTTTTTCTGTTTCTATCTTTTCATTTATGTGGTTCCCACATTTAGTGCAAAATTTTGCTCCATTAAGGATTTTTTCCCCGCACTTAGGACATATATTCATGAATTATCCTCTATTTTATGTCTCTTAGATTCTTGTCTCCAGCCACATTAAAAAGGGAATTACAATGTACGGCAAGAACAAAGCCACAAATAAAACGATGTACACGATGGCCATACAAATACCTCCTTCCTTATTCCCCGACATCAAGCCGGTCCTTTATACTGTCAATTATCACTTCAAACAATGTCTCGTCGGGATCTTCGGCGTTGACGCCATACACTGCAGTGTACTGTCTGTACTCGTCGCTTATCGTTGTGATCCCCGTTTCTTCCTGCAGTGCCAAGAGTATGAGCCGCTCTTTTACGCGTTGTGATACATACTCGTCTTCACCTTTCTTGAACTCTGCCCTGGTCATACCGACCGCATTCAGGAAATCTTCAAGATTTGCAAAGCCTGCAGTGTACTTTCTTTCATAGCGGTATCTTGCCTGCCGGATTTCCTTCTCCGGATAGGCTTTGATCTCTGAGTTGTCGAGAAACGCTGACTTTGCCGCACTGGTAAGACCTGTGCGATTTATCTGCCGTGTTTCTTCTGTGAGATAGTCCATCGCCTTCCCGATCTCAACCTCAGTTGGATCGTCCGCTCTTGCAATTGAATTAACTATTATTTTATATTCTATCGTCTTTCCGTTCAACCCCTGGTAGAGATAATCTTCCGGGTATGTTACGGTTATCTTTTTTTCGTCATTCTTTGACATCCCGATCAGGGAGTTTTCGATATCCTCCAGCTCCATACCTGACCCAACTCTGACTGTTGTCCCGAGCCTTGTATAGCTGTCGTTATCTGCATACATATCAATATTTACAACATCTCCCTGCCGGACATCTGCTTCCGCATCGAGGAGTATTCGTGCCTCTTTGAGCAGTTTTGCGTAGGTGGCCGCATCTTCCTCATCGGGATCCCCCTTAAGGGTATAGTCTACGTGAAGGTTATCAATATCACAGAGAACTATACAGTCAGATATCTGATAGTCCTCGGTTATGACAGGCGTGCCATCAGGCGAAAGAGCGTCTCCGCCTTCCCATTCAGATTCACCTGGATCCATAATAGTTTCATCGTCGGTGCTTTCGGAAGGTGTATCAGGTATTCCTTCTTCATTCCCGCTGCCAGCTGCTATGATATCCTCTTCTTTGATAGTTGCCTGTTCTGCTGATACCTGTGGCATTTCTTCTTTCCGGCCGCATGAGCAACTGAGTGCGAATATTGCAGCAATTGCCATGCATGTTATCCTTTTTCTATGCATATATCATTACCCTCCGCATTGGCGGTTGCCCCTGTCCCATCTTGTCAGCAAATCAACTAATACTTTACATGTGCCCATGATCTATTCCTATAAAGGTCAACCATCCTGTATACGTCGTGATAGCAGATCTTCTTTAGCTTTTCGTGCCCTGCTTTTTCTGCAGTGCCTGATATGTGATTTCGCAATGCCTTAACATTCCACAAACCTGTTTCCTCTTCATGAATTTCCGGCATGGTGCCGATCACACTGAAAATCCAGTCTTTTTCAGCATCAGAAAGATTATCTGTTCTCCCACGTCCTTTGGAAACATCCAGCAACTGTGTAAGAGTATCTTCGGAACTCCTGTCCTCATATCTGTTTATCCATCGACGGACCGTTATCCGGCTGATACCCAGCATTTCTGCGATATCATAATCCGAAAAGCCATCGGCCTTATAAAGGAGGATGTAAGCCCTTTTCCTCACCTGATTCGGCACTTTTTGGGTTGCCGCAATGACACCCAAGGCCCTTCTGTGTTCGGTTTCCAATAATAAGGGGTTTACTTTTCTCATATTAATTCTGCATATTTCCTATCAAGTGACATTAGCTGAACAGATCCTCCAACGACATCTGTTCTGATTCTGCGACTGCTGCCTCGTATTCACGGATTTCGGCATCAGTCATAGAATAGTCACCGTTTTTCCTTGCTTTTTCAGCATTGCGGGCTCGTGTCAGGGTGCTCACGCTGATCCCAGTGGATTCGGACACTTTTTTATATGAAGCGCCTTCTTCCAGCATACGAAGCGCATCCAAGATTTCCTTTCGTGTGTATTTTTTGGGTCTGCCTTCCCGGAAAGTAACATCTTTTCTCGCCTCTGTTTTTCTTTCCCTCGTCCTCTCAACAATCATTGCTTTTTCAAACTCCGCGAACGCATTGACCGCCTTCTTTAATGTGGCACCTTCCGGTGAATGGTCGAATGTGCCAAGGTTAAGGACGCGGAGCGTTACACCGCGGTTTGCCAGTCCGGCCACAAGTCCCGAAAAATCATCAGCCGAATGGGAGATGCGGTCGATCGATGGAATGACCAGAGTGTCTTCAGGACGAAGCCTGTCAAACAGTTTTCTGAAAGCGTCAAATTTCTTCTTACCTGCAGATGCCTTTTCAATGACAAGTTCATCTGGACTTTCGTTTTTAAGAAGCTCTATTTCTCTTTTCAGTTTTTCTTTCTGCGTTTTCCCCCCGGGGGTCTCGCGCGTGTAGGCATATACGGTCAATGAACACTCCTCCATGACATTTACTAAGTTTTCCTACAGGAAATCCCTGCTGCAGCTGCAGCAGGGTGGGCAGATCACAGATATTCCATATGTCCCTCGACAAAAACGTCAGGGAACACGAATTTTTTCATATCCCCGCCAAAACTGATGGCGATTCTGTCCTGTGTATATCCTACCACCTTTCCTTTTCCGTATAATCTGTGAGAGACAGGTGCGCCTGCCAGCTTTTTTCTCACGATGGGAGCGTATTTTTCATTCAGGGCTTTCTTGGTCTCGCTCATAAACCTGGACTCATCGTCTTTCTTTGCGCTTATGTACAGCGCATTTTGTGCCCTTGTCATTGCTACGTATAAGACACGTCTTTCTTCTTCGAGATCTTCTCTTGACGTGAACTGGCGTCCCGGAATCACACTATCCGTTGCACCTATAATGAATACAGTGTCCCATTCCTGGCCCTTTGACTTGTGCATCGTTGTGAGGACCACACCGTCTTTATTCTTGCTTTTATTCCTGTTCTGAATCCGAACCCGCTCTATTGTCCTTTCAGCATACGCCAGCCACTTGCCTACTGTCCCATGCCTGACAGCATCCGCTTTAAGGGCCTCAAAGGTCTCCATCAGCTCTCTCTCATCTTTTCGCCTGACCTTTGCAACTTGGCGTATATAATTGTCGTACTGGATCGTCCCTTTTCCGCAAAGACGTCTGAAAAGTTCCTCTGTCGGAGTATCCTCTGTGATCTTTCCAGGGCCAAGCGTACTCAACCAGTCGTTAATGGCGTTTACTGTTGCGGTATATTTCCACGCGTCCCTGTTTTTTTTCTTATATTCAACAGCATCTATCATCGGTGCCGTGTCGAATTCTAAATCTTTGACCACCTCAGGATTAATATAACGGTTTGGCCTGTTCAGGACGCGCTGCATATTTCTCTGCACATCTTTCCCCATAGAGAGTTCAGTATATGCTTTGATGTCTGAGAACATCCATATGTCATAGAGGGACATTATGTTTTCTGTTGTCTGAAAGGGAATGTTCTCCGATGTCAGGATATGGATCGGAAGATCTGCCTGCTTATTAGTCCTGCAGAGTATGGCCATATCCTTATAAGCAACTCCATCTGCGTGCCTTTGCCTTATTCTGGAGACTACTCCCTTCATCTCTGCGTCCCAGCTCGAATATGTCCGGTAATCTGCTTCCCCTGTTACTCCGTCTCTTCCTCTCTCCGATATGAAGTCTTTGGAAAATCTAGTGAGATTATGTTTGATGCAGGCGTCTGCCATATCTACGATCTTTTGTGCACTGCGATAATTGATGCTCATCAGGATCTTCTGCACGCCTTTTTCCTTAAAATCTTCCTCAAAGTGCATCATTATGCTGTTGTCAGCTCCCCGGAAGCGGTAGATCGACTGGTCGTCGTCACCAACAACACAGAGATTTGCTTTATCCCCGGCCAGCATATAGAGAATATCTCGCTGGACACGGCTCGTGTCCTGATATTCGTCTACCTGTATGAACTGATATCTCTGCTGCCATTTCCCCAACACTTCCGGAGATGTTCTGAGAAGGTCACGACACATAGTGAGCATGTCTTCGAAGTCGATCCTTTTTATGCGTTTCTTTGAGTCTTCGTACTTGCTGATAATTTTGACGAATGTTCCCTTTTCGCAGCTGCTCGGAACGAATTCTCCCGCCGGTATATCGTATGCTCTGCATCTATCGATTTCAGGCAAGAGAGATACTGCCATATCATAGACGTTGCCAGCACCATCGAATCTCTCCAGCTCTTCGCACAGGATGTCTATTCTTTCCCTCTGGCTCAGGGGCTTTTCTTCTCTGGTGAGCCTTTTCTCATTGATGAGAATGTCCAAGCAGAGGGCATGTATTGTTTTAAAACAGATTCCTGGATTTCCTCCGTACATCTTGCTGTAACGTTTATTCATGTCCTCAGCGGCCATTGCGCCGAACGTGACCATCAGGATGTTTTCAGGACGGATCCCCTCCTCCAGCATACGGTGAATTCGTCTGACGAGCGTTGTCGTCTTGCCGCTTCCAGGACAACTGACAATGATAACCGGTCCGTATATGGTATTAATCGCTCTCTCCTGGGAGATATTCTCTTTCAATGATGCCATGGTTTTGCCCACCTCTCCTTGTTTACTTACATTATATATGCATAGGCATATATTTTCAAGTTTTTACAAGGATTCTGTTCCATAAGACGTGCTGGCGGCTCAGTTTACGCCAACGGTTTCGCTCCTCTTTTCGATTATACTGGTGGCCATTGCGATCTCCTGTTCAAGCTCTTTTATATACCTGTCCTCCGGAGGGATCCTGTATTTGGCTTTTGCGTTGCCATATGTATTCATGAGTTCTATGATGTCGTGCAGCAGGGCGAGCTCATATTCATTTCGTTGCCTTTTCTTTCCCTCATCCGGTATGCGCTGGGAGACCCATCGCGCCGCCTCCTTTTTGAGTCTGCGAATAGTCTCGCTACAGACAGCCAGAACGGCCTCTTCTACTGTCGCGTCCTGTGCAAGCCCAAGAGCTGTATAATCAAGTCTGCTGCTCTTAAGACCCTCTTCATTCTTTTCGATCGCGTATAAGTTCTTGCCAATGATAGCAAGCCCTTTTTGGTTGGTGCCCTCCCCCATCAGAAAATTCATACTTGGGCGTCCCCATGTGGCGATCTGTAAAAGTGTATCCTGGAAATTCCTGATCACCATGTCCGGGATATCAGTCTTTCCAACATCGAAGGTGCCATAACTGACTCCCCCGATCACCATTTCCGCAGTTTCATTTGTTACCAGTGTAATCATAATCCTCTCCTTTTATTGCACATTTCTTTTTCTTTTTAATCAAATCGGCCCTTCTTAAAGAATCCGTCCGTGCGCAATCCTCCGCCATTCATTACCGGATTCTCTTTTTTATTCAACAGGTCTGTGTCACCTTCCGTGTATTCGGCAATGCTGTCTTTTGCAGCTTCATCTTTTTGCCGGTTGTATTCTTCCTCTTCTTCTGCCCTGAGTTCTTCTTCTTCTCTTTGTTTTTCTTTTTCAAGCCTTTCCTGATGGTCTTTTCTTATCTGTTCCACTCTCTCTTCTTCGGTCAGCTGCTCAGGTGCGTCATATTCGTCATCATATTCATCGTCATCTTCTTCTATTTCATTTTTCTTTCGCCTGGTACGGATAAAGACAAAGAACAGTCCCACAAGGACGGCCGCTGCCAAAAGAAATCTCCACGCTCCGGAAGGAGAAGTTTCCCCTTCTTCACTTTCTTCAGGCTTCTCTGCAGCATCTTCTTTTGTTTTTTCATCCGATGCCGTTATCTCCTGCCGGATCCCCGCGTACGCCATGCTTGAAAATGTGGCCGGTTCTGACGATGTTATTTTCCAATTTCCTTCTTCTGCTTCCGCGATATCCAGCTGCAGGAATTTTTTCTCCCATGTCAGCACTATGTTCATACTGTCATTTTTCAGGTTTTTATTTGCGTTTGAGAGAGATGTGGTCTCTCCGGATGGAGATGTGAGTACGATCCTGTCAGGCATATCCCCGTATCCGTCCCCATCCTTGTCCGTTACATAGCGCATCACCACGGACAAGCTCGGCTCATTACCTGAAATGGAGAAAACGTAACTTGTCGTTTCCGGCTCATTTTCCCCGCTTGGTTTAAGGCTTTCCTGTTCTTCTTTCAGTCTTTGCCTTTCCTTTTCTTTCTCCCTTTTTTCATCTCTGATCAGTCCTGATTCAACAAATGATTCATAGTCTTTTTCCAGTTTTTCGTAATCCTCCACTCCTATTTTTTCAGCAGTAGTCAGTGAGGTATATAATTCCATCGCCATTTCAACGGTTTCTGCATCATCTTCTTTCAGGTCTTCCCGTTCCGGCAGGCTGCTTATTATCTCGTTCACCTTTGCAACATCTTCCGGTGCTGCCATAGCTCTTCCCGGCAGCAGCAACGAGATGCACATGCCGGCTGCCAGCAGTCGCAGTTTTTTTCTCATCCTTTTTGTCCTTTCCTTTTAGCATTTCCATGCCCTCTAAAATATATATGTCCGTTTTTCTCGGAATTTGTGCAATTTTAGTTTTTTTAACGGCAAGCTCCTTTTGTTAGTTTGGTTAGTTTGGTGGAGTGCGCCTATGACTTTAGCCATAAATCATCAGCAAAAGGTCAGCATATAAATGCACCTTTATATATGCTCTTTTATTTATTTTTTGCACCTAAATATATACTTGTTTGTTCTACACCTATATATTTGCTCGTTTTTTTACCATTCTATGAATACAATGGAAACGTATTTAAAGAACACACTGTCTTCTGCACCTATATATTTACTAATTCTTTATTTTTTTGCTTTATACCCGTACGGAATGGACAGACAGCCAGATGCGGAAGGCGTCATAAGGCGCTGTCTGACCGCCGGGCAGGCATATGCCTATGACTTTAGTAATTAGTAATTGGTACGTTGTCTTTTGGACATATGTTTTGACCACATCAACCATCTCTTCCAAATACACACCTATATATATGCTTTTTCTAATATAATTCTGCACCTATATATTTGCTCTTCTTTTCTCGTACATGCACCCATATATACTTTTATCTATTTTAATTTATGCACCTATATATTTGCTTTTATCTGTACCCGCACGGATGACGGAGTACATGCATATTTAGTTCATTCCACGCACCTATATATTTGCTTTTCTTTTTTCTTTTAAAGGACAGAATTCTCACGAACCTATATATTTGCTTTTTTATGTCGTCATCTGTTCCTTAATGGCAAGCATACTTTTGATTCACGCAATCCGCTCCAATTATTAAAAAGCATGCGTATTAGTCAGAAATACCCTGGTCATGATATATGCAATGTTATTTTTTTATATTTGACTATTACTATGTCTTTCATTTTCTCGCCGTTGTTTCCCGCCTTTTCAAATGAGAGTACTCGTAAAAATGCTTTAAAATAAAGGGTTTTCCCCTTATCCACATTTATTTAGACACCTATGAGACCTGTAAAAAAAATGGAATCATAAAAATTAAAAAACTTGTGGCGGCAGTAACAGTCCTTCCCTTTCTTCAACGGATATACCGTGCCTAACAGAAAAAGAAGGGAAAAAGAAACTTACTTTTTTCATCTTTTTTGGTCGAGCATGTCAGAGTTTGTCTTGTCATTACATGTACTCAACATAAGTAGTGACATTTTGACCCCTCTTTTTGCTATAACGGAGAAACTTGGACATATGTAAAATATCAATATCCAAGGAGGTACAGCTATGGCTCACACAGTTTCTACGCAGCTCGACAAAGGGAAGGCCAAAGAGTACAACAGAGACCACAACAACCGTGTTCCCGAATCCATCAATGGAAAAGAACATATTGATCCTTTTGGCATCCACGAAAGCTGGATCGACGAGACAGTGAAAGATGCTTATGAACGGATATTCGGGGAATCGACCCGCAGATACAATGCCCGACAGACGAGGAAGGACCGGCAGTATCGGAGCTACCTGACTGAACTGAAAAAGACCGGCCGCGGGCAGAAGCTCGTCCATGAAATGGTTGTTCAGATCGGCAACCAGTACAATGCTCCTGATGCAAAAACCGGCTACAAGATCTTCAGGGAGTTCGTTGACGGCTGGCCAGAGCGTAATCCCAACCTTGCCCTCATCGGTGCTTATTATCATGCCGACGAGCAGACTCCTCATGTGCATATGGATTTTATCCCCGTTGCTCACGGCTACAAGAGAGGGCAGGATATCCAGGCTGGATTCGTCAAAGCATTGCGCGAGCAGGGGGTTCAGGCGTCTAAAGGAAACTCACATAGGACCCAATGGGTCCAGAGCGAAAGTCAGACCTTAGAGTCTATCTGCCGCCGATATGGACTTGTAATCGAACAGCCCAAGATGAAAAATGCCCAGCATCTTGCCACAGACTTGTACAAAAAAAGGCAGGCGGCAAAAGATGCTGAGCTTGCAGCGGCAAAAGCCCAGGACGATATGATGGTCTCTTATGAGAAGTACAATCAGGTAGTTTATGACACATCCGTCATGCAGGACAAATATGACGAACTGTATAGTGAAGTTGAAGCCCTTACCAGGCAGAAGGAAGAGACCCTTCTCGAAATCGAAGAGCTCGAACATCTCAAGGCGGAACTCCTGAACCAAAAACAGCTTCGGGAAAAGTACGAACGGCTCAGAATCCATTGTTCCAAATACACAGTTGGTGACCGTACCGTACTGCAGATTTTTGACGACCGCGAGGATTCGCTTCGCATGGAAATTACGGACCGTGAGTTATCATAACCTGCCTCTACATAAAAGCAGCAGGCGAGGAAAAATCCCTCCCTGCTGCTTCCTAATGCCTTCGGTATATAGGCCGGTATATCATATCTTTTCTTTCTTCATCATAGCCGGTAATTTCTGAGATCTCTTTCACTTTAAAGTCTTCCAGGTACACGATTGTCTGGAACGCTTTGATCATCCTTTTTGCCTGATCGTAGGTTGTGTTTGGCAGTCCTTTCAACGCGAGGTCGACCATCTTGTCAATCGTATCCGTTGATGACTGGGAGTGGATTGTAATCGCAGTCCTGCATCCGGAATTTGAAAGTGTGATTGCGCTGCATATTTCCGAGCCTTTTGCTTCACCGATAACAAAGACATTTGCACCCGCAACAAGGGCCATCTGTCCCAGTCGCTCCAGCGTTACAGGTGGCTCCCCTCTTTGGGGATTCACGACCACATGCTGAAACATTACGCCTTTTCTATATGCAAACAGTTCATCGTTTTCCTGTATGACCAGTATTTCTGCAGATGATTCGTATGCATCTTCCAAAAACCAGTTGAGCATCGTGGTCTTTCCGCTTCCCGGAGGACCTGCAAAAACCACCCCCTTGCTGAACTTGCCGCAGTCCATCAGATAGTCCCTGATCTTTTCATCCATCATCCCGGCGCTGATAAGGTCCTGTGACATCAGTTTTTTCTTTGGGACCTTCCTGATATGGATATAGGGTTCGCCGGTTCCCGTTATATACGGCGAAGTGATTAAAAATCGCAGTTTGTAATTTTCATCATGGTCATCTACAAATGTCTGTGTTGGAAGTCTAAGATCTATCCCGTTATTAACAGCAATCCCTCTGATGAAACGCCGATAATCTTCATCGTCGATAAACGTGATGTTCGACAGGTATGCCTTCCCCTTAATCCTGACACGAATTGAATGCGGCTCCGTGATCTTTATATCTGTTATCATCGGGTCATCGATCAGGTCCTGCACAATATAGAGCTCAAACAGCGCCCGGTCGATCTTTTTGAGAAGTGCGGTCACATCTTCTCTGGGAAGCCTTTCTGTATCGATGAATGTCCTCTGTATATATGCCTCGATAACATCAAAAAAATCCTTCTTTTCGTTCTGCCCTCTGAGTACATTGTAGTACGTGTCCTTTTCCGTCGAAGTGATATAATCCATGCATTCTTTAAAAACATTGATAAACTCTTTATAGCTTGCATTCAGCTGGATCTGCATATCTCTCGTTCGCAGGTCATATACCATTTCCACCCTGTCATCGATCTCATTGATTCTAAACGGGACATAACGGCTCAGGCTGTTCAGGAATGGAGCTCTTTCATCTGCCGTTTCCAGTATTTTTTCCTGTTCTACCAGTTCTTTTCGGTGCCTTTCCCGATCTTCCTCAGTGATGTGTCTGTATGAGCCCGGCGGGATAAGCAGCCTCGGTCCTTTTCTCAGTTCTGAGTTCTCTTTCTTCTTTTCCCCCAGATACTCAGAAAGGTCTGCGAATCTCAGCTTTTTCCCATAAACCCTGACAAGGGCCATCGTCATCAGTCTGTCGCCTTCTATTCCGGCTGAAACCGAAAGTATATCCATAGGGTGCGTTATCTTCTGCTCTTCCAGGAATTCCATTGTCTTTCTTGCAAGTGCGGCAACCCCGAACTTAGTTGCGTGCCTGCTTTGGAACAGATATATCGGATTGGAGTATGCCCCATCCTTGTCCGGGATCACGTTTTCCGCGAGTTCCTTAAATGATGTGTTTTTGGCATATGGAATCACTTCAGCTTCAGGAAATATCCGGTGTTTTTCGAGATTTTGCAGCATCCTTGCGCCTTTCTCGGGATCATCTGTCGGTTTTATCAGCAGTATCCTGGGCTTATCTTCTCCCATCAGTTCTCTCCTTTTTTTGATATCGTATAATTATATGCCCGTCCGGCGAGCCCCATGATCTCCAGTCTGTAATCTCCGGCCGGCAGGTTAATGTCCGCGATCAGCTCCCCTGTTTCTCCGGGGCTCAGGCTGTAAACCGCGCTGTCTCCAACAACTCTAGCCGTGGGATCCGGAATGCTTCCATATCCGTCCGCATCTCCCTCTATATGCTCGAATGTGACCCTGACTGTTACCGGTTCTTCTTTCTCCGTCCGGAAAGTGATCGCTTCCGCCAGTTCTTCCTCTGCCTCATCCTTTGATTCGCCGGCCATCACCAGCGGGTCGTTTGGTATGCTCATATCCATGCTATCAGAGTACTCCCTGTTTTCGGCCACGTATCGAACAATACCAAATGCATTTACACAGTAATATCCCGACTGAAACCAGTCAGGAAATTCGAGCAGAACGGTATTCCCTTGTGTATATGTGTAATCGCTTATCTCCTCCGTCTCAAATGAGACAAAAGCCCTTACATCAGCCACAAAAGAGTATCTTATGATATCCGTTCCCACATAAACTTCTGTATCGTATGTTTTTCCCCTCTCCAGCCCGACAACCGTCCCGGCTCTTGAGACATTTCCTCTCCGGAGATCAACATCGCCAATGCGATCCATCGTAACCACATGTTCTCCCAGTTGATATAGGATTCCCGTGCTTGCATCTATATCGATCTGCATCTGATCAGGATCTGTTGAAAACTTATACCTTCCAGTTGTTGATTCCGTCATTCCGCAGATTCCGATCGTGTATCCCGTATCTTCAAATCGTTCAACAGCAAATCTATCATCGAATTCTTCCATAGAACGGTATGCGATTTTTTCTCCCCGGTACATCGTCGGGATCCTGTCGTAGTCTTTACCAAACCAAAGCACCCTTTTACTGTCCGGCTCTGAAGACTTCTGCCCTCTTTCAAATGACGCCTCCCCAAAGTACAGTTTGTGATATGTCCCGTCATTCTTGGCTACATAAAACGCATTGTCTTCAAGCAGGCTGCTTTTTGTCTCCACCTCAACGCTGTATTCGCTATCTGTATATCCCCGAATCCTTTCAAAAGCAGAGCATCCTGTAATGCAAAATGTCATGGCGAGAAGCGCCACTGCTGATCTAGTTTTAGTTGTTCGCATATTGGTATTCCTTTCTTTTGCCATATATTAAATATATGTCCCAAAAAATCGGAATATCTGCAATTTTGGCTATTCCGTCGATCATGCGTGCCGGTCAACCTCCACCCGCGTACTGCCATGCGGCATCCTAAGGTGCTTGCGCCATGATAGATGGCTTTATTTGCTTTTTTAAGCCGCTTTGCCATTCTCACCTATATATTCGTGCCCGCTTTCAGTTGTGCCCTCTATGAGCCAATTTGGAGGGAAATTCAAAGGGTTTCAGGCTGTGTCTTGCCTTACATGTCAAAAAAACAGGAGCGCTGTTATTTACAGTGCTCCTGTTTCAAAAATTGATTAACGCCTGTTTACGACAATTCTTTTTTCATTTCCTCAAGTTGTGCCTCAAAGCGCTCGATATACTTCAGCGCCTCTCTCCTCTCGTCCTGCGTCCTTGATCGGGAGAGTGTTTTCATGAAGCTGGTAAAGGACTTCTCAACTCTTTCCGTGTAGGTGCTTTTCTTCCTCTGTGAAACTTCCGGTTTTTCTCCCCGCCTTACCGCTTTAACTATTCCGGAGAACTCCTCCCTCGTCACTTCAGTATCATCTACCATTGACGGATTGCTTTCTGCTTTTACTCTTTGAAGTGCCCGTACTCTTTCAGCTACTTCCATCTGCTGTTCTTCATCCAGTCCGACTGCATAATACAGCGTATTCGCAGACATACACCTTTTTGATTCAAAGTCCTGCAATTCAGGGATCAGTTTCTCAAAAGATTCATATCTGTAAAGCTGTGCCTGCGAGATGCCGTTTAGCATTTCCGAGATTTTTTTCAGCTCCTCCGCCTTACTCCCCATGAATCCTGTCTCATGAAGCACCTGCTTGGCGTGCCGAATCCTGGACAGCCAGAATTTAAGATCTTTGTTTCTTGTCAGTACGTTAGCCTCCGTGTGGGCCTTAAACCTCTTCACAGCATCCTTCTCGTAAGGGATAACAACCGCCTTGATCGTTTTGTTGCCAAGCATATTGCACCATGCTTCATACCTCTGGTGCCCGGAGAGAATTTCGTACTGGCCGTCGCCAAGGTCATAGACTGCGATTGGCTCGATAAGGCCTGTCTCCTTCATGGACCTTGCATATTCTTCGATATTTTCCTGGGAGAGTCCTTCGTTGAACGGACTAGGTTGTATATCGTCAGCATTCAGCATTGTGTATCCTTGTTGAGATCCAGCATCGGTATTTATATCTCCTGCTTCATGGACCGGCACTGCTTCTTTTGTATTTGTGTTTTTAAATCGGATGTCACCAGTAAGGTCAAATGTCTTACTTTTTGCCATTTACTTTTCCCCCTTTAAATATTCCTCCACGAAAGCTTTATAATCTTCCGCTGCTGTACTTCTGGGTGCATACAGTACCAACGGCATCCTCGCCGATTGTGCCTCCCTGACTTTCGCCGTGTGCCGCACGCCTGTCTTAAACGATGTTGTTCCAATTGTCTCGGCAATTTCCGGCAGCTGTTTTTCTACCTGCTTGTCTATGTTGGCTCTTCTTTCGATGTCGACCAGTAATAATCCTCTTACTTTTAGCGAATGATTGAGTTCATTCTGGATTGACACAATTGTGTTTGTAAGATCTGACAATCCCTTGATCGTATACCGTGCAGGATTCACCGGTATGATCACCTCGTCAGACGCGACAAGGGCATTGCAAAGCATCGTGTTGAGAGTCGGGTTTGTGTCTATGACCACATATTCATAACCCGCCAGGTCTTTAAGTGCTTCTCTAAGTTTTAAAAAAGCTCCTTCCCCCGTCAGTGTTGCATCCGCCTCAGCCAACAGGGTGTCTCCAGCTATAATGTCTCCAAACTCTGCGTGCTGGATCGTCTCATACACATTACACTGTTCATTATCTACTACCAAGTCATAGAGAGTGGCCGTGTTCTCTGTCACAGCTCTGTATGTATCTGTAGAATTGCACTGACTGTCGGCATCGATCAGGAGAGTCTTGTGCCCAGCCTTATTGAGCAGTGCTGCAAGGCACAGCGCAGTCGTAGTTTTTCCCACTCCACCCTTCTGGTTTGCGATTGTTATGATTTTCACTTTTTTCCTCCTTATTTTCCGTTGTTACAATAATTATCACTGTGATAATTTCAGCGGCTCTTTAAACTGTCATAATATTTTTGGACTGTTTCCATGTTTTCGTCTGTCATACCGCCTTCTACAACGAGCGGTCTGCTGTTCCAGAGAGACGGCATGCTCCACAATTCCGGATACATGCTGCGGATCGGCCTCGATGTTTCTTTACGGATTCCGGCCGCCACTTTTTCTGGTTGCTCATTGTTTTTGCATTTAATGCACACCACAAATCCATAATCATAGAATTTGTAATCGAGCAATTCTTTTCCTTCTTTTTCGAGATATATCCGAGTGAGTCGGATAACATCTCGCGGAATGTTTTTAGCTCTGAATACTTTGCGTTTCAGCCTGGTTGCCAGTGCAATTGTGTATGTATTCATTTTCCCTCCTTTACATACACTTTATATCACACATGGCGTTCTATTTCAACCCATTCTGTTTTACGGGAATGTTTCTTGCTAAATAGACAGTTTTATCACCGTGATAATTTATATAATATTTGCGTGACGTATGAAACCTTTTCATGTGTTAGATCATTTTCATCTACTGACGATTATTTCGTGGCATCTTTGCCAACAAGCACAACTCGATATCACTTTATAGGCTATGTATAATCAGCACTCTCGTTTGTTTTGCAGGCCTGCACGACAAAAGGTGTATTTAACTTTTTTATATTTCATCCCATTGTGAAAAGGCAAAAGAAATTATGGGCTTATGGCGCAAGTTAACCAAGTTTATTCTAGTGATGGTTTATGCAAACACAGCAGTTGTTTTCGTTATTTTGTATTAACATGACAATGCCGTCAATCTTTCTAATAAGCAAAAATCCGTTATGCGTTGGAGCTGCAAATTCTTCCTCATCTTACAATTATCACAGTGATAATTGTAAGATGGGTGCGATGTATATTGCACTATTATGTCGTTTTGTAAACGCCTGTGTTCGCATGTGTTTTATCACTGTGATAATTCGTGTTTTCCTTGTGCCTTTTACATAACTATCAATTTTCACATGATGCATTTTTTTACGCGCCGACTATGCGTTTGACTCCGAATTATCACTGTGATAATCCGGTTCTTTTTGCAAACAAAAAGCAGTCCGAACCCTGAAAAGAGTTCGGACTGCTAAATAGTATTTAAGGTTCATATTTCTGTCAGTGGTTTGTCATCTGCCTTTCTGCTTCGTACGGGGCCTAACCATTTTTCCATCATTCGTTCTTTCGGATTTAATGGTCTTTCGTTTTTTCTTTCCAACAGCTGGGTATAATAGATTGACAGGTCAATGATCTCTAATGCGTATAGTTTTTTTACAAGCTCCTTTTCTTCTTTTGTGGCCATGCTGATATCTATCATCCATTTACAATCATCAACACTTTCCTGTGTGCCGAAAACAACATTCTGGCTGTCGTCTACCACATGAAACCCCGTTTTCTTTCGCCCCTCGCCTTCCGGAACGATGTAGTGGCCATTGTATCTTATCCCATATATTCCATTCTTGTATTTTCTATACTTACTCATTTTCTTCCCGTCTTTTCAGCTCCGCAATATCCAGGAGTTTTTTCAACCTTTCTATTTCTCTGTCCAATTCATCAAGACTCATGTCCTCGATATTCTTTTCTGTAGCAGGAGAGTTGTTTTCAGTTTCAATACTGTAGGCTTCACTGCTCCCTGTCAGAGTTGCACTACTTGCCGGTTCATCGTACGCTTCTGTGTATGTTTCATCCTCTGGAATATCATATATCGTTGATTCTGCAGCCTTGTTGTCATAATCTTTTATTATGGCATCCAGCAGACGCTTGTATGTGGTAGTTCGTGTATCATCTCCTGTTGCCTTTATCTTATCATAATAATGACTAATAAAATCAATTGACCACATTTCCCGGTCTCCTCTACGGATCCGAAGAGGAGAGCAGTGCCTTTGTGCCGCTTCTACAAGGTACTTTATCTCCTTTTGTGTGAAGTCATCATAGAAGACACTTGCTGCCACTTTGTATTCAGCTTTATCTATAGCAGCTTCCTTCTGCTTTTCTTTTCTAAGCAGTTCCCCCTCATCCAGAGCATCCGACGTCGCTGGCACCTCCACATCCTGAAGAAAATCATCCATGCTGAGCTGCCTGAATACATACTGATCATCAAATGCCTCATATTCTTTATCTATAATTTCGTCAGTAGCAATTTTTTGTGCTTTTGTCTTTTTACGGATTATAAATGTTATCGTTGAATATCGTCTGCGTTTTTTTCCACTCATATCATATTTTGAGGGAAAATAGTCAAATTCAATGTCTGTATACTTGTTTATCTCCGTCCTCCCCGGCTTAAGGACATCCTTTTCAAAATAATAGAACTTGGACCATCGTGCGGGGATAATCGGACGATAATTTGGTGCTCCCTGTTTTTTTCTTTTGATCCGGCCACCAGTGCCTTTTTCTACGTTATCTTCATCAACTTGTTGATATACCGCTAGTTTCATTTGTATATCATTTTCAGTGCCGGTGCCGTATTCAAACTTCCATTGTTTCGCATTCTCGTATGTCTTCAACAACTCATAAAGGTGCTGGGAGTATACATGTTCAAACAAAGAGACGTTTTGGAGCTGATAGGTCGAATAGAAGATATGCTTTTCGTTGCGCTGTTTTTCCAGGTCAAATACATATTCTCTTAGATCGCGATGTATTCTGATTTCAACGTATCTACCTGGGAGTGTTGACTCTGATATCAGCTTGCCGTTATTGTCCTTCTTAAGGTGTATGGTATCAAACCAGTGGACTATTTTCTCAGTGCCTGTATCGTCGTCTATTATGCCAAAAGTCTGTGATGCTATAGAGTAGAGCATTGCCCTTAAATCACTATAGCTCTGTTTTTTATAACGCATGAGTTTAAAAAACTCCTGGCAGTCAAACCGATAGATCGTATCAGGATCATCATCCGGTTTGATCTTTGAGAACACATATGTAACCACTTTGTTTTCAACAAGTGACAAACTCTGCCTCGATCGCATCATATCATTACGTTTAGCGACTTTCTGACGTCGGGCTTTTTGTAATTGAGTGAGTTTGTGTTTGTTACTTTCAATACTGGACATAGAATTAATCTCCAATCTACTGCCGCAATACGTAGTAGTTATTATAGTATTTTATTTTATCTATATTTTATAGCATGCCCATAAACCCTTTATTTATCAATGTTTCCGCCACTGATAGGTTGCATTTTTGGGCGGTAAAGGTTGCATTTTTGGGCGGTGTAGGTAACGTTTTTGGGCGGTATAGGTTGCATTTTTGGGCGATTCAACTTGTGCTGATATTATGGTAACGCTTTTGGGCGGCGTTCGCAAGTGTAACGTTTTTGGGCGGTTGATAGGGTTCAGTAGGTCTTAAGGTAGCGTTTTTGGGCGAACAGAGAGGACCAGCAGCCTGAAGGTAGCGTTTTTGGGCGGCAGATGAGGAACCGGCGGTTTAAAGGTTGCATTTTTGGGCGGCAGGAGAGGACCGGCAGCTTAAAGGTAGCATTTTTGGGCGACAGCAAGAGGGTTCTGGCAGTCTAAAGGTAGCGTTTTTGGGCGCAGCGAGAAGGTTCTGGCAGTCTAAAGGTAGCGTTTTTGGGCGACAGAGGAGGGCACTGACAGCCTGAAAGGTAGCGTTTTTGGGCGACAGGAGAGGAT
>Ga0256405_10000343_pt1 | contig 154713 bp, 241 predicted proteins | sample RumenRJG_02DNA_FD_189096 | JGI IMG/M metagenome (GOLD analysis project Ga0256405, IMG submission 189096) | Bovine rumen microbial communities from Lethbridge, Alberta, Canada - RJG_02 | ecosystem: Host-associated > Mammals > Digestive system > Stomach > Rumen | place: Canada: Alberta... | reverse complement strand
ATTAGGACCCTATCTAAGACTCTATTAGGACCCTATCTAAGACTCTATTAGGACCCTATCTAAGACTCTATTAGGACCCTATCTAAGACTCTATTAGGACCCTATCTAAGACTCTATTAGGAGCCTATCTAAGACTCTATCTAAACATTCGAAAACTTTATTTATATATGAAGTCACATTAAAAATTGTAAGAATTTTTCTTACGAAAAACTTAAATTGTAGGTGAAAAAACATGATTTTTAAAAACTATGAAGAATTCAAAATTGTATCCGAAGTAATCAACTTTTGTGATGAACATGATATTCATGCTCAAAATTTCGGATTAGAAAATGATGAAATTACAGAAAAAATTGTAAACAATCAACAAACCATCTTCAAATTGATGAGAGGTTTCCTCAATATTGATAATCAAACCCAGAAAGAAAAACTTTTACAATTTTTAAAACATGTAATTGTTGATAACGGAGACTACATTCTTGTTTCCAATGAACATGTGATTTTAAGATTCATCTATTATGTTAATGAATTCCATGACTTCCAAAAAATATCTTACAGAAAAGATTTCTTGAATTTCAATCCGAACAATTACTACAAAGAGTTTACTTCCAAAGGAAAAATTCGCATGATAAACCTAAAAGGTCCTAAAATGGACAAAAACAACAGATACTTCATTATCAAAAAAGATTTGTTTGACGAATTCAAAGAATTCACTAATGAAAATTATTTCTTTGAATTAGATATTAATAGAAGTTATATCTATTCTAATCAAAGAAAACAAACCAGATATGAGCTTCCAAAAACTAATCTAAGCGATGTCTTAGAATTTGTAAAAAGGTATCATCGTGTCGGATTCGACCTTGAGAAGGCCCAAGTAGACTTTGAATACTATGAGTATTTGATATCAACATATTTTGAATACCACACAAAAAGCCCAGAAACTCTCTTAGAGTTCTTAGGGCACAAAATTGAAGTTGTTAATGATGTCAGCTCTGATGACTTTGTTCAATCAGAGCATGATATCCAATATTATTTAAGTATCCTTAAATAATATTTTTATTTTTTTTAACTTTTATTTTTTATAGGATAATAATTAACATTGTTTTTTTATTTTTTGTTGTTCGCATCCATCCCTAACCCCGCCACCACCACTTCGCTTTTTAAAAAGCTCGGCAAAAGACCCTGCGGGGCTATTGGTCTTGGCTGCGCCAAGACTGCGGGCTCGACAAGCTCGCCCGGTGGGGGTCGCCCTAAAGAGGCGACCGCCACTTAAGCAATAGCTCTCTATACCACCCACCCTTATCTTCAATCCTTTATCGGTAAAGTGATTTTTATGAAATTAAAATACTTCAAAATTCCCGTTAAGGAATCATTCAAATTCACATTAAGTGGTTATACCACCCCTACTTGGGGTGGCAAAAAGGTTGTCCAATTCATTGGCTTCATCAATGATGATTACAGCCAAGAGTACGGGCTTCAACCGCTTCAAGGTGTCTACGACAACCTTTGGGATAAGAAACCCGGTGATAGCTTCATTATCACCAGACTCACCCAAGGCAAAGTTGGGCATGCAGAGGCTAAGCTTAAATTTAAGCCTCTTTAAAATATTTTTTATCGGTAAAATGAATTAAATTAATAGGAGGTTTAATATGGAAGAATTCTCAGAAATTCATTTCGGTGGATATGATGAATGTCCTGAACTTTGGTTCGACTTTTACATCATAGATGACGACGGAAATGACATTGTAGATGCCGATATGATTCGTATGGGCAAGTTTCCAATCTTATACAAGATGGAACATCCAGATGAATTTATATCCGTACCCCAAGATGATGATGATTGTTCCACCTTTCACATCATCTGTTAATCTTTTTTTTTACAAGCAGGCTTCCGCCACCAACCCCGCCACCACCACTTCGCTTTTTAAAAAGCTCGGCAAAAGACCCTGCGGGGCTATCTGTCTTGGCTGCGCCAAGACTGCGGGCTCGGCAAGCTCGCCCGGTGGGGGTCGCCCTAAAGAGGCGACCGCCACTTAAGCAATAGCTACCACAATGCAATAAACAATTGCTACCATACACACATACCAATTAATATTTATCTTTTAACGGAAGATTGAATTATTTAAATGGAGGTTCAACTATGGATTTAAAAGCAGTTTATGACAATGTAAATCAAGAAGAGTACTTAGATGCAATTCATGTTAGTCTTGAAGAATTTCAAATCATCTTTTTCGAAAATGATTTGACTACCATGTTTGTTTCTGAATCCATTCAAAACGACATTGGTAAATGGACAACATTAGTTGAAGAAGACATTCAATGCTAATGTCTTCTTTTTTTTATTGCTTCGCAATTTTAACACCCGACCGGAGCCTAGCCTTGCTTCGCCAACCCAAGGACGAACAGTAACATAGTGGCCCCCGTACTTCTATTTTTTTCGTGTATCCTCGGCCGCCCAGAATTTTTTTTGAGATTTTTGTGTAACCGACCCCCTATAGTCCCCCTAGCCTACAGCCAACCCAAGGGGGAGGATTTGGCTCGCTTTGCTCGCTATATGGCTCGGCCTTCGGCCTCCCCAAGGCCATCCCTAACCCCGCCACCACCACTTCGCTTTTTAAAAAGCTCGGCAAAAGACCCTGCGGGGCTATCTGTCTTGGCTGCGCCAAGACTGCGGGCTCGACAAGCTCGCCCGGTGGGGGTCGCCCTAAAGAGGCGACCGCCACTTGAGCAATAGCTACCTACCTCATGTTTTCTTGTTTTCTCTATCTTTCCTCTTTAATTTTTTTCGGAATAATGAATTATAATTAAGAGGTGATAAGAAATGCTAATTGATAAAAATACTTCTAAAAAAGATTTATTAAGACTTTCAATTGTTGTTAGTTTAATACTTGGTGAACCTTGTGTGGTTAAATCTAAAGAAATTATCCTTGAAGAAGAAATGATTAAAGAGTTGTGCAATAGCTGTGGCTGTTGCTCTCCTTAATCTTTTTTATTTTTTTCGGAAGAATGATTTTTATGAATTTTATTAATAATAATGAATCCGTTAAGATTCGTTTAGAAATGAACATTGGAGTTTATATATTTGATGAATTATTCAATGTCTATGAATTTGATATTATAGATTGCTATGATATCTGTAAAGAATTCCTCCCTCCTAATTACATTATCTCAAGAGAAAATTATCTTTTCTCTTCTTTTTAATTTTTTATCGGATTGGTGATTATTATGATAAATAAAACTTTTGTACTTATATTTTGTATCTTGTATATAATATTAGCTGTTAATAATCTTCAAAAAACAGATTCCTTGTTTCTTATTGAAAGATTATTTAAGTTCCTTAGGAACTTATATTATACTATTTTATTCGGTTAAATGAATTTTATAGTTATTGGCATTTGTCAATAGCTATAATCTTAAGTTTTTATATAAATTTCATAATTACAGGAGGTTGATAATTATGAAATTATATTCTGATTTTGAAAATATGTTCTTAGGTAGAACATTTGATTTAGATGTTACTACCGCAGAATATATTTGGTTCTGCATTGAAAACATTGACGATGCAGAACACATCAAAAATGAGATTCGTGCACTTGTGCTTGAAGCACAGCACGACCTCGACAAGTATGAAGAGGAACTTGAATAAAGTTCTTCTTTATACGGAATATTGAATTTTAATAGTTATTGATGTATTCAATAGCTATTAATCTTAAGTCTTTTTATGAATTTTCATTTGTTCTGTATAAGTTCTCTTATACGGTTCAAGTGATTTGTATTTTGTTTTTTTACGAATTTTACTCATCAAGCTAAGCATGCTTGGTTTGATGAGTTTGTATTTAGTTGTTGAATTTTTATCTTTATTGGAGGTGCCATCATGGAATCTTATTATAAAGATTATATCGATAGCTTATCTGAGAAAGAGCTTTGGCTCAGACTCAGTGCTATCGATAATGCTGAGCTCGATGAAGCTTGGGACGAAGATGGTTGTATACCATTCTGCTGTGTCCCTTCCCTCATCGAAGAGGCTCGGTACATCGAGCACAAGCTCGGGGTCGCTGGCGACGACCATGCTTATGCTAATAATTGGGAAGATTTACTTCTCGATTATAAAGCAGAAGTGGCTAACGGTCGCCCAAGTGGCCTTTAGTCTCTTTTTTTATTTTTCCTTATTCGGAATATTGAATTTTATAGTTATTGATAATATAGTCAATAGCTATAATCTTAAGTTTTTATATAATTTTTTTATTTATTCATGAGGTGATACTATGGATATTGATAAAAAAATTGATGCTATCATCAAACCATTCATGGTCGATAGCATTAATCAGGCTCTTATTGCTAATAATGAAGAGCCTGTTGAAAAAGAACTCCTTATGGGTTGTTCTTTTGAAACTTTAGATATGATTCTCCTTGGTTAGTTTCATATCTTCTCTTTTTATTTTTCCTTATTCGGAATATTGAATTTTAATAGTTATTAATATTAATAGCTATTAATCTTAAGTTTTTATATAAATTATTTTCATTTATGGAGGTGTTAAGCATGAATGAAAATAAAGATAACTATGATGATTATGATAATTTCGATTATCATAATTATTATGGTAATTTTCATACCACTATTCGTGGTTTAAATGGTGAGTTATATAATCATATGTTCCTTTATGATTATGATTCTTGCCTTTAATTTTTTCCTTTTTATTTTTTTCGGAAAAGTGACAAATACAAATGGAGGAATTACATGAAAGAATTTAAAATTATATATAATGACTTAAATGAAAAGTACAATGTAGTTGAAATTAATGAGGACAAAACTGCTTGTCCTATTGGCCAAGGCAGAACCAAGTCAGAAGCTATGAGAAATGGCTATGCTAATCACAAATTCTGTCAAAATGCAATAAAAGGTGATGTAGAAGATATTATCATATTGTTTAATTATGAATAATTTCTTTCCTTTTATTTTTTGTATTCGGTTTGTTGAATTTTTTATAAATTAGTTAAATGGTGTTAAATATGTTAAGAAAAGGTTTGTATAATATTGGAATTAATCAAGTTGTTGAATTTGAAGTAAGTTACTGGAGTACCAACAAGTTTGGTAAGAAACAATACTCAGGATTCATTAATGGTGATGAGAATGAGTTTTGGTACTTGCCTACTCATCAACAATTGACTGACAAACTTGAAAAACTTCCAAGAGGAAGTTTAGTTAGAGCTAAAAGGACCACAAAAGGTGGCCCAAAAGAGGCTTGTCTTTATGATATTAAAGTTCTAAGAGAAGGCCCTAAAGAGACTCAAAATTCTCTTGATGAAGTCATTGAACCTCAACCTAAGAAGACTCATGAAATTAGTGAGCCAAACAAATTAATTCACAGAATGAGCAAGGACAGCAGTTGCGACTTCGATGCATTTGCTTTTGTTTGTCTCATGGCTAATGGCATGATGTCTAAAGAGGAAGTTGAAGAAGAAGTTGATTTGAAAGCATTGTGTGCTAAACACGATGTTGATTACAATCAACTTTAATCTTCCTCTTTTTTTTTATTTTCCCTTGAGTTACCCGCTCGGGGCTAAAGCCCCTCGGTGGGGGACGGGGGCAAGCCCCCTTAAACCCCCACTTATTGAAGATGGGGAGCAAAAACCCCAAGCTTTTCCCTTCTTTTCCTCTCTCTTTTTCTTTTCTCTTTTTCTTTTATTCGGGATAGTGGTTTTTTTATGTTTTCTCGTGTTTTTGGTGGGTCCGTTTCCCGCCTTGGTCGTCTCTTCGTTGTTGGCTCCGCTTCCGCTCTCGCTGGCTCTTGTGTGTCCGTGGCTGGGGCTCGCTCAATCGATGCCCAATCAAGCCGTTGGCTTGAGGGCATGATTGAGCAACTCGCTCCAGACACAACTGTTGTGTCTGGGCTCGCCCTCGGGGCGGATACCGTGGCTCATGAAACCGCCCTCGGGTGTGGTCTCCCTACCGTCGCGGTCTTGCCTTCTGGCTTCGACAATATCACTCCTCGCTCAAACATTCGTTTGGCTCGTCGCATTGTCGAAGCTGGGGGTGCACTCGTGTCCGAGTACACCCCTGCCACTCGTGCCACTCGTGGCTCTTTTGTGGCTCGTAACCGCATCATTGCAGAATTGGGCAAATTGTTAATTGTGCCACAATTCGAAGTAAGGAGCGGTACTCGCCACACCGTCGATTTTGTCCAACAGATGGGCAAGCCCATCGTTGTCCAAAATGCGGATTATAGTGGCAACCAGTTTGTGCTTCGCAACACAAACTACCTTACGGTTGCCAAATAATCCGCAACGACGGTTAGCGGGGCTAAAGCCCCTTGCGAAAAGATGGATAAATCCATCTTTTCGTTTTTGGCTCGCTTCGCTCGCTACGGGGCTCGGCCGTTGGCCTCGCCAAACTCCCCACCCACCCGCCCATAGAGTTGTCTTAACAGAGCCACCCTCGTACTTTTTTTTTATTCGTCTATCCTCAGCCGCCCAAAATTTTTTTTAAGTTTTTGGAATTTTATTAACGACCGACCCCCTAAAGTCCCCCTAGCCTACAGCCAACCCAAGGAGGAAGATTTGGCTCGCTTCGCTCGCTATAGGACTCGGCCTGCGGCCTCGTCAACACCCGCCCACCCACCCCAAGGCTCGCTTCGCTCGCTATATGGCTCGGCCTTCGGCCTCCCCAAAGGCCATCCCCAACCCCGCCACCACCACTTCGCTTTTTAAAAAGCTCGGCAAAAGACCCTGCGGGGCTATCTGTCTTGGCTTCGCCAAGACTGCGGGCTCGACGAGCTCGCCCGGTGGGGGTCGCCCTAAAGAGGCGACCGCCACTTAAACAATAGCTACCTACCTAAAATACTTTTCGCAAAATAGCTAAAATATAGCCCTATCACTAATTATTTTTAGCGGGAAAGTGATTTATATGTTTAAAAATAATAATAAAGAGGTCGTTAAACCTCAAAAAATCAAAATTGTTGGTTGCAAGTATCATGACTACAAAGTCTTTACTGGTTGTCCAGTTACCTTAGTTCATGATGATTCTAATGAATTTGATGACTATGCAATAGCCGTTGTTGCAGGAGGTAAAAGAGTTGGGTTCGTTGGAACTGAAAAAACCGTTACCGAAGGCAATAGGAGAAACGGTTGTGTTGACAACAGACAGTTGTTTGATATGGTTGACAATCTTCTCCATGTTGAAGCAGTTGTTACTTATATAACTGAAACTTTCGGTTATGCAAGTATCAAATTTTAATTTTTCTTATCCTTTTATTTTCTTCGGATAATTGAATTTTATAGTTATTAATAATAATCAATAGCTATAATCTTAAGTTTTTATATAAACTGTTTGCTTCGGTAAATTGTAAATTATTTAAATTGGTGTTATTATGTTAAGAAAAGGTCTTTACTCAATCGATGTATCTCAAACTGTTGAATTCGAATTATCATACTGGAATGTAAACCAGTTTGGTAAAAAACAATTTTCCGGTTTCATCAATGGTGATGAAAGTGAGTTTTGGTACTTGCCTACTCATCAACAGTTAACCGAAAAATTAGAAAAGATTCCTCGTGGCAGTTTCATTAGAGCTACCAGAACAACTCAAGGTGGCCCAAAAGAAGCTTGCCTTTACGATATTGAGGTTTTAAGAGAAGGCCCTAAAGAAGCTCAAACTTCTCTTGACTCCTTTTAATCTTTTTTTATTTTATTCGGACAAATGATTTATTATGTATTTTAATCCTAATGATTATAAGGTCGTTAAGTCTTATATAAAATGTGTTCTTGATACTGATTTCATCGGTTCTGGAGAATGTAACTATAACTGTAAAGATTGCGAACATTATCATAAAGATGATGCTCAATAAATCTTTTCTCTTTTTATCTTTTTTCGGAATAGTGGTTTTTATTATGTCTGTTAATTGTGCTTTCGGGTCCGTTTCCCGTCTTGGTTCCTTGTTCGTTTGTGGTCGTGCTTCCCTCCTTGGCCCTTCTGTCTCCCGTGTGTCCGTCGCGGGTGCTCGTGCTATCGACCAGTCTTCAAGCCGTTGGCTTTCCGACATGGTCGGTGGTCTTTCTGCTGGCACCGCTGTGGTTTCTGGGCTCGCTTTGGGGGCTGACACAGTTGCTTTTAAGTCAGCCCTCGCTCGTGGCTTGCCTTGTGTGGCGGTTTTGCCTTCTGGCTTTGACAACATCACTCCTCGCTCTAATTTGGGGTTAGCTCGTCGCATTGTCAAAGCCGGTGGTGTTCTTGTGTCTGCTTACCCTCCTTCTGCCCGTGCCTCCCGTGGGTCATTTGTGGCTCGTAACCAGATAATAGCTGAATTGGGTAAATTTTTAATTGTACCCCAATTCGAAGTCAAATCTGGTACTCGCCACACCGTTGATTTTGCACAACAAGCTAATAAGTTAATTGTTGTGCAAAATGCCAATTACTCTGGCAATCAATTTGTGTTGAAAAGTTCAAAATACAACACAATTGCCAAGTAATTGGCTTTTTTTTAATTTTAAGTTTTCCAGATAACATGAGCCTCCCCGTACGGCTTATTATGTTCGAATCTGAGTTGCTCACTAAAAATTTTTTTCGGAAAATTGAAATTTATAATAGTTATGCAATAGCTATTATACTGTTGAATATATCTTTATCGGTATATTGAATTTATTATATGGTGATAACGATGAATAGCTTATTGAATTTAATTGTTAATATGTTATACAATCTTGGATTGTTTTGGGATATTGAAGAACAATATTATCATAGAAATAATAAATTAAGAGCTCGTAATAAAAGCATTTATTATTTCGGTAAAATGACTAAAAAATAAAAAATTATTGAGGTGTTATTATGTATAGTATGAATGATATGACTCCAGTCACAAATGTGCAAGGCCCAATAGCTGGCTCAATTGACTATGAACTTCTTGACGAAATGCATCGTCCAAATGGTATTCTTGTTGCTTACAAGAATGGATACAAGTATGTAAAAATAAATGCTACAACCGTTAGTGTCTCTTGGGACATTCATAGGTAAGTATGCATTTATACGGTATTAATGAATTATATTTATATGGTGATTGTTATGGTTTCTAATCGTAAATTCCAAGTAGTAAAAGTTGATGTTGAATGTGAAGCTCCAGTCTTCCAAGTTGTCGATACTGAAGATAATTTCAGAAGAGCCGAAGCAGGAACCGCAAGAGGTGCCGTCCTTGGTGCAATAGCTTGTGGAGTGCAACTTAGAGACATTGATTTCAATGGCTTTAAGAAAGCAGTAGGTTATATCAAATTATAATCTACGGTTTAATGCATTTTTGAGCGAAATCTCGTTAAACTACGACTGTCGCATCGGTGAAGTCCGAGATGGGATTGTTTGGAGGTTCAATCTCGGGGTAGTAACCGATGTAAAATAACCTTTTTATTATCAAAGAGAAATGAGAACTGAATGAGGCGAAAATCCTCGTTAAAAACTATCATATTCTTTTATATGTATTTTGTCTTTATACGGATTATTGCAGTTTATAGTTATTGATAATTATTCAATAGCTATTATATCTGTATTTTATTCGGTATAGTGCAATTATTGCATTATATCTTTTATATTATTAAAAAAAATTGAGGTGTTAGATATGGTTAGTTTTAATTTACCAAGAAGAGAAGGATTAAAGAACATTGCAGTAGATGAAGAAGTTGAATTCACTTTAAGTTTTTACAACTTCAATAAATTCGGAAAAAAACAGTTTTCTGGATTCATCGGAGATAAATTCTACTACCTTCCGACCCACCAGCAATTAGTGGACAAACTTGAAAAAGTTGAAAGAGGAAGTAAAGTCAGAGTCAAAAGACTTACTTTAGGAAATGCTAAAGAAGCTTGTCTCTACGATGTAGAAGTCATTGGAGCTCCTACTGGAATTACTGTTAAAGAAGAACAAACTGGAGTGACCGTCAAAGAAGAACCAACCGTAGACACATCTCAAGTGTTAAAAACAGTTGTTTCTTGCTTAAAAAATAACTGCTCTGCAGGTCAAACAGTTATGATTTTGAAAAAAGAGTTTGACGAGAAACTCTTAAAAGAAATTGGATTATAAATCCTTTTTCTTTATTAATCTTTTTATTATACGGATTTAATGAATTAATTATTTAGAGGTTTTATTATGAAAGAAATGATATATACTCCAACAAGACAAAAAGCAGAAATCTTACATAAAGACGAATTAAATGGTTTTGAATACTTTATAGTTTCCTTTGGAACTCACCCATGTTGTTATATAAAAATCCCTGAAGGACACGAACTCTTCGGATTGGATTATGATGACATTTATGAGTCCGGTTATGATGTCCCTTGTCATGGAGGATTGACCTACTCTGATGACCACTTATTGGACGAAGAGGAAGGTTGGTACCTTGGTTGGGATTATGCTCACTTAGGAGATTATTCCCCTATGCTTGAACCGTATGGAACCAAGTATTCCATCAGCATGTTGGTTGCAGAAGTGGTGGAAGTAATCTGCCACTTATAATTTTATTTTTGGAGGTTTTGTTATGGAGTTTGATTTAGATACCATCAGAGCGAACGAGGAAAGGTTAAGAGTTAAATACGGAAAGAGTGCTCGTGACCTTGACAAGGAAAGCGAATATGCAGATGAAAGATTCATCGAAACTGCCGATGTATCTGCTGTGATGAAAGAGTTGCTTGAAGCCAAAAAGGCTTTCAATGCAAAAAAGCAAGAAGCTCACAGCTTGGTGACTCGCATGGCCGGAGATGCCTTCATCTACTATCCAGAAGGTGGAGCAGATAACTGGATTGAAGATGTTGAAGTTCTCGACTATTATGAGAGAATCAGCATTAAGACCATGAGGCAAGTCGAGGCCGACAAACTCCATGACTTTTGCGACAGAACTGGTTTAGAGTTGATTGATGTCGAAGTCTATGGAAGACTTTCAAATCCTGATGTTACATACATCTTTGAGTTTGAAAGAGATGATGAATACAACCCTTGTGAAGGTTGTTGTCGTCTTATCGAATGTGAAGATTGCTCTAATTCCCCTTATTAGAGCTTTCTTCGATTTTTTTATTTTTTTTGAGTTGCCCGAGTCGCCCGAGGTTGTTTCCGGACATAACTAAGTATGTCTGTCTGAGCCAAAGCATGCCATGGAAGCCCACAAGACAGACAATGTAGGACTATCGCCAAAGCTGATTTAGAACCCGCCAAGTCCGGAGCCCCGCAGCCTACAGCCAACCCAGCGAGGACCATGAGCCTCGAGTTCCTCGAGGCTGTAACGAGTCTTCAGCTCGAGTTATTCTAACTCGAGCCGCCCCGTACAGATTTTTGATTTCGAATGTCCAGAGCGACCAAAAAATTTTTTTCGATAACTTGTTCCCGATTACCGGAGCCTCTTAGCCTACAGCCAACCCAAAGAGGACCATGAGCCTCGAGTTCCTCGAGGCTGTAACGAGTTTTGACTCGAGTTATTCTAACTCGAGCCGCCCCGTACGGATTTTTTATTTCATATGAGAAAATTAGGCAAAATTTTTTTTGCAAACTTTTATATACTACAAAGTACATTTATTATACGGTAGGTCGAATTATATATATGGTGATTAAATATGTTATATAAAATATTAAATAATAAATTATTGTTCTATATGTCTATAGGTCTTTGTATGATATTGTTTATATTATTTTGTTTCTGGATTAAAGGTCCCACTTATGGGTATCTTTAACGGTATAATGCAATTATATTATAGGTGATAAATATGAATAAATTTAGCTTAATGTATTATGACAAAGGAGAATATATATCAAACATAAAATACTATGATATTCCTCTTACGAATAATGAAATTTTAAGACTATTAAACAAACTGACAAAAGAACAGATAGAAAAAAAATAGGAGAGATTAAATATGTTCAAAGAATTAGAAAAACAAAAATTCAAAAGATATAAACAAAAATATATGGGAAAACCAAGAGCTATTTGGGCTTGTGTACAACACCACCCCGAAGGCGATGAAATAATAAAAGTAACAACTCAAGGATTAGCAATGAAATGGCAATCTGAAGATTGGCAAAATCGTAGTTGCTTCAATATAAATTATATGCAAATTCTTGTAGAAAACAGTAAAGGCATTTATTACAATGCTTAATACTGTTTTTATACGGTATATTGAATTACATTTATATATAATTAATTAGGTGATATTATGAATTGTAAAGAAATTATGAACGAATTGAATGAAAGAGAATTATCTGATTTATTTCGCAGAATCAATGATATAGATATTGAAGATTTTGTAAATATTTACGATGAAATTATGACAAAAGGTTCTTATGACAATTGTGACCACGATTGCATAGGAGAATTTGCAGTCTCTGATATTGAGTGGGGTTGTGGAGAAAGAGATGGCGGTTATATCATATATCTCGATGATATGTTAGAGCAAACATATGAATTATTAAGTGAAGCATCAAAAAACATTATCGATTTAGCAAGAGAAAATGACATTAAAGAATTGTATATTGACATTGAATATCTCTAATTATATTTTTAACGGTATAATGTATTTAAATATATTATACTTATTTAGTAACTAAAGGAAGTGTTAAATATGTTGGTATTTGGTAGTAAAGTCTATGAACAAACAAGTTTAGCGATTTATATAAGAAAAGAAGGTAAATACTTATATTTAAGTAAACCTTATGATGATAACGATAATAAAGAATTTAGAATGGATTTGACAAATGGACAATTTGAAAGAATCAACCACTACAAAACAGTAGAAACTAAAATAACACCAGTAAAAGTTTCAAACATTACTGGTTGGTTTACCGACTGTTCATTGTTCTGTAATGATGAAAAGTTTTGTAAAGTCATCATCTATGCGAAACATTTAGATGAAAATCATAGATTTAAAAGTAGTGTGAGATTTGTAGAATGTTTAACTAATTACAAACCTCGTCGCTACGAAGCTTGGTTAAGTTTAGGAATTGAAATTAGCGATATTAAAGAAAGCATTCAAAGATGTATAAAAAATTCAGACTCTTACTATAGAAGCACTACAAGTAACTATGTCAGTTGGAGTCCAAATGATTTCTCTAAAAATGTTCTAAAATATATAAGGAATAACTTTAGCGAACTAAGTAGTGATGCAATTAACGAAATTCACCGTATGGATAGAGACAATTATGACATCACATTAATTGATACATTGTTAAGAAAAACTAATGAGATTCCTCAATACAGAGAATTCTTTACAGCAAGATTCACAAGATGGAGAGAGGAAGACAAAGTCTTTAATATTTTTGATTTATCCAAAAATAGAGATTGGAGTAATTTGCATACAATGAAAAATATTATTGAGTGTATCTCTAAATACAATCTCAACATCGATGCTTTCTTAACATTTTGCTTAAGAATGTATAATGTTGAAGGATTAACAATGAGTGACTTGTTTGAGACAAGACATTACAGAGATTATTTGGATATTGAAAAGAAATTAAAACATAACCAAATGAGAAAGATGGATAAATACCCTCAGCATTTTTTATCCACATTCCACTTATGTAAAAGAGAATATTCAGTAAGGAAACAAGAGCTTGATGAAGAAGCTTTCAAAGCACAATGTGATAAGTTCAGAGACTTAGAAGGTAAGTTTGGTGAATATAGTATTGTTGTTCCAACAAAAACAACAGAAATAGATGAAGAAGCAAACGAACTCAAACATTGTGTAGCAATGTATATTCCTAAAGTCATCAAAGGAGATACATTAATTTGTTTCCTAAGACACAATGAAAATATTGATACTCCTTTAGTTACTATTGAAGTTAAAGAAGGTTTTGTAACTCAAGCTTATGGCTTACAAGACAGCAAGCCAAGCGAAGAAGAGTTAAAAGTTCTTAGAAAATGGGCTAAAAAACATTCTTTAAAACTATCATGGGCATGGGGTTAAATCCTCATGTCTAATATTTTTACGGTATGGTGTAATTAATTATTTATAGGTGATAAAAAATGAATACAAATCAATATGTAAATATAACTGAATACGAAAACAAATATGGTTTTATTATAGAAGACGATGCTATAGAAAAATTTGAATGGATTATTCAAACCCTACCAGACCCTTGGAAAACAGAATTTGTAGATGACATTTTGGTCTATAAAAGCTCTTATGACTTTAGAATGCTAAATAAAACTTTTATGTATTATATCGATGATATTTACAATGAGCTTCCAGAAGAAACCCAAGATGAAATTGACAGCAAATATATTATGATTAGGTTATAGGTGATGATATGAATAAAATAATTGATGAAGTAGAGAACATGCTAATATCTGGATTAGCATACACTTATCTAAAAGAAGATAATATTGATAGTAAAAAAGCATACCCAACAAGACCTGATGGTGACTTTATTGCTATGGTTGAATACTTCTCAGGAGGAGTGAATCCAGATGACGACCCAGCTTATGAAGGTTGGTTTGGAGAACATGAATTAAGTGGAACTTATATTCGTGATGCTATGGTAGATATTATAAAGACACAACACTTAGCCAACGAAGTTCAAAAAGAATTTGGCGATAAAGTATCCGTTGTCTTCCTTGACTTTAATCAAGGTTGTGAATGGGGTTGTGCGATAAATGTATGGATAAAAGAATAGGTGAAAATATGACAAAAAATGTTCAAAAATTTGAAAAAATGTTAGAAAGCTATGTATATATTAAAGAATATTGTGCAGTTGCAAACGAAAGAGCGGAATTGGATTTAGACGAGGATATATACTCATTAGAATATCATCGTGATGATTTGATAAATATCGCAAAAAAATATGACATCAATGTCTTTAGAGTTGCTGATGACTCAGACATTGACGAATTAAAAGAGTATGTGTTATATTTAGAAAATAAATTAATTAATGAATTACATTATAAATTATCATTTATGTATCAATACGATTAATTATGCGGTATAATGTATTTAATAATTAATTATATTACTTTTTTCTTTATAATTAATTATTCTTATACGGTATAATGCATTATAATTATTATAATGTATAAAAATGATAAAAAAAGGAATTAGGTGATAGAATGAAAAATTTAATGAATTTAGGTAGAACTGAAAATAGTAAGCAAGTTGAATATTTGAATGATATCAGAGATGTTGGTATGAGCATCGTGTTTGGAGAATGTAGTGCAGATGCTTTTTCTGTAAGATTTGAGAAATATCTCGATTATGTTGAGAAACCATCTGAATATTTACAAACCATCAAAGAAGTTTATAATATGATATTTAAAGGAGAATGTACTCCTGATGATTTATTACTCAAGATGGGAAGATATACCAAAACAATTGAGTATGAAGAACCAAAAATCGAGTTCGACACTCCTATTGATGAACTTGACGAACTTGACTTGACCGAAGATGAGTTGAATATAAGATATGGTTGTTGCTCTTTAGATGTAGATGAGGACGACGATGATTTGAAAGAGTTGATGGAAGACGAAGATGTAACAGTTCTCAACCTTGATAATGAATCAGTAGAAGCATTAATCAAGATTCTTGATAATCTTTGCGAGGAATAAGACTCCTCGTACTGTTTGTTTTTTTCGAATAAGCAAATTTCTTGAAAATTTTTTCATTGTTGTGTTATATCGTATCTTATACGGTATAATGCATTATATTAATTATAATGTATTATATTATTTATTATAATCGAGGTGTTAAATATGTATATAAATGTAAATAATAGTAAAGGTCGTAATATTGGTTTTGTACAGATTTCTGAAGATAAACTTGATGAATACACTTACACAACCAATGGAGATGTAAAAGTTTCAAAATGCAATTTTGAATATCTTACAGATGATTATTTGGAAGAAGAAAAGGAAATTAACATTTGTGTTGATGATTCTCCATTTGAAAGCTTGAATCATGCGAGCTGTGTTTCCCCTTTAGAGCAAGAATTAAGTGCTTATGAAGCATTAAAAGAATCTTACTTAGAAGGAGCATACAATAACTGTTGCACCTTGATTAAGTATTACTTCGGTCATATAGATTATGCAAAAGAGTTTGGATACTGTAAAACTCACGGTGAAATTGGATTTATCTTATTTACCAATTTGCTATTTAGCATTGAAACTGGCAAAGATTCTTTTATTAATTTTGTTGACAGTATGATTGACAAAATCAATTGGAATCTTGAACATAAGGAGTTTTTAGAAAAGAATTGGTATTAATCATACCAATCCATAATATTTTTGGAGATGATAAAATGGGTTTAGATATGTACCTCTACGGTGTAAGAAGCGAATTTGACCAACACGATTACAATATTGGTCATGTAATGACAGCAACCGAAATCGGATATTGGAGAAAAGCCAACCAAGTACATCAATGGTTTGTTGAGAATGTACAAGATGGCAGAGATGAATGCAAAATACATGAGCTTGGAAAAGAAAAACTTGAAGAGCTTTTGAATTTATGCAAACAAGTTAAGGAAAATCCAAAGCAAGCATCAGAACTGCTTCCAACACAACAAGGATTTTTCTTCGGCTCATATGAGTATGATGAATTCTATATGATGGATATTGAAGAAACAATTGTGATTTGTGAATGGGCATTGAGCCAAGATTATGACTGGTTTATGTACCAAAGCTCTTGGTGAGGTGATAATATGGTAAAGTTTTTCGAAACAATTAAAAATATTGTAAAAGAGTATTCAGAAACAGATATGGACGATTGGTATTATGATGGATTAGTTGGTTATGTTAGAATAAGAGCTAATCCTTATGAGTCACAAATATGGAGAATAATATCAAAATTAGAATATGTTGATGGGATAACCAAAATCGAATTGAGATTGGCAGAAGATAGAGACGACGACGATGATATTTTAGATATTGATTTTATTGAAATCAGACCGAAAAAAACTCTTGAAGAATATAAAGCTATATTAGGATTGGAATAAAGGCGATATTATGGATACTTGGGAATTGTTAAGAGTGCAACACGAATATTCAAAATTTGTAACTGTTAGAGAGATGTGTAATCTTGGAACAGACGACGATGTTGATTATTGTATGAATATCTTAGATTGTGTCTCAGATATTGATTTTGAAAAGGCAAGAAAAGCAATATTAGACCATGTGGGATATGATGATGAGACTGGGTGGTTTAGCAAAAAAGATGCTGGTGAAGATTGGGATTACACCACATTAGATAAAGTGCTATTTAAATATATTAGCAGAGAATTATACCACGAATACTAATATGTATGCTATTATGTATACATATTTTATACGGTATAATGCAATAATTATTTATTGCTTAATAAATAAGGTGATAAAAATGATATATATGAATAAAAACATTGTAGAAATGATGATTGAAACATTAATTGATGAGTGTTATTCAAACATAGAGGTATATTCAGTCTATGACTATCATGAAAAAAAAGAATTTGATGGGATAGAATATGAATTTGATGGAATAGAGTTTGACTTATTTGATTGGTGCGATAAAGGTGTGGATTTTGAAAATGAAATTGAATACCTTTTAAAAGACCTTGATAAAAATTTAAATGCAAATATATTCTTTAAACATGAATATACAGATGAATTTAGTGAGTGTGATGGAGAGTTATATCCAGATTATCATTGTTTTGTAACTGTGTTTCAACCAGTATAAGGTGGTGCTAATATGATTATTACTGAAAAAAGTAAAGAAAGAGTAGTAAGCAAAATTATGTTATTTTCTGAACTTACAAGAATTGATGAGGCTTTAGCAACATTAATAGAAAATAATTATGATGATGAAGAGGCAACAATAGCTGCCTTAGATATGTTAGAATATTATGGTATAGAAATGGAATTAAAACTTAATTTTGATAATTTGTGGCAATTGCCATTGTTTGATGAATTAAACGAGATTCGTGGTGGTTTAATTGATGAAATAAATAATTGTGATTTTGAAATTCATTACAATAAACCATACGGTTACGACGAACCAATAGAGTCATATCTTAAGGACAATATGGTTATTCAATAATTATCGTGTTATATCGTATTTTATACGGTATAATGCATTATAATTATTATAATGTAAAAAAAACAATAAAGGTGTTGAATATGAGTATAAGAGCTTATTTAGTAACTTTTGATGAAAAAATTATTGATGGAAAAAGATATGTACACGAAGATGAAGAATACTTGTGGAACCATTCTGATAATCCAGAGATTTGGAATCTTTTATGGCCAATTATGATTGATTGCACAAATGATGAGTGTATTGGTTATATTGAGATTATGTATGATGATTGGGAAGACTTGAAAGAAGATTATGAAACAAGAAACTCTGAATATGGAAAAAGAGTTTATCAAGTTGTTAATCAACACAAAGAAGCTTTCCAAGCTATTGACAATCATTTCAAAACTGTTGGAGATGATTTTGTAAGAATTAATTTATACTAAAAAAGGAGATGTGATAAAATGAAAATTATTTTGACTGAAAGAGCTAAAGAATTAGAACAAACAGAAAGAACCTTATACAGAAAAGAAAATGCAGTAAAAGAGTTATTTGCAAAAATGTGGTTGGAAACTGACTTCAAAAAAGAATTGAATATGGAAAAAAATCCTACAGAAAAGGATAAAACATCCTACATTAGAAATCACCCTGACTACAAAAAGGCAAAAGATGATGAAGCTAAATACAAAGCAAAGAAAAATTATGAGGAAAGAATGTTTGATATATGTTTCGCTATGAAATATGGTAACAACAATAATAAATAATTATACGGTATAATGCATTTAATAATTATATGTTTATCGTATAATTATTATCTTATATCTTTATATGAATATTAAAAAAGTGAGGTTAAATATGTTAGTTGATTATTTGGTAAATAGTATTGTAATTGGAAAAGATGGTTTAGTAGATACAGACAAGACCATTGAAAAGTTGTTGATAAATATTAATAAGGCTTATATGGAGCTTCGTAAAAGAACTCCTGAATATCCAGCCGAAGAATGGGTAAATGATAAAAAATTGATGCCTTTCAGTCAAGGCAACCACAAACTACCTCCAAGTACATATATCATCAACCTTGGAACCGCAGAATTGTGTCCGGGAAGAGCAATTGGAACTTGTAATTGTTGTAGTGTTTGTTATGCAAAAAAAGCAGAAACACAGTATAAAGAAGGAACAATTGGAAGAAGACTTCTTCAAACCCTAAGATGGAGAAGACTAACTGCTGAGCAGATTGCAAATCAGTTATTAGAAAAATCTAAAAGAGCAAAAAAGAATAAAATGAAATATCTGAGAATTAATGAATCTGGAGATGTATTCGACCAATCAGACATTGTTAAAATGTCTAAAATCGCCGATATCTTAGCAGAGAATGGTGTTGGAACTTACACTTACTCTTCAAGATATGATTTGGATTGGTCTCAAAAATCCAAGAACTTGATTGTAAACAGTAGTGGAACAAATTGGATTTGTGATAATCAGTTTGTAGCCGTAGATGAATTTACTGATGATATGGAATATCAATGTCACGGTGATTGCGACACTTGTGATTATTGTAAGACTTCCAAAGGCATCACCATTTATGTGGAGGTACATTAAGTGAAATCTGATAAAGAAATAATAAATTATTTAACTGGATATGCTATCGGACAACAAATTCGAGAAGGATTAAAGGCTTTATTGGGTTTATTCATCATGGTAATGCTATGGATTATCCCATTATGGATTTTTGACCTATTAGGAATTGGATACTAAAGGTGAAAAGATGAAAGAAGAAACATCCTTCTGTCTTATCTTTCCATTTTTACCTATATTGCCGTGGTTAATCGTAAGAATAATAATGGAGATTTGGATTCTCCTTCATCCAATACATTAGTGTATTCTATATACACTTTTTCATTTTTTTCTTAGATATAATGAAATACAAATATAAGGTGATAAATATGATGCCAATGATTATGAATGACAAAGAAGTTTTAAATATTATTTGGAACAAAAAAGAGATAGATAACATCACATTAGATAATTTATTGTATCAATTATGTAATGCAGGAGATAACGAAGACACAAACACATTAATGAATTATATACATATAGGAACTGACGGATATGACCACAAGATATGTAATTTGTTTAATTATATATGTAGTCTTGTTGATTATTCAATTGAGGTATATGATTGCAGAAGCATAACAAATGATGATATTAGAAATCAAGTTGGTGTATTGCCAACATTTGCATTGATTGATTTCATTGAAGGTTGTGAGTTTAATTACTTTATAGTGGTTGATTATGAAGCCCCTGATAAAGTATATAGATGCGATTATTTATTAGATTTGTTAGAAGACACTTGTATGAAAAGAATTATAAATAAGGAGTTAAATTCAAACGATATAAGAAAGGTTATAAATTATATAAATAACTTAGATTTATTTGATATTGTCTTATATGAAGAATATAATAATACAAAATGGTGTTAATTATGGTATTTGTTCACAGTAAAACAATCATAAACAAGTTAGATGAGGCTCACGGATTAATCATTACTTATCCTGAGTTTGAAATATTGAAATGTAAAAGTGATGAAAACGGAAACGGAATTAGATATGAAATATATGCAGATGCATATCTTGATTATGCTTTAGGTGTTTGTGATGCTATGGATATAGAATACGACCTTGATTATGTTGAAACTGACGGTTTCGAACATTATAAGTTACATATTTACTTGAAAGATGAATGAGATGATAAAATGAATATTGAAATTGATGAAAATTTATTAGAGCACTATCCAATTGAAACCGAAGAAGGATTGTATGTAATTGCCCCATACTTGATTGGCCAAAAAATTGCTTTCAAGTTATATTATGAATGGCTTGAAGATGAATCAAGAGACGAAGAAGACAACACAATAGTTTGGGACGATGCCGAATGGAGAATTGACGAAGAAATTGCGGATATTCGTGGAGCCGTCATGAGTGGCATAAAAGATATGCTTGAGCAAAATAATGTGTATTTAATTTAATTAATTATTGCCTTGATTAAAATATAACTTATGCATTAAATATTGTATTTAATGTATAGGTTATTAATTTATTTATACGGTATGGTGTAATTAAATATATATATTATTATATATGTATATAAAGAGGTGTTAAAATGAAGATTACAATTATTAGTGAAGGCCCATGGATTGTAGAAATGTATGACGAAATTGGAAAATTGTGTAAAGAAGATGCTGATGCCCTATGGGGTTATATGATAAGCAGTTTGAACACAACTCAATATCCAGAAGATGATGAGGAGAAATAAATATGGATTGGAGAGAATATGCTTTTGAAATATTAAATGATGAAAGTTTATATCAATTAACAGAAGAAGAGTTTGAAAAAGTTGATTTGCAAGCATTGATTGCTTGGCATATAATTGACACCTATGGAAATGATATTCAAGAGGAAATTGAAAAATTATATTACGAAGAGGAATAAATATGATGTTTGATGTATATTGTATATCTCAAATCTTAAGTGGAAACAAAACAGTAACAAGAAGAATGCCAAGTGGCAAAAGACCCGCAGTACCGGGACATAGACATTGGTTAAAAGTTGATAGAACTAAAAAATGTTATGGATTAATTAACATTATTAGTTGTGAACTTGAAAAGATAGGTGACTTGACAGATGAAGAAGCTATTCGTGAAGGATTTAATGATAAAAACCACTACATGAATTACTTCAGACATTTAAATGGAGATGTTGAAAAAGACCAATTAGTTTGGAGAGTTGAATTTGAATTACTATGAGGTGTCATAATGATTAGTGCACAAGAAGCAAGAAAACTTTCAGAAAAAAACAGAAAAGAAAATAAATTCATACAAGATTTAATAGCAGAAACAAAAGAAAAAATAAACAAAGAAATGATGACTGCTATTAAATCTGGAAAACATGAATGCAGAGTAGGTTGGGCTTATTGTATAGAAGAGGATATAAAAAAATACATTAAAGAAAATGGATATACATTATATGAAGATGGTGGAATTGGTTATATGATAAAATGGTGATTTATTATAATTATCTTACTCATCAATTAACGGTATAGTGCATTATAATATAATAATGTATTCATATGCATGAAGGTGATAAAATGAATATAGATTTTCAAAAATTAGGTGAAATACTAAACGAGTGTGTAAACGAAGAAATGTTTATTAGAGTAGGAAGATACGAAGGAGATTATCACTTGGGAGATGGTCAATTCAAAAAGATAAAAGGAGAGTTGTTTATCAAAACAAACTCTGATACAATCTTTAGAGTTGTTAGCGATGATTCAAGTATTTTCGATGATTTTGATATTATTGGAAGTGATGCTATTGTCACACCAATTAACAAAGAACTTGAAAATAAAAAAATTAAATATGAAGAAATTGACATTAATGATAAGTCTTCGTTAAGAGCATGGTTTCCAAAAACTGAAGAAGGCATAGAGATGTTTGAATGTGTAGATATGTGTCCGGGAAATGCCTTAGTAAAAAAATAAGGTGATGATATGGAGATAGTTGATAAAATCTATGAGATATGTGAAAAATATCAATTCGAAGAATTAGATGAAGATATAGATTATATTAAAATAGAATTCATAGGAAACTGTCCATACTATACTTGGGACGACTTCGATACTAAATTCGAATATTATAGAACAACAGAAAAAATATGTGAGCAACAAATAGAGCCATATTTTAAGAAATGTTGGAAGGAGTTAGAAAAACTCAATATATTCAAAGAATATGAATGGGACTATGATGACTACACATGTTGGTATTTATATTTTAATGATAACTTTATTAAGGTATATAATATTGCTAACAAAAAATAAATATAAACAATATATTTTAACGGTATAATGTATTATTTATATAATAATATAAAAAACAAAAAAGGTGATAATGATGCCAAAAGAAATGATTATAGAATATTTGCATTTGTTGAAAAGAGGTAATGAGCCATTATATGCTCATCAAGTAAAAAGTGTTAAGGAAGATTTAGATAAAATTGAACCAGAAATAACAGAAGATGTTTTAAATGATTTGCTATCATTAGGAGATAAAGATTTATGTATCAAATATGATTTAGAACCAAGAGTGATTTCATCAAAATATTTGAACATTGAATTAAAGGATATCAAGCCATCATTAAAAAGGTTAGATATCAATAAAATGAAAAACAATTTTCTAAAACAATATAATGAATATGAAAAGAGAGGTTGGATATGATTCCAATTCAACTATTTTCTTTTCTTATGTTAGGTTTTTGTTATTTATGTTTGGAATTATATATGTTCTTGTATAACAAATAATTATACGGTATGATGTAATTATTACAAGGTGGTATTATGATTATATATATAAATAAAAAAAACTTAATAAATAGCATTAACGATTGCAGACATTTGAACAAAAACGAAATAAAAAACAAGGAGAATGACAAAAATGAGGCTAAAGAAGATTTGTAGAATCGAAAGCTATCCAAATAGAACAGTCTATGGTAACGGAGAAGACCCTATCGATTGTGACTGGAACGAAGTTTATATCTTGGATTTGAGATATGGAAAAAAAAGATGGTTTGATGAAAACTGTAACCGAATTGAAAATCCATTGAAAGGATATAACCTAAAAGAATTCTATAAAGAAATTGAAAAAGCTTGGAAAGATAAGGAAAACTTGAACAGTATTTATGTAGAAGAAGGAAAAGAAGACGAATTTGACATTATGTTTGAAGATGAAGACATTTTCCCTTATAATACTTATAATGGAATCAACTATTATGATTTATACATCGAGGTGTAAATATGAATTGGGAAGATATTTTACAAATTTGTAAAAAAGAAAAAGATACTCATGTTGAAGGGTATTCAATAGGATTTGATGAAAAAGAATATATTGGTTTTAAATTCACAGATGGTATTATAAAAATAAATGATATTATTAAAATTAGCCATGTGTATAAAATTGAAGTACATGGAAAAGATGTGTTATGGATTAATGACAATAACATCATCATTGGTTTAGATGATATCAACAAGTTTGAAATCTGGTAAACATTTATATGCTATGAGGTGCAAATATGTTAAGTGAGCTGATGTATATGAATGATTTACAATACCATAGACCAATATGTATGACTTGCCAGCACTTCGTAAAGTGCCCCGGCAAGCAACCAAACTGTAGAGAATACTTAGAAGACGAAGATGATGAGTATATGATGAATGCATAAGAGGTGGCATGATAAATATGATAAGCAAAAAAGAAGAATATTGCATTAGTGGTTTCTATTCAATAGTTATTGAAGCAGAAAGCGAAGAAGAAGCAATAAAAGAAGCAATGACAATGCAACTTAACCAAATGGATATTGCAGATGTAGATTTTGTAAATGATATGGATTACAGACAATAAAGTGATTAAAAATAATTAATTATCATGTGTTTTATTATACGGTATAATGCATTATATATTATTGTATAATGTATTATAATAATTGAGGTGTTAAATATGAAAAACTTTGAAGTAACATTGAAAATTCCAATAAAAGCAGTTTGCGAAGAAAATGTTGAAGACTGGTTAAATAATTTTGTAATACCAGATTTGATAGTAAGATGGAGTGATGGTAGTATGATGATTGAATCAGATATTAAGGAAGCTAAAATTTAGAGGTGAAAACAAATGATTATTGATGATTCAAGAATTGAACAGTTTGAAGGAATAAAAGATTACTATCTTAATCTTCTTAAAAAAAATGTCCCAGTAATACAAGTTATTGAATCAGCCTACTTCGAAGGTTGGAATGATGGCTGGGATGCTTGCTTAGAAGATGGATATGATGAAGAAGAAGATGATTAAAGGTGATTAAATGGTTAATAAAGGTTTATATTTTGTAGAAAATAGAGAAAAACTAAAAAACAAAATTTTTGAATTTTGCAGTTGCTACGATGAAATAGACAACGACAAAATTGATGTTTATCATAGTGAAGAAGATAATCAAATCAGTATTTGGTTATTTGCTTCTGATTATGTTTATGGCTCATTTGATAATGCCTGTAACGAATTGTTCAATTACATTGAAAACGAATTAAACATTGTTTGTTACGACATAAGAATGGAAGATGACGACACTTATTTGATTATCATGTTCTACGACGAAATAAGCAATGAAAGCGAAAGCATCATTAGTGAAATTTTAGATGTGTTAAATAAGTATAACAAAAAAATCGATATTCAATACGATGATGATAGTGCTTATATTAGTTGGTATTAAAAGGAATGATAATATGTATATTCAAAAAATAATACAAAACTGCATTACTGGAAGAATATTCAAAACTATGGATAAAGACATCGATTATATCAAATGCAAACAACACGATTATATGTGGTATGAATCTTGGGGAAAAGATAACAAGATAAGACTTAGCTCTTATACTATTGGAATCCAAGAAAAAGTAAATCGTCATTCAAAATGTAAAAAGTATAATTTTAAAAAATCAAATAATGGTAAAGAACACTATTATTAAAACATTATTTTCATGATATTGTTCTTGATGAGATTATGGAAAGGATTGAGCATTATTAAAGGTGTTAGATATGTTTGGATTAGATTTGCAAAGCTTTATAGAAGAAAATATAACTTTTACAAATGATGGTTTCAGACCAAACCAAGACATTTATTACAATGTTAAGAAAAATAAGTTTTGGACCCATAAGTATTGTGGAAATGAATCATTAAGTCCGGGAACAGACAAAGAAAACATATTGGTTTACAGCATACATAATACTGATGAATTCGAAATACTTTGTGAAAACTGTGATGGAATAGATGATAAACGAGAGTGCGATTGCCCATTATGGCAAGAGTGTCAAGCACAATCCCTATATGATGATATTAGAGAACACGAATATGATGACTTATGGGGTGGCAATGGAGTTTACCATCAGATAGAGCCATTCTTGGAAGATTGTCATTATTGGGAACTGGCCGAAATAGACTTGTTGCTTGAAGAGATGTATGGAGATTATCATAATTATCTTAATAAAGCATACGACAACTTAATCGCAACAGATTTGTGCGACCAATTAGTTGATGATGTTGTTGAATATGGATTTTTTGAAAAGCCAAATGACGGTTGGCTTGATGAGCATTGCGAAATGCTCAAAGCAAGATATGGTTGGTATGATGAAGAGATAAAAGATGAGAAATTGTTAAGAGCCTTATACTTGTTAGGAGAAAACGAAATAGTTGAAGCTTTAGATGTATTGAAAACATCATAGATGTTTTCTTTTTTTTTATTTGGCCGAGTTGCCCAGAGTTGTCCGAGCTAACCCCCGCTCAAGTCCGGAGCCCCGTCAGCCTTTCAGCCAAGCCCAGACGAGGACCAAGATATAACATAACCTGACAAGCGGGTACGGGAAAATCTGTTCGTATCTGCTCAAAAAATCAAAATTTTTTTCGCGAAGAAAAATTTTTTCAAATTTTTCATTTTTCCAAGCCGGCCGGGCCGATTTTTTGTTCGATTTTTGCCGAATTTTCGTGTTTTCACGAAAATTTTGTCCGATTTTTTCATTTTTGATTAGCATTTTGTTTGATTTCTTTAGAATTGTTCGTATAAATACGAACAAATTTGTCCAAAAATTCACGGAAAAAAAGCCAAAAATGTTCGATTTTTTACGAATTTTCCATAAAAATCGCGCAAAAAACGAGTTTTTGAGGCGTCTCAGCCGTGTCGCATGCATGTAACACGGCGAACGGGTACGGCAAATTTTTGTCGTATCCCCAGCTGTGACCAAAATTTTTTTGAGCATGTTTTCGTGTATTTTCATGTTCGTTGGACCATTTTCGAACCAAATTTTTCTGGGGTCGGTTCGTTTTTGAGCGAATCATTGGCCCAAATCAGATAATTTGTTCGTATTTATACGAACAAATATCGAAATTCGCGTCATCGGGAGGCGTCCGGCCATTCACATAGTCGTCGTATAATCGTGTATACTCGGCCACCGTGAGCAGATATTTCTTATTCTTTAGCCCGTGAAGGTGGCGAGCTTGGGCGACTCGAGACCTTAAAGCCTCGAAATTCTTGTATCGAAGCTCCTGATTTGCCCCATTTTCTTTGTAAATGTAGCTGAAATCGTCATATTCTGGGTCATATTCGAGCCTCAGTATCTCGTTTTTCACGGCATTTTCACGGCTCAAGCCCTTCTGTTTGCCCGGGCCACTCAATAATATGTTCGACAAGTCCGTGTTTGTTGGGTCCCCATCGAACGGTATGATTTCAAATTTAGCGCGCCCTATTGTAATTAACGGAGCTATTTCGGCCTCAAATTTGGCCTGAATGTACGGTTTTCCCGTACTCATGTGCCTATCCGTGATTATATACGTGTTTTTTCGCTTGGGATTGTAAGCTATTTCCTTGTTTTTTTGGCCTTTAGTCGGCCATTTCTGCTTCAGTATCATGTATATCGTGTGTATCGTGTGTGGTTTTGCCTTTAGAGACTGTAGAATCTTCCAAAATCGGAGGGTTGTGGTGGCTTTATTTGCTCTGTAGAGCCTGGAAAAGGCTCTAAATCAACGAAGGACGCTCCTTCGGCCTTCTGAGCCAAATCGGCAAGAACGACGAGTACAAGCCAATCCACAATAGCTCCGAGCTTATTCAAAAAAGCCAACTTTTTGATAAAAATTAGCTAAAAGAGCTAAAAAAGAAACAAAAAATTCTAATTAAAAGACAAAATCATCACTTTGTTCATCATCTTCACTAAAAATTTGGTCAAAAACATACAAATAATTGTAAAAAGAGTCCAAAGCACAATCAACGTCCTTTTCTAATATAGTTTTTCTTTGATTATATACAGCTTCTGCAAAAGCAGACTTGATAATTGCAGCACCTAATAAATTCAATGCTTCTTGCACTCTTTCAACTGCTGCTTCAGATACATTCAATGAAGAAATCTCTTTTGCGGCATTATAAACTTTCTTTTTAGGAACAATATTAAGATTATCATTGTTTTTTGTCAAAAATATCACCTATATAATATATTGAATGCAATAATATATAAACTTATTCAATATATTGAATTATATACAAAACATCTTATTTTTTTAGAAAAAACACCAAAAAAAGTTGGCTTAAAATCAATATAAATATTATTAAAATATAAAATATCAATAAAAGTACCAAAATAATTAATTGTAAAAATAATATACTTGAAATGTTGTAAAAACATAACAAAAAAATACAAATTGGTCTATATCAACTCGCACTTTTTTAGTAAAGTAAACAAAAATCAAAACAGAAAAGTTTATATAGTAAAAAAAATAAAATGTTTATTCACCAAAACAAAAGGAGGTCGCTATCGACAACATTAAAAAATCAAAAATAGTAATATTAACATTAGTGTTGATATTTGTAATCGGTATGACTATGCCGATGGTCGCTGGAGATTTATTCCCGGCAGAAAAGACAAAAATTATAACAAAAGCTAAGGGTAAGACATTATATGCCACCCTAAAAACTGCAAATAATGAACCAATTGCAGGAAAGAAAATTAGATTTAATGTCAAAGGAAAAAATTATTATAGATTAACAAACTCCGAGGGAGTCGCATCAATTAAAATCTCATATTCCAAGATGAAAAATTGGAAATTTAAAGCAACCTTTATTGGTGACAAACAATATCAAAAAAGTTCAAAAAATGGACTTATTCCTAAGCCCAAAATTACAATGCGCAGCCATCCAAGCTGTGGGTGTACAAAAAGATATACTCCAAGAACAAGGACATTTGTAAATTATTGTCCAAATTGTCATAGATATTGTACACTTTTAAAAAATCCAAAGCACGTATACGAAAAAGAATTTACGTGCGGGCATTGTGACTCAGATTTCTGCGGAAATTGCGGAAAAGAGAAAATGAATCATAGTCGCAAATATTTAAGAAAAAATTAATTATTTTATGATTTTGTGATTTTGTTCACAAAATCTTTTTTTTATCAACTTTTTTTATTGTCAACCTTAAACGTTGACACTTATGTAATATATTTTTTACAAATGTAATATATTTTTCACATTGTCACAAGCGTCACACTCTGTCACAAAAAATAAATTGTGACAAATGGAGCATTCTCAGTCCGTTATATTGGACATAAATCAATTTACGCGATTGTCTCAGCTGTCACAAAAAATCATCCAAAAAAAATATACCCCTTTATGAAAAAAATATTTTTTTATAGTACCATAATTTTTTCTCCCGCATGTGAGTATGTGTATTTTTTTATTTTTGTGACACATATATTATATATTATATATTATTATATTATTATATTATTATTATATTATATTGTTCAGTATTTTTTTATATATATTGAACATTGTTTAGCAAACCCTGTCACAATTTGAACAAAAAGTTTTGTGACAAATTTTTTTTTCGACAAATTATGATAATTTTTAAAACTTCTCTGAACACCTCTACAATGAAAATAAGAGCGCAAAATCCTTCTTTTTTTTGACTTCAAGGTGTCACATTTTTTTGTGACACTTTGTGACACTTTTGTGACACTTAACCAAAGTTTATATAATAACCCAAACATTTATATACTATGAAATTCATAATATTAATTACAAAAACAAAAGAGGTGTGTTAATATGTTAAGGATTAGTGAATTAATAAAAGAATTGGAAACCTTTAAAGATAAACACGGTGATTTACCCGTTTATCATACAATAGGTTTTCTTGCAGATGTTGAGATTGATACAATCAATCTTGTACGAGGGAATCAATGTATGCTTGGAAATAAGTATCTTGATAATTATACTATGAGAACCGAGGATAAGATTTTAGACCTTCAAAGAGATATGATGCGTCACGCATATGACAATCTTGATTGTTCTCATTGTGCATTTTTTCTAGATAAAAAATGCGTTTATGATTTTGAATGGTCTCCATCAAACGTTTTAGATTGTTTTAGACCAAAAAGTCACGTTCAAGATGATACCATTTATCGTATGCAACATTATTTGCGCTTATTACAATCAACATTGCATAAAGAAGTGAGAGGTGGAGAATGAACGAGGAATATTTGATTTATTGGCCCCAATATGTCGATGATTATTATGGCTGGGTTGATATGGATGTTCCAGAAGGAACCGTTTATATGAATAAAGATGGTAGATTTATTTATTTGTATAAAAAAGAAGAGCCTAATCGATATTTTAAATATGACTTAGCTGATAGAAACTTCTATCGTGTCAATATTTACAAAACAAGAGACGATAAGGTAACTAAAGTTAAGGTACCGAATATCAGAAAGTGGTTCACAAAACATCGGATTGTAACTGATGACCCAGTTTTTGCAAGAGTGTTCTTGTATAACAAGACCGATAGAACCCTTGCCGTTTATAAAAATCCAGTTAGATATATTGAAGCATTTAATCGTGTTGGAGCTCAAGCTTTAGAGGAATGGTATAAGGCAGATGTTAAAATTGCAGAAGTAGAAAAGATGTTTGATGAGTCTCAAAAAAATAAAAAGGCTCATTGTGGAAGAAACTATGTTTCGCTTAAATATAGGCCTTGTGATTTTAGCAAAGAGTCATTGAGATTCCTAAAATCCCAAGACGAGGTTTCTTATAGATTTCTTGACCAATACCAAAAATTTTCTGACGAAGACATGCTAATTTATAAAAAGTTATATGAATTTAGCCAGAAACCAGAGTATGATGGTTGTTTTGAGTTTCAAGATAGATTAACTAATTATAGTATATTTCGATTTGGAACTTGGGATTCTGATAGAGCTCGTGAAAGAATTATAGAATGTATTAAAGAGTTTAATTTAGATATTGACGCTTTATGTAGATTTTTAATGAGATTGAAAAGAGTTGAAGGGTGTGATTTAGGAGATTTGACCGATGGTTATCATTATCGTGATTATCTTCGTATGGAAAAAACACTAAACAACGAAAATCTTGGAAAAGTTGATAAATATCCAAAAAATTGGTTAACAACTTTCAGAAGAACAAAAAGAAATTACGATGATATCAGAAAACGTATAGACGAGAGGAAATTTAAAGAAGAAGTATCAAAACATCAAGACTTATTATATAATGATAAGAAGTTTTCCATCGTTTTACCGGAAAAGGCTCAAGATGTACGCCAAGAGGGAGCGATGTTAAAACATTGTGTTGCCTCATATGTGGATAGAATTGCCAATGGGCAAACTTGCATTGTCTTTTGCAGAGACAATGTTGATACGGCCGAACCTTATGTCACCGTAGAAGTGAAAAATGGAGCGGTCACACAAGCATATGGGTATCAAGACAGTAAACCAGAAAAAGACGCATTAAAATTTTTAGCTAAATGGGCTAAAGAGAAAGATTTAACCCTCTCTTGGAGATGGGAAAAAGATTTTAGAACTAGAAGAGGTAGATAAAATGGATTTAGTAGAAAATAGTAAGCAACTTGAATTTTTAATGAATATTAGAGACGTTGGAATGCAAATTATCTTTAGAAAAGCAAATGCAGATATGATTCTTGAACAATTTGCAGAATTTTATGATTTTTTTGAAGATAATTCAACAAAAAATTCATATATCAACAGTTTGCAGAAAGTTCATCAAGGAATTGATAAAGGCATTTACTCTCCAGATGACTTGTTAATGGAATTGGGTCAATACACTCCATTAATCATCTTCGATGATGAGGAAGACGAGGAACAAATGACCTTATTCGACGATGATGACTCTTGGTTATACAAATAATGTTAATTTTAAATTAACATTGTTTTTATTTTGGTGATGAATTTGAAAGACAGAGAGTGTGTAGTATGCCATAAAATTTATACTCCAAGGTCCGGCAATCAAAAAACTTGCTCTAAAGCTTGTAGAGAAAAATATGTTAAGAAAATGCAACCGATTTGGAATAAGAAATCCTATCAAAAACACAAGAGAAAAAGACAGGAATATTCCAAGGTGTATAGAAAAGACTATTATCAGAAAAACAAGGAAAAAATCAATAAACAGAATAAGGAATGGAATATGAAAAATAAGGATAAGGTTCGAACTTATTCAAAGAAATGGCGTACCGAACACAAGACTTATTTAAAAGACTATAGACAAAAAAGACGAGAAAAGGAGATTGATGACGCTTTCAACAAGTATCATCAATATCTACAGACAATTGAATAGGTGATAATCAATGATTAAATTAAGAATAAAGAACAAAAATGGTGATGTTTTATATGAGCGTGATGATGAGTATTATGTCTGTCTTAATAGTGAAGATTTTGCTTATATCAGCGATGCTCTTGATGATGTTGGCTCTGATGTTGTTTATGTTGATATTGATTGTGACGTAGATGACAATCCATTTATGGTTTATTCCTATCATAGCGTAATGCGTGGTGGCAAAACCGTAATCGAGAATAAAATCAAGAAGGTTCTCAAGGAATACGAAAGACAACTCTCCGCGTTGCCAGCCCGACATCCTGCGGCACATATGGCCTCTCGTATGCGTGAGGTTGGCAGTCACGATGAGGACGATGGTCACGACGAGGACGATGGCCACGATGAGGACGATGGTCACGGTGAAAACGATAGTCACGACGACTACGACGACTACGACGGACACATTCCGGCATTGTTTGGAATGGGCCTTCCTGACCACAGATTTGAGGAGGAATTACGCAAGGACATATTGGCGACCCTTCCCGGCAGTTATGTCGGCTGCGGAAAGCACGATGAATGCAGAAGGCAGAGCGAACGTGAAGGCGATTCGGAGCAAGACACCGAGAAAGACGTCCGAACAAGTGAGGACCCAGAGCATACACAGCTCCTCAAGGACTTCATAAGCTATCTGAACACATACACAAGCTGGGCCTCTCTATTGGATGACCTCGGTTTTTATGATGAGAGCAAGGATAGCCAAGAGCTCATAGAAAAATTCTATAGAACAAGAGCGATAGAGAATGCAATAACCCAAAACATAAGGGATTATTATGAAAGGCACGAAAGAAATCTTCGCCAACCGTGGAAGCGATGAGGTGTTTGTCGCACAGGCGATGTCGGTTTTTGTACATAGTTTTCTATGTTTTTTTGCCTAGAAATCTATGACCAAAACCTTTATATACTACAAAAAATATAATATTAATTACAAAAGAAAGAGGATGATGAGTGAAATCATCATTTTTTTATAAAAAGTAAAGGTGAATGTTATGATAAATGAGTTGATAATCATATTATTTGGAATAATATTGGCATTTATTGCGTTTGCAGTATGCTTAGTGCATTTATACAAAAGAGAGCAACGTAGAGCAGATATTCTGCAAGAGCAATTGGAAATTAGAAGATGCATTGAAAGAGGAGAACAAGTAGATAAGATATTGTGGAAATATCATAATGTAACATATTTGAATAATGCTTACAATATTAAGGTGAAAAACATTCAAAAACAACATAGAACATTGCAAGGAGGACAATAATGAAGACAAAAACACAAAGAATTATAGGAATAGCAATAATGACCATAGGAATTATCATTGGTTTATATGGACTTATTGTAGCGATGAGCGAACTATATGACGCATCAATACTTATCTTTTTAATAGGAGTAATAATAAATGATTGGGGCGTATATAGACTATTAGGTTTTTACGAGTCATTATACGGCAAAATAGAAAAATAATTAAATCCTGAAAAAAACATAAGGAACATAAAAAAATTATGTTTCTTATAAAACTTATGCCCCCAAATTTTAAAAAACACGAAACAAATATAATAATGTTAATTAAAAGAGGTGTAAAATGACAGAAGAAGACAGAGCGAAGAAATTTAGAAACGCCTTACAAGGGGTTTTACTTTTCGCAATGAATGAGTGTATCAAGACAGATTGGATGAAAGACGCAGATATTGGTATGGGATATATTGTGTCTGATTATTTCGAAGATATGGCCGACACCGTTACTGATATTAAAACAGTAGCTGAATTTTATGATGAAATATTACTATATGATAATCCCGCATTAAGATATGTATTCACCAATGATGTCGAAGACATTGATGTTTCTGATTTATCAGAGACAGAATTAACAAGATTGCAAGAAAAGATTTATCATGAGCTTGCTGTAAAGGAATCATTAAAGAAGCCTTTAAATCAGACATTAGTAGATAACGATATCACATCCATTGGCAGATTTGAAATTAAAGCAACTTATGATGAATGGTCTAAGGATAACTTAGGAGAGTCTGATTGGTATGTTGGAGATGTTATAGAGGTTGAAAGAGATATTGTTAGAATGAAAGAAAGAATATCAGGATATACTGATGGTGGACAGAAAATTGATATCTTTCTTAATAAGGATTGATTATAATGAGTTCAATGTTTTTTAATATATGTGGAATTGGCGTTTGTATTGTCATTGTGGGTATTATATTATATTCTATAAATCATTTTATTAATAGGTGATTCAGATGAAAGAGATTATAAAATTACCTCCGGCATGTTTTGTTTGTCAATACTTTAGTTATAAGGAAAATGCTGAAAAACTTTATCGTTGTAGCGCAATATGTATGCAAACAAACGATATTTATGAGATGTGGGCAGAGTGTCCATATCTAGAGAAAAAGTATTTGGTTAGAGAATGGTATGTTGAAGAGGAGGAGACAGATGAAAGCTGAAGATATTAAAAGATTTTATCTTGATAAGGATTTAGACGGCGATATTGTCATTAAAGATAGAGAAAATGATTTAGTCATAATTGCGAGTCTTAAAGACGCGCTTTATATGTTAAATAAATTGGTTAATGAGAATGATATATTGAAATATCACATTTTTAATCAAAAAGACGATGATGGGGGATTTCATGTCTGGCAAGCTCCTCCATTAAAGCCGGGACAACGTATAACAACAAGGACATATGGAAGTGAGCCTAAATGAATGATATGATAGATGAGATGCTAAGAGAGCATGATAAAATAATGGAAGAGAAAAAGTCAATGTCATTAGCCGAATTTTACGCAGAATATATATCTACTATGCAATTAACACATTCTGAGAAGTGTTTGCTTAGGGATTTTGTTGAGTATATATTACAATGGCGAAACGATTGGTGAGAGATATGACTAGGCATTTAACTGAAGAACATAAGCGTAAAATTAGTGAAGCTAGAAGAGGTGTTCCAATGTCTGAAGAAACAAAACAGAAAATTAGCTCTTCATTGACAGGACGTTCTCATTCTGATGATACAAAAAGAAGAATAAGCGCTTCACGAAATACAACTGGCTTTTATCGTGTTCATTTGATTAAGCGCAAAGGTGTTTATAAGGATAGCATACGATACGGATACACATATTTTGATGAAAATCATGTACGTCGTTTAATTTCTGCTAGTACATTAGCAAAACTTAAAAGCAAAGTGCAGTTAAAAGGATTAGATTGGTTTATAATAGATGAAAAAAAAGCAAATGAGTTATTAATGAAAGATGTATAGAAGGTGAAAAAATGACAAAAGATATAAGTTGGATGAAAGAATATGATGAAGGAAAACTTGATGTAGCAGATGTATTAAGATTATTAATTAAAAGCAAGGATATTAATCCCCAACATAAAGGAGCTGTCTTGCAACACTATAATTATAAAGATAAATATATTATTAGTTTTTGTGTTGAAGACATTAATAGATATCCAAGTTTTGTTTTGCCACAAAGTGATTGGATAGAGGATTTAGAAATTAGCAAACATTGTAACGTAGTGGAATTGTTACAAAATATAGATTATAGTTTTTCAAGATATAAAAATACTATTGATGATAAAGATAACAATCTGAAAATAAGTATTAATTTTGGCGATTCTCATGGTGTTGGTTTTGATATGGAGTTAAATCATGAATAATATAAAATCAAACTGTTGAATTATTGGAGAGAAAAACAATGCCTAAATGTTGCGATTGTGATTATTGGAGTTGGGATTGGCTTGATGATGGTGAAGAATTTCAATGTTGTCTATATTGGTGGTTTACACAAACCGAAATCTATCCTTACCGCAACCCCAACAATCCTTGTTGGGAATACGATGATTGGAGTTGTGAATATTTTAAAGAAAGAGAATGGTGATAAGTTATGTTGTTAAAGGGAGTTCTTGTTTTCGCAGGAATTATAGTGCTTGCATTAGTTATATGTCAAGGATTGTTTTTAATAGAAAAGCATTTTATTAGAGGTGAATAAGATGTGTACCGCATTGAAATATGGACACGTGATGGGTAGAAACTTTGATTACGAGATTTCGTATGGTGAAGAATTAGTAAAAATTCCTCGCTACGAGTATGGTAATGATTATTCCATCATTGGCATTTGTACTATGTATAAGGATGCTAATGGTGTATTTCCATTACTGTATGATGGAATGAATGAGTATGGACTTTGTATGGCTGGATTGGCTTTTGAGGGGAGCGCTGATTATATATCTGTTGATAGGTGGCAACAGCAAACTATGAAAACAGATTTGGGTATTGGTGCAGAACGTGCTATTCCTGTTTATCGCTTTATATTTGATGTTTTGCGTCAATGTAAAAGCGTTAAACAAGCCTTAAGATATATAGATAAATCTGTTTTGATTGATAAGCAAATTTCTTCAAAATATCCTAATAGTGATATGCATTGGTTTATCTGTGATAAGGATGAAAGCTATGTTATAGAACAAACAAAGGATGGTTTGGAGTGGTATCGTGCTGAAACCGATGTCTTGACCAATAATCCTCCATACCCACAACAGATTGCGAAATATACTGCAAATAAAGGACTTGTTGGTAGGTTTAGACCTGATTATCATACAAGAGGTGTTGAAACAGTAGGATTGAATGGCTCTTACACAAGCGCTGGGCGTTTTAAAAGGGTTTCTTATCTAAAGGAAAAATTAGAGCAATCTGGTTGTAAAGCCGATAACGTTACTCAAGGTTTTCATTTACTAGGAAGCGTTGAACAGCTTTATGGTGCAACACCTGTGAATGATAAGTTTGAATATACAATTTACTCAGTTGTATATGATATGAGTTCTCTTATAGCATATGTAAGATTATATGAGAATTTATCAGAACAAGTGTATTTCTTGCCAGTTGATTTTGAAAATGAACCTATGTGGCATCAAAATATTCGAGGATAGATAATGTTTCAAAGATAGATTGATGGAAAGCAACACATTTGCTTCGATATTGATGAATTATTCGCTTGGCAAGATGCTCTTGACGAAATCGAAGACCAAGAGCATCCTGCTTGGAAGCTCTTTGATGCTTTCTTATGGGACAGCGAATGTAAATTGGAATTTAGCGAAGAGTTTCTAAAAGAGATGCAGGAAATTCATGACAAGATTGAAGCCGGAGACTATTCAGATTTTGTAAAGCTAGAAGATTATGGTGATTTATTTGATGATGAGTCTTGATGTTATCCGAAAATTAGCTGAATTAGGCGCAGATTTGCCATTGAATGTTGTAATCAAGGAAGAAGATAAATATTATGAAGTTGATGATATAACTTATGATTACGTTATCGATGAATTTGTCTTGGTCGTAAAAGACGGTACTGGTGCAAGATACAGTACAAGAGGTGATATTTTATGAAACAAATGATGTGGTGGAATTGTGATATAAGAAAATTTCCATTTTACTTCACAATTATTCCAGAAAATGAGTTTCGTAGGTCTTTTCATTCTTTTCATGTATTTAGACCATATAATTTAAATAAATTTAAAGTTAGTGACAGAGCCAAGTATTGTTTTCGATTATATTGGAGAGGACATTTACGTGATGGAGGTATAAAATGACCGAAGAAGAAGAGAAATACACACATGAAAGCATTAATAATGCTATTACAGCATTAGGCATTATGTTAGAGGATGCTATGAAAGATGCTTTAAATACAAGATATTGTGAGAAATATGAAGATTATGGTTTTGATTTGATAACATCCTTCGAGTGTATGCTCGATGATGTTAGTCGTATTGCAAAAGTGATTGATTTGCATGATGCCTTGGCGAGCGCTGGCAGTCGTGATTTATTGTATGCGTTTACTGGTGATGTTGATAATCTTTATATTGGTTTTATGTGGAGAGAAGATTTGCAGAAATTATTAGAGAAGATTAAAGAAGAATTAGAGAAAGAAGACAGAGGTTTTTAATATGGGACAAGGACGATATGAGATGCAAAAAAACAATGATAATAAAGATATTTTAATTTGGGATAATAAAACCGATGAATGTCTCTGTTGTATTGCACAAATTGAAGCTAAGTTAAATTTACAAGATTATATTATTAAAGACCAAGAACAAAAAATAGCAAAGCTTGTGGAGGAGAATCAAGATTTGCGAACTAAATTAGATACTTTCAAACCAGTAGTATTTCAAGATATAGAAAAAGGAACTATTATATTATATTCAAAAGGTGATAGTGATGAGTGAACAATTTACTATTGTTGGTGAAGAGTACGTTGGATATATGCAAGGAAATGCTTATATCATTAGTGATGAAAAATGTAAATTTTCCTTATGGGAGAGGAAGGAAGATACTCAAAAGGTTTGTGATTATTTGAATAAGCAACAAGCCACCATCAACGAATTGAAAAAAGAGATTAAGCGATTGAAGTGTATGAATAATCAGTTAGAGCGAAGATTGGATTACAGTATTGCTTACGATATGGGGGAATGTGAATGAATGATTTAAAATCAGACATAAGAGTTGCAAAGTTGGCAAGGGGTGATTATAAGCATAAGGTGGGCAAAATTGATTTGACAGAAGATGATATAATTCGTTTTTTGTTAGGTTTGACTTGGTATAATGGTGATTTAAATGAGTGATGGTTTAGGGTGGAGAGAAGATTTGCAGAAATTATTAGAGAAGATTAAAGAAGAATTAGAGAAAGAAGACAGAGGTTTTTAAATGTTAAGGTGTTGCCGAGGATGTAAAAATACAGGATATTTTGTTCATGAATCTGGATGGTCATGTGAAAAACACGGTTTTTTTATTAGTATTAATAATTTAGAATCCTTACAGAGAGCATTTGATTGTCAAGATTGTCAATTAAATTTGAATAAGTTATTTGAAATAGGTGTTAAGCATGATACTATTAGCATAAAATATAAATTGATTGAAAATAGTCAGGTGTATAATGGTATTTTTACCTACACTAAACAAGGGGATGATAGCGATAAATTATATGTTGAACACCCTACTGATGATTTGGTTGTAGAATATACAGTATGTTTTGATGATTTTCCGGTTTATAGGACTACTGACATTGAAATGATAAAATTAATTAAAGAGGGTTTTAATTTTCAAGTATAAAATAAGATGGAGGTGTGATTGATAATGAGTGAGAAAAGATTAACATTGGGTGAATTAAAACATCAAATACGAGAAATACAAGATTATTATAAATTATCTGATAATACAGAAATAATTGTTAGAGTGAATGAAGGTAGAGAATACATCGATATTGATGGTGAAATAATTAGGGTGAAAGGATGAGTGAGAAACGATTTAAAGAGGATTATGAAGTCGGAGTGTTGGATACTCTAACTGATGAGATAATCTGTGATTGTCAAGGAAGTGCAGAGGAAGTGGTGGAGTTGTTGAATACTCAACAAGCCACCATTACACAATTAAAGGAAGAGAATGAGCAGTTAAAAAAGCAAAATATAGAGTATGAAGAAGTGCAATGCAAAATTATGAATTACATTATTGATAAAGGATTAGGGTCAGAATTTGCAAAATTTTTAAGGGAGTGTTGTGATGAGTGAGAAACGATTTTGGTTTGTTATTAATAAAGGTAAGTTGGAGTATGTTCAAGACAATGTTACTGGTGAAAAGATTACTGTTAGTGAATTAGAAGATTTGTTGAATGACCAAGACAAAGAAATTGGTTTGTTGCGACTTGAATTAGATACTCACAGACATCCTTTATGGAGTACAAGAGAAGCAGAGCGAAAATTAAGTGAAGTAACTGATAATCTTGTAAATGAAGTCAAGAAAAATGGATTATTGAATGAAGAGATAAATCAGTTACGAATTGAGAATATGAGATTAAAAAAGTTGGTGAATGGTGTATGACAAAACGATTTATTTGTGGTTTAGGGTTTCCTATTAATTCAGATGACCCTATTCGTATTATAAGTGATAGGGTTGAAGATAAGGATTATTATAAGTTTTCAGATATTTGTAATATATTGAATGAGAAACAAGCCACCATCGAGCAACAAGAACAATCCATTACAATATTAACACAAGAAATCGCTGATACCCAAGCTATATTAGAGATGTTAAGCGAAAAGCTTAAAGGGTGGAATAATGAATGATATATTAGACGATATTCTACAGGATTATATAAATTATATCAATGGTCTTATTCAATTAGAGCTTATCAATTTAATGATGATGGGTTGTGAGTGTGGGGCAACAAGCTTGGATGATTTTACAGTATGTTATGATGAGTCTTACAAGTTTGTATATATCTTATGTGAGAATTGTGGCAAAGAGCATTATATAAAAGAGGTAACTGAATTTCAAGAAAAAATAGGAATGTAGGTGTGATGATGAGTAAGGAATCATTTTTAAAAGATGTATATCAAATAATGAAAGAAGATGGACTTATTGATGTAATGGGTGGTTTGTTTCTATTATTAGGATTCTGGGTTGTTTTATATATTATTGCATATTTTATAGTATTCATTATGGGGATGATATTATGAATGTACCATCAAAATTTGTATTATTTGAATGCGCTAATACTGATTATCTGATAAGAGATGTTGAAAACGAGAAGTTCTTAAACAGATATGAAGAAGTTGAGTTATTGAATGATTTATTAGCAGAGAATAAATATTTGCTTGATATGTTAAGTAGTACATATAATAAGCCGAGAATAAGTTTTTCTTTAATTCATAAAATGAAAAAATTGGAAGAGGAAAATTGGAGATTGAAAAAAATATTAGCGTTGAATGCAATAGATTATAATTCTCAACAATATGATGATTTAGATTATAATTCTCAATAATAAGGAGGAAAAATAAATGGTTGCAAAACAACATATTAGAGGTAATCCAATTTATTATGATGAAAAAGAAAACAAATGGAAATGGTCTGATGGTTCAGATGATGTTATGAAACCCTGCGTAAGATGTGGTGAATATCCTGTTGAAAATGATTGCGATTATTGTTTAAGGTATTTATTGGATTGTGATTATGTTTCTAACGCTTGCTGTGGGCATGGTGTAGATAAGGGGTATATTATGTTGAAAGATGGAAGAGTATTTGTGTATGTGGGGAGTGTTAATAAATGAAATGAATAAAGAGCTTAGTGTTAAATAAATAGAGCTGTAATTAAAAATAGATATTTTTTTTAATTAAATAAAAACATTTATATACTATAAAAAATATAATATTAATTACAAAAATAAAAGGATGTGAAAATATGAATATGGAATTTGAAATATATCAAGAAATTAAAGAAATCAAAGAGCAGAAGAAAAGAGAAAACGAGTTAAAAGAAATGGAAATGGCATTATCTATTATCAACAAATATAATAATGATACTATGTTTAAAGAATATGTTGACAAAAATTTTCCTAGAAAAATAGATAAATTACAATACCAAACTATGAAGAAATTATTTGATTCAAATAATTATGATTTATGATGCTCACAATATATCGATTAAAAATATTTAAGGATGTGTTGAAAGATTTAAAATTGAAAGGTGGAAAGTATGACTGAAGTTTTAGGTTTTGGGTTGAATTGTTTTACATTCGGAGTGCTGATTTGTAATCTGATGTGGACAGCCATGTATTATAAAAGAATATCAAACACAAATGATATTATTAATATACATAATGATTAAAGATATTTAGGGATAGATATAGATGATTGAAATATATTTAATGATTTTTGTGCTTTTATTATTGTATTTATTATTTTTGCAGTAATTGATAGAATATTATTCGGAGAATGGTATACTATATATAGCGTACGATATGAGCATATGAGAAGTGTAATGAGAATGTGGGTGAGTGATAATGATGAGTGAGAAACGATTTACTTATGGTGAAACAAGTTTGTTTGAATGGGTTGAAGACAATGGTAAAATGATTTCAACAAAAGAATGTGTTAAGAAGTTGAATGAGCAACAAGCCACAATTTCTGCTTTAAAGGAAGAGAATGAGCAGTTGAGACAACAGTTGAAATGGAAAAGAGAAGAGATAAAAACATTGATTGAAGAAGATGGTGGTGATGGTTTATGATTATTTATCATATATTTGAATTACATAATGGTGTTGAACCAAGACTTCGTTATGGTTATACTAATAGAAGGAGTGCAAATAAGAAAGTAGTAGAGCTGAATAATAGGGAAAAAAGGAATGGTTCAGATAGTAAATATTATATTAAAGAATTTGAAGTTTATGAAGATTGAAATGGTGGTGTAGATATGGGTTATGATTTTACATTATACGAACAAAGAACTGAAGATATAGAAAATAAGAGAAAAATTATATTGGAAGAAGTGATGTATTTGAGTAACAGTTGTGCGATGATTGTCGCATACTGGATACATCGTAACATAGAACCTTTGTTTAAAGCATATGATGACCTCAACCAACATTTCATTGAATTATATAGTGGTAATCTTAAAGAAATGGACAATCAACTTATTAAAGTGTTAGGTGAAAATGATAAAGAGAAAAGAGATTTATTGGCATTACATTATTTTCCAACACAGAACACTATGGACAAGTGGATTAGCAGTGTTGAAATGTGGAGCGATTCTTATTATGGTGATTTGGAAATAATTCATGAGAAACTCAATAAATTAACAATACTTGATGGTGATTTCGATGGAATGTTATATGATTATAATTATATGTTCCAATTCCAAAGATAAAAATTATAGGTGATTGAATGTATGTTGAAGATTTAATAGAAGAATGGAAAAAGTCAGATGATGAATTTGCAAAAAGATTGGGTGCTTGGTTGGAAGATATATTAGATGATAGTGATGAAGTATGACAAAGAAACGATTTAGTGAAACTGAAAGGAATTGTTATTATACTTCTCTTGTTTTTGACAATCAGACACAAGAAGAGTTGGGAACAAATAAAGTGGTGGATTTGTTGAATGAATTATATGGAGAGAACAAAAAGTTAAAAAAAGAATTAAGGGGATGTGCAAATAATTGGAAACAAGAGATAGTCAAAAGTGGCAAACTTGAAGAAGAGATTGAACTGTTGAAAAATATGGGAGTGATAAATGATGTCTTATATGAATGATGATACTGACCCTTTTGGTATTCCTTATTCAAGTGCAGTATCTCGCAAAGAGAATAAAGATGTGATAAAGGAGTATTCTTTTAAAGATTTGAAAGAGTTACATGAAAAGGAGATGATGTTGCAATCTGAATTAAGGAACATTCAAAGAGATAAGAGTAAGGTGATGGAATATTTAAAAGAAAAATTGGAAAAATATGTTGATGATTTTGCTAAGATTAAGTTCAAGGATAACCCTTATCTTAAATGCAAAATAATTACTAAAAAATTTGACTTGAATCAGTTGGAAAAAATAAAAGAAGATTTTAATTTGAAAAACATTAAAGTGGAAGTTGGGACTGTAATGGGTGAATCGCAGAAAAAGATTATAATAAGTTTAGAATGGTGATTGATAATGAGTGAACATATTATTATGCTTATTATAGGTTTATTGTATTGTTCAGGAATTATTGGTTTGTTAATTATTGATAATATTACATTTAGGAGATGTGATTAATGATGAATTTTGATATTGAATTATTTATAAGTTTGTTGCTTGTTGCAATATTAATATGTAATATTGTTTGTACAGTTGCCATTTGTCAGATTGCAGATTATATTAGATTAGAAGATTAGATAAGGTGATGATAATGAGTGAAAAACAATATAAATGTCCACGATGCAAATCTCCTTTAGTTTTTCATCACGAAGATAGAGAAACGGTAACTTTTGTTTGTAAAAAATGCAAACATTTCGTACTTGCAAGGAAGTGGTAAAGAATGAATGAAAAAAGATTTTTTGTAGAGAAAATTGACGATAATCAATATGCAGTTTATGACAGATTAAGAATAGGTTATATTGAACCACTTGTCTATACTGATTGGACAGTTGGTTTGGATTACACACAATCTGTTTGTGATTTATTCAATGATTGTGATGATAAAATGAATGAAGTTTATGAAAAATTAATTATTGGCAAAAGCTCTTCTGAAGTTATTGATATGATAAAATTTGGTGATAATTTATATGGAGTAACAATTAAAGAATTGTTTGAAAGAAATAAGAAACTTGAAGAAGATATTGATAATGAAAAAAATGATTATAGGGAATTGTTTTCTAATTACATTTGTCTTCAAGAAAAAAATATAAAACTTGAAAAAGAGAATGAGCAGTTGAAGAAAGACAAAATGGAAGCATTATCATTATTGGGGGAAGAAATTGACGAGAATGAGCAGTTAAGAAAAGAAATTGAAGATTTGAGAATAAAACTTGCAAATGGAGATAATTTAAGGTGTGATGGTGTATGAGTGAGAAACGATTTCGAATAACAACAAATCCAATGAGCCGGTCAGTTGCTTTTGATGAGAAAGAGAAGAAGCATTATATAGGGATTGAACTTGAAGATTTGTTGAATGAAAAGGAATCTATCATTTCTGCTTTAAAGGAAGAGAATGAGCAGTTACGAGAAATCCTAAATAAATTAGAGGAAGCGATTGAAAAAAGAGGATATGATAACATAGATGAATTTTGGTGATATATAATGAGTGAGAAACGATTTGAAGTAGGTATTGATAGGAATAATGGTGTAGGATTATACGATAATTCAGTAAGATTACTTTTCATTAAATTTACTAATAAAGAAGATGCAGTAAGTTGTAAAGATAGTTTAAAGTATCAATGTAATTTAATGAATGAATTATATGATGAAAACGAACAGTTGAGAAAGCAAATACAAAATTATGAACAATTGATTTCACAATTGATTTCTAATTCATATGTAGGTGAAGAAGAAACACTTGATGGATTTGTTGGAAAATATGTAATATGGGAAGATGAATTACAAAAGTACAAGGAAAAGATAAAAAAGGTGGTTGATGATGAGTGATGAACTATTCATCCTTTGTCAAGATGATTTAGGCAATTATGAAATTAGGCATGATGAGGAGATTTTTCATTTCCTTTGGGAAGTTGCTCCAATCTTGAATGAGCAACAAGCCACTATTGACAAACAAGATAAAGCCATTAGAGAAGCATTGAAAGTATTAGCTGACTCTAAAAATTATCAAAGTGTTATTTCTTTTAAATATGGTCTACAATATGCAACTAAATTGCTAAAAAGGGTGATTGATGATGAATGAGGATATAGATAATGATAAGGATTATCAAATTATGGAATTAAAACAGAGAATTAGTTATTATGAACCTTATAAACAGAAATATGAGGATTTAAAGGAAGATTGGAAATATATTAAATCGTTACTTGATAAAGAATTTAATGAAAGGACAAGGTTGAAGAAAGAGAATGAGCAGTTGCGACTTGAATTGGAAACTCATAAACACCCTCTTTGGAGTACAAGAGAAGCAGAAAAGAAAGTTAATAAATTGGCAGATAGTCTTGCAGATGAAGTTAATAAAAATGGATTATTGAATGAAGAGATAAATCAGTTACGAATTGAGAATATGAGATTGAAGAAAAAAGGTGGTGATGAAATGTGTAAGCAAACTTGTGGAACTTGCAAACATTTCCATTTAGATGGAATGTTTGGATTTTGGTGTGAGAAAGACCATGACTGGACATTAGTTAATGGCAATTGTTCAGACTTTGAGAGGTGATTGGATGAGTGAGAAACGATTTGTTGCTTGTGATAAATGGGCAGATAGCGAGGGAAACATTTTTAGATTTGTTGTGATTGATACGAAGGTATTTGGTGATAAGCAATTTATTTTAAGATGTAATCATTGGAGTCAAGCACAAGATATTTGCAACAGATTAAATGATACATTAGATGAATTAAGAGAAGAGAATGAGCAGTTGCAAAAACAAGTGAAGTCATTTGAAACTACTATGAATGCAACAAGTGATTACAATGCTTTTTTAGAATCAAAAATCACTACATTAGAAAAAGAGAATGAGCAGTTAAAACAGAAATTAGAAAATTTAGGTTTGAATGAAAAGAATGATATGGTAGAATATTCAATTGAAGATTTTTTTCGATGGTTGCAAAGAATTAAAAAAGAGTTTGAAGATTTTGAAGATAATGGTGATTGATGTATGAGTGAGAAACGATTTGTATTAGTCAATAAATATAATACTAACGAGTTGATGATAGACAATCTTTTTGTGATGAATGGTATTCCCCAGTTGTATGATGCAGAATGTGTAGTAAGTGAAATGAACAGTATGAATGATTGTTTAAATGGAATTCTTGGGATTTGTGATGATGTTTTGAAGATTAAAGACAATTACGATGTTGGATATTGTGTGGGGGTTACTGAAATAAAGAAGTTGGTTGAGGATTGTTTGAATGTTTATGATGGTGATTGATGTATGGGTAAAAGATTTAATGGAGAATGGAAATATTACAAATTCAAAAAAGAAAATGAAACAATAATAAGATTTACAGATTCTATCAGATACTTTAAAAACCAAGGTTATTCCTATGAAGTGTTAAAACCGAAAAGATATGATGATGAAACATTCAAGAAAATCGTTAAAGAAGTTTTAACCGATTCCGATATTCCACTTGGAACTACTGATTTATGGCATAGGTGTCTTGATTGCGAATTGCTACTTTCAAGGGAAACATTTCTTAAGCGATTAAGAAAACTTAATGATAAAGACATTTGTTTATCTGTTATAGGAAGTTCTTATACTTGGAGTATTAAATAAAATTACTGTAATAGGTGATTAATGATGAGTTACGAAGATTTAATATTTTCTTGCAGAAAATTAGTAGCATTAGATGATGTGTTTGATGAGCTATTGAGTATGAGAATACATAATGAAGATAATTGTGAAGCCTTTTGTAAAGAAATTGATTATTTAATTAAGAGAATTAAGGAGCAATGTGAAGAGGTGATGCAATGAGTAAAAAACGATTTATATATGGTGAAACTATTGATTACAATTTCTTTGATGTATTTGAAGAAAAAAAATATTTAGGTATGATTCAAAGAGATAGTACAAAGATTGTTGATAGGTTGAATGAACAACAAAACACAATTTCAAGACTGAAAAAAGAGAACGAGCAGTTAAGACAATTCATCAATAAAGGTAGAAGATTAAGTGTGAAAGAGCTTATGGATAATATAAATGAAAATGAGTTGTTGAAAAGGAAAATTAGGGGGTTAGAAAAAGAGAATGAAGAGTTAAAGAGAGAAAGAGATGATTGGAAATCATCGACTTGTAGTTATATGAATAAGGATTCTTTATTATCGATGGATTGTCAGATTGTTCAAGAAGCATTATGGGAACTTGAAAAGGAGATTGAATTTGGAAGTAAAAGGGAGGATTTGTTTTTTGATTTGAAAGAAAAGTTTGAAAAACTTAATAATCATAGGATAGGGGTGTTATGAATGAGTGAGGAACGATTTTATATAACAGATACTGGACTTGGACTTGATACTGAATCTGATGAAATGTATAGTTTTGGTGATGAAGAAGATTTTTGCAGACTGTTTGATAAACTTAATGAGCAACAAGCCACAATTATTGAGTTACAAGAAAGAATAATTGACTTGAAAGATGATAAGAATCAATTACATGAAGTAATCAGTAAATTAAGACAAGAAGTTGCAGAACTAAAAATAAGAAATGCAGTATTATCTTCAAAGTTAAATCAAATACCCAAAAGCATTAGGGAAGTGTGGTTAGAATGAGTGAGAAACAATTTGTGTGTATTGATGTTGGTTATGGTGATGACTGGTACATTACAGACAATGGGAAAAGGTTATCTGAAATAGAAATTGTGGATTTGTTGAATGAGCAACAAGCCACAATCTCAAAACTGGAAGAAGAGAATAAGAAGTTGCGAAAAGAACTGAATGATTGTGAAAAATTTCGTTACACAGTATTTAAAAGAATAGGAGATGTTTTAGATGAATGAGAAACGATTTAAAGTAATTGATGATGACTTTTCTAAATGGATAATAAAGTAATATATTTTGAAGATATATTTGAGCATTTGAAGACAATAATTAGTGATGAACCGATGGCTTTTTATATTTCCAGCCACCACAATGCTAATGCTTTATGGTTACATTTGCCATTTTCTGATTATTTTCATTTGCTCTATGAATGTGAACATTATGATTTGCGAGATTATGGTCTATTGTTTCATCGTTTTCATTATGATGGTAAGATTGATGAGCTGGTGCTTGAATATCTTCCTTTAAGAGAAATATTTTTGAAAGAAACTTATGAATGGTCGATAAAGGCAATAGATGATAAAGAGATTAAATTAAAAGAGAAAAAAAGTGAAATAAGTGATTAAAAGATTAGAGGTGATTGATGATGACACTTATAGAAGAATGGAGATGGGAAAAATCTGATGAAAGTCCTTTACAACCCCTTTGGGATGTCATAATTGGTTATGTGAAGACAGAATTTGAGAGGATGGAAAAAGAAAAAGAAGAAAAGGAAAAAGAAGAATTAATTAGAGAAATAATTGAAAGATTAGAGGCGATTGACGATGACTGATAATTATGATTATTTTACTCGCTGTGAGTCTTGTATTTATTTTAAAAGTTATTGTTATGATGAATACGATGCGGATATGTGGTGTGAGATTTTTGATGAATTAAGACATGAGGATTGCGAGAAATATGAAAAGAGGCTTGATAAGCATGATGGGTGAATTTATTTTTTTAATAGGAAGCTTGATTGGAGTTGTCTGGGCAATCTGCATTTTCGGATTGTTCTTGGATAAGGGGTGGATATAGTATGTTGAGAGAATGTGTTAACTGTAAATATTCAAGAGGAATTGGGTCTGATGTATGGTGTGGACATAATCCGAAAGGGGATGAAGCATATATGTTTGAAACTGATTGCCCTTATTTTAAGTGGTGGGATGATGACTGAAAAACGATTTTATTATTTAACATATAATTTGAATGAAGATGATGAGTATTATGAAATTATTGATAAGGCACAAAGATATTCATTTAATTTCATAAAAGATGAGGGGTTGGCAACCCAAGTTTGTCATTGCTTGAATGAACAACAAAACACCATTGACAAGCAAAATGAATTGATTAATTTGATTGCAGATGCTTGTATTTTCAGTAAAGAGTATAGTGTTAAAGAAATACTACGGAAAGAAATTGAAGGAATTGATATGGTAGCAGGGGAGTTTGCAAGTGCTTGGCACGATTATGTTATATTGAGTAGATTTTTTAAAGAGCATTATAAGGAGCATTGGAATGATGAATGAAAAGTATCTAAAATACATTATATAATGTGAAAAAGATACAATACAAAAAGTATCTAAAATACATTACATAATGTAAAAAAGATAAGATTAAAAAAGTATAAAATTATGGGTGTAAATATGAGTGAAAGATTTACATTAAGAAGAAGTTTATATGAATTTACTGGAATTAAAGACGAAGAAACCGGAAGGTTTTATCGTTTTAGAACCGATTATCAGGTGCAAGATTTATGCAGATTATTAAATTTTTTATATGCTAAATCTTCAACCCAAGATATTGTATTTAATTATTATCAAGACATTTCTAACGAAAATTTGAAAATGGCAGAAATATTGCATGAATATAATAAAAAGTTGACTTCGCTGGAGCAAGAAATAAACCAACTTAAAAATGGAGACTCAATAAATGAGGATTAAGAATTTTAAAATGATATTCAATTGTAATGGTCATGTTTCAGAACAAACTTTTAATGAGTTTATAGAATGGGTTGATAATGTGGCAAATGATATGTTTGATGGTGAAATATTTGTAATAGATATTGAGGAGGATATTATTGATGATGGGTGAATGTGAGGATGCTCTTTATATTGACGGCGTAGGATATATCTCTCGTGAAAAAATCGATGAATGGGATGCAATTCTATCTATGCAAGCAAATGAGGTTAAAGATGAGTTCTGGGGTCGTAGAGCAGTTAAAGGAACAGAGCGTGAGATGCAAGCAAGAATGGATGCCCTATATGGCGATGGTATTTTTAGAGTGCATTGGCCGGAAGGCAGTATAGTAATATATGTCACTCTGATTGATAAACCTAAGCTAGTAAAGAGATTGATGGATTTGGAAAGAGGACGTTATTATTGGGAGCGAAAAGATACTCAATTGGGCTGTTTTTTAGAGAAAAAGTATGGACATTATGAGGTGAATGAGTGAGCGAAAAACGATGTGGTAACTGTAAATATTTAAAGCCAATAATAAGTTTAATGGGTGATTATTATTGTTTTAAAAATTATAGATTTTTTTGTATTGATGATTTATCTAATGTTTGTGATAGTTTTATATTTGATGAATTAACATTAGAGATGAAAGAAAAACGAGTATGGTGATAATGATGAGTGAAGATATAATTATAAAAATGAAAGAGATGATGCTTGATAACCCAGTTATTATGAAAGAAATGGAAAAGTTGATGACAGATGGGTTAAGTCAAGATGAAGCATTGGATGTCTTGATTTATGCGTGGGCGTCTTCTAAATGATATATTGGAGGATTAATGATGGATGAAGAAAAGAATTATATGAGGTGTAAGTATGAGTGAAAGTAAAATAATTAAAAAAACAGACGAAGATGGTGAAGAATATTTCTCAAAGGAAATCAGTATGAATCTTATATTCAACACTTACTTTGATGAGCTCATTGAAGAAAATATTGAGACGATGATTTTAGAAGCGTTGGATGATATTATTGATGGTTTAGGATGGTTTGAAAAAAATGACGTTAAATAGTATTGTGTTGCTTTTGTCTGTGTTCGTAATCTTGTTTTTGTTTGTAAAAACTTGTATACAACAGAAGAGAATTGAAGAATTAGAGTATGCATTATTGAAAAATGATGAGTATGAGTGGTGGAAGTAATGACTGAAGAGCGTTTTATCATTGAGGATTATGGTATTTGGGATACATATAAAAAGGATGAACAATTATCGTGGAGTGAATTAAAAGAGACCTTGAATGACTTATGGACAGAAAATCAAAAGCTTCGAAAAGGCATTTACGCTGATGATATTATAAAAGAAAATCACCAATTGAAACAAGATAACATGAAAATGAGAGAAGTGTTAGAAGAATTGCAATTTAGTTCAGAAACAAATATGCGTATTATAAAGATATTATTAGGAGGAGTGAAAAAATGGTAGAAGAATTGTTGTCCTTTGAGGATTTTGTCGAGAAATATAAATATGAGAACGCTTTTTCTGTAATTAGTTATGAATTATATTTGATAACTAAAAAGTTAGACAAGGTGATAGATAATGAAAATACAGAGATTTGATTATTATGACGAAGACTTTTATGATAATGGAAGACTAATGGGTAATGATGAAGTGCTTATTTTGTTAAATCAAGCGGAGAATAAGATTGATAAATTGCAACAAAGAAGTAGAAAATTGTTTTTTTTAGAAAAAGTTATCAGTCAAATGCTTCCCATAGAAAAACAAGAAGAGCTTTACAATAGATTAGATTTGGAGTTGATACGAGATGAGCATGATTGAATTGGATATTATATCATTAGCGATTATCATTTGTGTTTGTATTTGTTCATATCTTTATTGTTTAAAAGAAAAACCTTATTTGCTTAAATATGTATCCATTGGGTATATTTTGTTATTAGTGTTCATAGGGTTGTGATAGTATCATTAAACGATTATATGTTGATGCTTCTTGCGAAAAAGGCATTAAAAGGTGATTATAATGTTTGATTTATTTACAGATGAGGAAATAATCAATAAACTTAATGATATGAATATCGAGGAGATTGCTGATTATTTTGAAGACATGAATGATTATTCATACGTAAAACGACATAAGAATGGTATCTTGATTGAGATGGCTGCTCGTGGCTGGTCTGATAATGAACATTTTCTCCATTTATTAATTCATTTACTTTCTCGTCATCGTAAAGAATATGTTGGTTATTGTGATGCGGCTTATTGGTTTGTGATTGACAAGAAATACAACGATGATTATCGTTTTGAGATTGTACCATTTATTAGAGCAGATTCAAACATGGAAAAAAGAGTTCCTAACCCTCAAAAGGTCTTGTACAAGGAGATTCATGATTGCCATGATTGTCCTTATTATGTTTGGGGCGAATGGGAAGATAAAAGTCTATATTATGTTGATTGCGACTTGGATGAGCGAACAATTGAAAGCGAAGAAGGTTTTGAGACCAAAGAGCTTTTTAAGAGTTGTAGATTGGATAATTATAAGGAGGAAGACAATGAAAGAAGTGAGAAATAATCATTTTGAAACAGAATTATATAGTTACGATACTGATAAATGTAATGTTCTGTCACGAATTACAATTGACACTAGAAATTATGAAACTTTTTGTCGTGTCGTAGAAGCTGTATCATTAATATTAGAGGAGGAAGTTAAAGATGAGCGAAAATAATGAACTATCCACATTAGCCAAGGTGTATTTTGATTGGATAGAAGAGGAAAGTGATTATTTTTGGAATAAAATTATAGAGGTGTTAAAATTGAACAAGCGATTTTTAAGCGCAGATTATGGCCATCAGTATTATACTGAAATAGTTGATACAGAAAAAGAATTGGACGAGTCTGTTGATAATCCAAGCAAACGCTTGACCATTACTGAATGTATTGACTTATTGAATGATTTTGTATTGACTATTGACAAACTTGACGAAGACAATACTGCCTTACGTAAAGAAAATGAAGCTTTAAAATTTGCATTACGGGCAGAACAAGCTTTGAATAATATTCATAATAGCAGCCCATCCTTTCATATCTAAAGAGGAATTTTTAAGGGAGCTAGATTATTGTCATCGTACTAGCTTATATTCTGATGATTCAACAAAATTATTTGAATATTGTAATTTGCTAGATTATATGGGATGATATGATGGTCGCTAATAAGATAATATATTGGAAATTTAAGGAACCGTTTAAATATTTATCATATTATAGTTTATATAATATAGATTGGTTATTTGATACCGATTCAAATTATAAACGTGACAGATTAAGCTGGAATGCGATGTATATTATGGATGAACATGATAAGATAACCATAAATGGATATTATTGTATGGAATAAAAATCATAAAGTTTAAATATTTTATAAAACAAACATAAACATAACAAAAAGCAGGTGTTGCGAAATGACTGATAAGATTTTATCTGAAATTGAAAAATTTTTTGAAGAAAATGAAGATGAAACACAAATTCAATTATATGCAGATGCCTTTAAACGATTAGATATGGACTCTCAATTTCAAATTATCGATTCAATTAAGCATTTAATAACAGAAAATGATTTAGAGACCGAACAAGCAATTATACAAGTTTTTAATAATGTTTTACAACAAATGATGAGGGGACATAATGTCTATAGGGTTATCTAAACAATGTCAGAAATGTGCAAACAAGCAGTTTTTTGACAATGATTATAGATGTGCTAGATATCACGATTCATTATGTATTAATGTATATCAATTTTGTAATGGTCAGTATTTTATGCATATTGATGAGGGAATGTCATTATATGCTCTGAAAAGTTGGATTAATCGACTCTCTTCTGAAGAATTAGAATTACCATTGGTGTTTGATGCTCAAAATATAACATTTATTCCATTTTCGTGTATAAGACATTATAATCGTTTATATAAGGACCATTGGCGTTTTTATGCAAAACGAGATGAGAAAAATGATAAATAGCTTAGAAAAGTCAATTTTAGAGGAACAGTTATTTGTTTTTTTAAAATTTCTTGAGACAAATGGCTTTCTCTCATTTGATTCGTTTGTTGATGAAGAGGAAGACACAACAAAAGATGATATAATACAAAGTATTATTTTTAATTTTATTATGGATTATTATGGGGAATATATATGAAATATAATATAGATTATAAACCAAAAAACAAGATTATAAACCCTTGTGAATTCTTAACAGAAGAAAAAGTTATACAATTTAGAGAAAATTCACGTAATAAGAAAATGTCTTTAATGCAGAGAGAACATAAGTGTTTAAAGAAAAATAAAATCATTACTGTGAATAATGATTGTATAGATTGTGAATTTTATAAGAATTATGCTGAGGTTATTGAACAACAAGCTAAAAAAATAGAAGAATTGGAACAGTTATTAGAAAATAGGTGATGATGTGGAAGACATTTATAAAAGAGCTGATTTATTAGGGATTTCTGTTTATGAGTTAATTAATAATTATGTTTTTATTTTTGATGCAGAATCTTGGTTTTATGGTATTGCATCCAAAGAAGATATAGACAGTTATTTAATATCTCACGATGGCTATTCTGATTCTATGATTATAATTGATTTATCTAAGTCTATTGATAATTTACAAGTTTTAACATATGATTTTTTAGAAGAAATTTTAGAGGGATAGTATGAGTCTAACTGACCAACAAAAATTATATAATTTATCTAATTATTATTTGCTTTTAATGGTTGGAGATGATGAGATTTGTGGTATTATTAGTCAAGATAACGCTTTGCGAATCGATTTAAATCAATTGTATGATTGTGGCTTTTATTTAAAAGAAGCTAATTTTGACGAATTATACACACAAGGTTTAAATATCATAAAAGATGAAAAATTAATATAGATATTTATGTTGCTTTCAGATGCTGTACAAATACTGATTTGTTTTATTGGAATATTAGTGGCCGCTTATTGTATGGAGTTTGAATGCGACTACGAAGATGATTAGATGAGGTGATGTTATGGTACGAATAAAAAAAGAAAAGTATAAAAAAATACAGCAAAAACGAGAAGCTCAAATACTTGAAGAACAAGTTAATATAGGAATAGACCAATATATTCAAGACCACGAAGATTTTGTCAGAGGATTATATCAGTTTTATTGGGAATATGAATACCAAGTGTATTTTTACGAACACTATAGAAAGTTTGCCGAAAGCAAGCCTTTGCTTGTGTATAGTAAAGATGGTACCAATATCGAAAATGAACAAGAATTATTTAATACTATCGACGATGATGAATTGCTAAATGATTTATTTTTTGGGGGGGTAAGTCAAGAAGCAATGTTTGCAAAAATACAACCATATGTGAATTATTGGCTATATCATATAATTCCTATGATTGACGATGAATTTCGTACAAAAATATTTTATCCTTTTTTATTGACTCAATTTGACACTCCCGTCCAAAACGTATCATGTATGGAATATTTTATTTATCAAGAATATCTTGATAGATTTTGGGAACATCTTAAAAATCACTTACAACAATATAACATTCTCTTTGTTGATTTTAAACAATTTGATATTCAAAATAATTTATTTGATTTGTTTAAATTGATAGAAGATGCTCATCAATATCGCGCATTGTTTATTAAAGATATTGATTATCAAGAATATAGGTTTTTAATTGATTTTGGTATCGAAAAAAAAGTTAAAAATCTATGTTGCTTTGGTAGCGTAAAAGATGCCAGAGATTACCTTGATAAAACAGGAGAAATTCAACAATATTGTCAAAAAACGGGATTTCAATATTACACACATGTCGAATGTTTAGATTTTGGAGAGTTATTATGCGAAAAATATAATCAAGTTGGTTTTTCTTTATACGATAATTTACAAGAATGGAAAAAAGAAATGAATGCACCAACTCGTGATGACCCAGAATATCGAAAAATGAAAAAAAGAGTTAGAGCGCGTGATAATAATACTTGTCAATGTTGTGGATATCATAGTGATAAAAAAACGCATCATAAATTAGAAGTACATCATATTTATGGCTATAAAGACCATTTAGATTATAGAACAGAAGATAGTAATTGTATTGTATTGTGTCAAGATTGTCATAAGAAATATCATAGTTTATACGGTAGAAAAGATGTTGCACCTGATACTTTTATGAAGTTTATCCGAGATTTTAACGAATATCAAAACAATATCCAAAGCACTCTTGATATTTTTGAGGTGAAATAATGCACGAGGCATTTATTCAAGTATCAGATTTATTAGAATATGTTTTAAACAAAACATATACTCTTGTTTTGTTACGAGAAAATTCGAAAATTCCATTAGATAAAGGCTGGAATGCAATAGATTACCCTATTGATAAAATTGTTGAACACAATGGTAATTTAGGCTTGCTTATTACAGAAAATATTGGTGTAATCGATATAGATGGAACCTCTGGCACAAATCCATCGGTTAAACAAGATTCAAAAGCTTTGTTAGGAAAGATTCTCAAAAAGGAATTTTCTGATGCAATGATTGTTCGTACAGCAAGCGGCGGTATGCATATTTATTTCCGATACGAAGATGGCTATGAAATTGATGATGCACATCGTGTTTCTCAATCCTTACAATATTCTTATGATTTTGAAGTTGAAGAATTACGTAATGCTCATATGGGTAATGCTATTGAAGTATTTGCTAAGGGAACTAGAAACAAACAAACTGTGTTTCCGGGTTCCGTTATTGATGGAAACAAATATGAACTTTTACCTGATGGCTGTCAAAAGATGGCTGACATTCCAATAATTAATGATGTAGAAGAGCGTATTGAAAAAGCATTATTGCTTGCTGGATTTACAACATATACTCCCCCAGCTGCTATCGTAAAAGCACAAAAAAATAGTGAGGATAGATATAAACACGATATTCCTCCTTATTTTATGGATAGATTAGCTGATTATATCATTCAAATTTTAAATTTTAATTACGAAAATGGGAAACATCATTTAGTGTTATATCTTGGTGGTTATTTATCTAATTATATTACGACAGAGTCATTGGGTGATTTAGGATATGCTATTCTTGATAAACTACCAAAAGGTTATTTTAAAGATGATTCTGCATTTATTCACACACTAACTAAATCAGAAGAACGTAAAGAGTCTAATGTCGGTGTTGCTGGAGGTAATGCCTTATACAACCAATACGTTGAGCCTATGGGAATTTCAAATGATGTGTTTTTCGGCCGTATTGCATTCCTGTCTGGTGGTAAATTTATATTCTATCCAAGTGGAACAAGTGCTGGGTCATTTAAACGTGTTGAATTCGACCAATATCATAATAGAGTGAATGTAGCAACTTGTGGATACGATAAGGATAAGAATATTGTGACAAGAGCTTTGACGAACGAATTAAACATTATCATTACTCGTGTTGAAGAACAGATTAATCCATTAAGACCTAATGATGCTCGAAACTATGTCGTTTACTATGTCCACGGAAAGGACACAGAGGAATCATCTGTGTCTGGAACTAAATTTACAGACATTTTTAATGATATTCTTAATCGTGTTGGTGTTATTGGGGGTAGTGGAGCAAGATATTGTATCAACAACATTATTACAAGATATAGAGAACTTGGGTTGGTTGATAGAGTTGAAACATCTCCAATTCCGGGAATTATGTATGTGAATAATGAATTAAGACGATACGACGTTAATGGAAATCAAATGGAAATTAAGTATGTCAATCCAGCCCCTGCCTTAGAATTATTAGACGAGATTCGCCAAATTATTCCTTGGGATGATAGCAAATTTGGTCATGTGGTTCGTGCTGGACTCGGATTGCCTTTTAGACAAGTTTTCAGAGAGTTTGGTATTCCGTCAAGATATCTTTTGCTTGGTGGAGAGGGTGGCTCTTACAAGAGTACTTGTGCAGAGTTGTTATTGAATTTCTATGAAGATGTTTACCTTGCTGGACCTTACGCAAATGTATTTAGTGCTGGAGATGTAAGTACAGAATATCGTTTAGGGGAAAAATACGAACGTTCTTTGAATGGTTTTGTTGTAAACGAAATAGCTACTATGGTAAATGACCCTTCATTGCTTGAAATCTTGAAAGCTGCTATTGAGGGTGTCGTTGCAAGACAAACCCATTCTGATGTTTATTATTCTTATCAGACTGCAATATTTACCGCAAACGTCGATTTACCTAATAATTCTGCATTTTTACGTAGAACAGAATCTTTTTATATGCACGAGCAAGACCGTATTACTCCTGAAATTGAACAACAATTAAGGGATTTATTAAACATTAAAGGTCAGAAAAATATTCGGTTCAAAGAATTACGTGCCATTGGTGATTTTTGCGTTTATACAATCAAGGAAAATCTTGAGAAACTTGAAACAATGACCTTAGAAGATGTTAGATTTTTCTTGGTCGATGAATTACAAAAACAAACAGATATTGACTTGTCTTATATGAAAGCAATAGAATATGACCAACAAGAAGCACTTGAAGAAGAGGTTGATTCTGTCATTATGAGTGGTTTAATCAGATACATATCAGAGATTTATAATAAAGACCCATCAGCATCTGTTAAAAATATGATTCCCCAAGACGATGGCAATGGTCATTTCAAGCCATTTTCAGAAGAAAAGATTGATAGACTAGTTCAACAACGTAAATTATTTGTCTTTGAGCCTTGCTCTTTTGAAGGCGAAGATTATTATCTATTAACTCAAAAGAACATTCGTGAAATCTATAAAAATACTGAAAATATTATGATGACCATACAAGGAGTGTGGGGAGAATTAAAACAATATCAAGAAGAATATGGCCTTAAAGAACCAAAACAAAGACGTTTACAGAATTATAGGTCTAACAGAGCTCGTGGTATTTTATTAAATTCAAGATTTTTAGTTGATTTATTAAATAACGATATTATCATATCGGGAGAAGAAGACGATGTCGACGAATGATTTTATAACAGAGGATGATTTTTTTAATCATCAAATCTTACTTGGCAAAACAATTGAAGAAATTATGGTATCAGAGGACGAAGACCCAACACATATTGTTGTGTATTTTTCAGATTCCTCTTGTTTAGAGCTTGTATTAAATAATACGGCCGATATTTTCTATATGGAAGAGATTCTCGATGACTAAATTAGTATCAAAAATTTGCAAAAAGGGACGTGGCCTTATATTATCTGATGCTGATAAGGATAAGGTTTGGAATTTTTACGGAGACAGTAATGTTTTTGAATTTGAAGAAGAATTGTTGCAACAACAAGATAAAAAGCTAAAAAAGCATTATCTTAAGTCAGACGCAAAAGCTTTTGTTAATAAATTTAAAAGAATGTTAAGGAGTAAATAAAAATGTTATTATCGCATTTAATTGTTATCATATTAGTTATTATAGTTTTCTGTATTATTGTGCAATACGCATCAAATTTATATATTTACAGGAAACTTCATAATCAAGGGGCTGATATCAAATCAGCAAAGAATATAGCTCAAAATGTTAGTATTTTAATGGCAATTTTTCATGGAATTTTAGTATTTATATTGATTTGCGTTGCTATTCAAACATTCAATGGGAGCGTGATAGTATAGTTAAAACGCTTCAAGATTATGGGGCTTTGTTAGATAAAGAAATTGCTTATTATGAGCGCAAAATGGAAGAGGAAAGATATTTTAGACGTAGAAAAGACCAAAAATATAGTAAAGAGGAGATTCAACACATTTTGATTGGGTTAAGACAAGCAAAAAATATTCTAACTGCTTATGTAATGTTGCCAGAATGAGGTGAATTGATGAAGAACAATTTAGCGCAGTATCTTGAAGAGACTTATCATAATTCTGTTTCAAGAAACTGCATCAAAATTATTTTGAAATCGAAAACGGAAGAAGAATATATTCAAAATATTAAGAAGCAAATTAATAAGAAGATGAAAGAGATTACTGAAATCAAGCAATCAATTTTTGTTATGGACCAGCTCGTTAGCTTTTTATATTTTAACGAGGAGACACAAGAATTAGATGGCCTTGATGAAACACTATCATTTTATATGAATGAATCTAGCAGATTATGCAATGAACTTAATAATAAGATACAAAATCTACACGATTATATAGATATCTTTGCTATCGCAAAGGCAAATATTGACATGAATGGAGATTTAGTAAATAACGAAAGAGATTTGATTAAAAAATACGGAGAAAAACGAGAATGAATACATTAACAGGAATTTATTTATTATTATTTATTGGAATGTTATGCGTTGCTCTTATTGTATTGGCAACCGAGTATTGGGGGTGGCACGAATGATGATTTTATTACTTTTGGGGGACTCTGGTTCTGGAAAGACAACAATTTCCAAGGCATTGCAAAACGATTATAATTATTTTAATATAGTCAAGTCTTATACAACTCGTTTTCGCAGAAACATTAATGATAAGGACCATATTTTCGTAAGAAAACACAATTTGCTATATAAAATGTTTAATGAGGATTTTGTAGCTTCCACTATTATCAATGGCGAGATTTATTGCTCATTTCCTGAACAATTCAATGAGGATGTTATAAATATCTATACTGTTGATGATAAAGGCGCGTTAGATGTCATCAACTATTTCAATAAAGAAGATGTTTTGATTGTTCGATTGAAACGCGATAATATCGATATCGATAAGGACCGAGCTGGCCGTAATCTAAATCAAGTGATTCCTGATTCTTGTTCAAATATTAACATTGTGGAGAACAATATGAGCGTTCATCACGCTTGCTTGGATATCATTTCCTTATGTTCTCAAAAATGGCCTGTCTTTTATAGCAATTTATGAAAACATTTATATACTATAAAAAATATAATATTATTTACAAAAAAAACAAAAGGTGATTGTTATGAAAGATAATATTAGTATTGTAAAAATTGGAAAGATTGTTGGAAAATGTTATGACGAATTTGAAGATGTATGGACTGGATATGACGTAGAGCAAGATAAAATTGATATTATATGTGCTATTCACAAGTTAAATCCAGAACAACAGCTATTTCGTAATTTGGAATCAAAAATTGGTGTAAATATTGCAAGAGAATATGGAACACAGTTTGTTGAAAAATTTTGCAACATTAAGATTATAAATTATTTATAATCTTTTTTTTATTGATGATGAAAAACATAGAAATAAATGAGGTATTTATATGAACAAATGGGTAAATTTAGCAAACGATAATGTATATCAGATAGTGAATTTAAAAAATGAGTATGTATTGACTAATAATATTGATTTGACAATAAAAATTTTAAAATCATTGGATAATGATTTTCATCAATTTCAGGTGATTCCTAAAGATGAGGTTGCTGATTTCTTTGAAGGAAAAGAGCAAATCATTTTGCATAGTTGGGAAGAATACCAAATAATCATGGGGCACCCTATTAATGACAAAAATCTTGATTATAAAAGACAAGAGGCAAAAAGAAAAATGAAAGATAGGATGGGTAAATAATGATTTTTAAAAAATTGACGCTACAGAATTTTAAGTCACATATAAATACAGAAATTGAGTTTAATAAAGGTACTACAATCATATTGGGTGATAATGGAGCTGGAAAATCATCTATCTTTGAAGGCATTAACTTTGCATTGTATAAAAAATATAATACAAAGTCATTAAATGACTTGATAAATACACAATCAGATAGTATGATTGTAACTTTATCTTTTTTGATTGGCAATCAAGAATATAAAGTCAAAAGAACTCGTAGCCAAAAGAAATCAACAGCAGAGTTGTTTGTTTTACAAGAAAACAATTATAATAGTGTTGTATCTGGAGATAAAGAGGTTAATAATTATATTGAAGAGTTATTGGAAATAGATGCAGATTTGTTCTTGAACGCGATTTATATTAGACAAGGGGAAATTGATAGTCTTGTTACACAAAAGGCATCTGAACGTAAGAAAAATATCTCTAAATTATTAAGATTAGATAATTTGGAGACTTCATATAAAGATATAGCAAATGTAATTTCAAATTATGAATTGAAACGAACACAGCTTAATGGTCTTATAGATGATAGCATTGCAGATAATAAAGATGCTTTGATTGAAGAAAAAAACTCTTTAAAAAGTCAATTTGATGACAAAAGCAATGCATTGGATATATTGCAAAAACAAATGTCTGATATAAAAGAGAAAGTAAATGAACAAAACGCTCTTAGTGTAAAATTTCATCAATCTCATATTACACAACAACGTTTATTAGGAGAGCTTGAGTTGTTGTCAAAAGATATTGAAGAGGCAAATAAATATACTCAAAATATCAAACAATATGAAGATTTTATCGATGAAAACAAAGGGATTGAAGAGACAATCAAGGTATATGAAGGCCTTGTAAATTCTTTGGAAACAAGAAAACAGTATGTTCACGATTATCATACTGTGTCAATTGAACTTGAAGAAGCTCTTGCTGATATTTATTTTATCAATAATATTTGTGAAATATATAAAATTGACAATATTGTTGGAATAGATAATTATGATAAGCAAGGATTTTTGAAATTACAAGAGATTGTTGGCAAAGATTATGAACAAACTCTCAATGCAAAAAACAATATTGATGAACAAATCAAGAATTTATCAGCTAAAATTAGTGTTTTAAATACACTTATAGCAAATAATAATGAGATTATTGATTCTTTAAATACTGTTCAAAGTGTTTGCCCTATTTGTCAGTCTCAGATTGATGATGAACACAAACAAGAGATGATTGATAACTATTCTGCCTTGATTGCAGAGGATACAGATAAGCTAGAGAAGAGAAATAAAGAACTTGTTGTTTTAAAGACAGAGTATAATGAATTATCAGAAATGTTAAAAGAAAAACAAGCGTTTGTTTCTCAAATTGAAAAAGGTGTCATATCTACAGATATGATTGATAAGATTCAACAAAATGTTTCTGAACAAAAACAATCTATATCAGATTTGGACATGACAATGAAAAAGATAGCAGAAGAATTAGAGCTTGACGATAATTATTTAGAAAAAGAATATGACATTCATAATATTTATAATACCTTATTGGCAAAGAATAAGGACTATGAGCAAGCAAAATTAATTGTTCAAAGCCAACAAGATATGAGAGAAAAACACGAAAACTTATTAAAACAATATTCTGAAAAAGAAGCTTTATTAGAGGAAGTTAATCAAGATATTTTAAGTATAGGTTTTGACTCTGACTTGTTACAACAGTATCAAGCACAGCAATCTCAATTGCATAATCAATATTATCCTTTAGTGAAGGAAGTCGGCCAGCTTGAGAACAATATTAAATATACAGAATCTCAAATTAAAACTCTTGACGATAAAATCAAGCAAAATAAATTAAATAAAGAACAAGTCAAGAAATTAGATGAGTTTATTAAGTTTTTAAAAGATATTCGTGAAATTTATTCAAAAGATGGCCTTCAAAAGGATATCAGATTAGCATTTAGGCCGCAGATTGAAAAATATACTCAAGATTTCTTTAGTAAATTTGATTTTGATTATTCTGGACTAGTTTTATCTGAAGATTATGACATCAATATCGTTGGTCCATCTGGAGAAAGCGATATATCAATGGCGAGTGGTGGAGAAAAAATTGCTATTGCGTTATCTTTAAGATTAGGAATTGCTAGTGCAATTACTGCTAATGTAATTGAGACTATCTTGTTAGACGAGCCGACAACTTATCTTGATGGATTTAGAAAGCAAGAATTTGTTAATGTGATTCAAAGCATTTCTCTTGTTCCACAAATGATTATTATCACTCACGATGCAGAGTTAGAAAACGCTGCCACAAATGTCATTATTGTTGAGAAGAAAAATGGACAATCCATTATAGTATAACATTTATATACTATAAAAAATAAATATATGTGTACGAGGTGATGCTTATGAATGTAAAACAATATAATCCTTTTGGTGATTTTAGAGAACACCAAGAAGACGTTATTAAAGAAATTATTGAAATAGAAGATACAGAAGTTCCTAATATCATTCTTAAAGCTCCAGTTGCAAGTGGAAAATCTCTTATTGCATATACAGTTGCAGAATATTTGAGATGTGAAAAAGAAAAAAACAGCCTTATATTTACTTCAACAAAGTTTTTGCAAAACCAATATTTACGCGACTTTCCACAGCTAAAAACAGTCAAAGGAAGAAATAATTTTGATTGTATACACAACAAAAGAACTTGTGATAAAGGTAGTTGTAAAGAGATATGTGGTTTTTCTTGTCCTAATGCTGTGGATTCAAGTTTAGAGCTAAAAAAAGACAGAGATGATTCTTGTCCTTATTGGGTTCAAAAGATAGAAGCAATTAATGCCCCAATATCAATTATCAATTATGCTTTTGGGCTAATTGACCGTAGCTTTGTCAAGCACTTTTTGCCACGTGATTTTGCAGTTTTTGATGAGGCACACAATATCGAAGCAGAATTGATGGGTTTTCTTGAAGTTGAAATATCTCCGAGACAATTATATAATGATATTAAATATAATATAAATGTTAATTTAAAAGATATTCAATTATGGAGTGATATTTTCCTTGAAATTGGAGACATATACAAGGACGCAGCTAAAAAAGAATTAAATAAAGGCAACAAGGAAAAGAGTGATGCATTTATATCTAAATATGAGAAATATAAAACAACAGCATACTTGATGAGAGAAAGTCCAGAAAATTGGGTTATTGATACAGACAATGCAAATTTATTGTTTAAACCTATTCTTATCAATAAATATGCTGATAAATCATTGCTTTCTTTTGGAAGAACTAGACTGCTTATGTCTGGAAGTATATTAAAAAATCATAGTTTCTGTGAAACATTAGGATTAGATTTAAGTGATTCTCATATTATTGAGGTTCCTTCTATTATTAAGCCAATTCAACGACCCATTTATAAGGAATATGCTGGGAGTATGAGTTTGAAAAACAGAAATGCAAATATTGATAATATTGTTGCAAAGATTCTTGAAATTGCGGAAAAGTATCCTAATGAAAAAGGTGTTGTACACACTTACACTTATGTTATTAGCAAAATGATTGAGGATAGGTTAAGGACAAATGATAGGTTTATTTTTCATAACTCAAAAAATAGACAAAGTCAAACACAAAGATTTATTGAATCTGATGAGCCCAAAATTCTTGTGTCTCCTTATTCATTTGAAGGTGTTGACTTTAAAGATGATTTAGCAAGATTTCAGATTATTGCAAAAAATCCATTCCCAAATATGTTTGGAAATAATCAGTATGAAGCAAGAGATAGAGTATCTGATTTTCATTGGATTTTTGAATTGAGGTCTAAAGTGCTTTCTCAAATGTATGGAAGAATTGTGAGGTCTCCAAATGATTGGGGAGATACTTATTTGATTGATTCAGATATTGATTCCTTATTGGGAAAAAGCTCTTTGGTTACTGGATATATGCTTGAAGGATTTGTAGATAGTTGGATTAACAAAGAGATTATCATTTTAGATGAGACTAGACTATCTCCAGATAAACGAAAAAGCTATGAGAATGAAAGATTTAATGAACAAGTGGTTTTAGGAGAAATAAAAAAGATGGATAAGCCAACAGTAGTAAAATTAACAGAATTATATAAAAATTTGCCAAATGATGCATATAAGGAAATTCGTCCTATATGTGAAAGGTTATTAAAAAACGAAGCAATAGCTTTAAGGTGATTAAATGAAAAAAATAGCAATTGAAATGAGTACAGAATTAAGACAAGCATTTAAAATTGCTTGTTCCATTAATCAAATAACTATGAAAGACGCATTAATAGAAGAAGTAAACAAGATATTGGATAATAATGAATTAACATATGCGACATCACGACCAGAATTAGGTGAGAATATGTGCGTATTATGCTTGAATGTTGAAGAATCCTTTACAAAAAGGGTTAGAGAAAGAAAAGAGACAAGTGGGGATAAAATTAGAGATGTTTATATCACAGCTATTACTAATTATTTAGATAATAGTGATGTAGAATATGATTACTCTGATGATATCAAAGAGGACTAAAATGACTTCATATTTAAATTTATTAAAGGAAAATAAATGTTTTTGTTATAAAAAACAAAAGGTTATTTCACTAACTGATTGTAATATAGCAGATTGTCATAGAGAGAAGGGTTGTAGAAAAGCAACAAATAATAAGATAGACAAGGAGATTAAAGATGAAAGAAAAAAGAAAATATAGCGTAAAAAAATTATTGGCATTCGTGAATGATATAGAAGAAATTTTAGGTGGAGCTGGTGTTATAGATTATATTGCTGTTACTCCAGATGAGTTTTCTATTTATATTCAACACGGTGTTTCTATGTTGCTTGTTAATGAAATTAATAAATTTAGGGACGTATTCTCTCCTGATACAGTTTTCTTCAATGAAAATAATCCTCAATTAATTATTGCAAACACAAGACTAAGAGAGTCTGCTCCCCAAGACGATAATATTAGTTATTTTATTGATTTTGTAAATGATTGTGCAGAGTTTATATGTCCTTGTACAGGGTCTGAAATTCATATTCAAGATAAAGAGATAAAGATTTTTATAGACCAAATTAATTTATTACATAGCGAATACATTGGTGTCTATAATTTATTAGATGAAGATGATTTGATTTTTAAATTATCATTGAATAAGCAAAGGCCTTATTTAAGCATTATGTCTAGGGAGGATGTTTTCGATGAATAATCTTTGTGATTTTTGTTTAAATTATGAGCCAAAGAAAAAAAGTGATTCTATAAAAAGCAAAGAGACTTGTTCTCAATCTTGCTTTAAAATGGATGAAAATGAAGGAATGATGACTTGTGAAAATTTCACCTTGGTTATTTGCCCCAACATTTCTTCAGCTGTTGTGGAAAGATTTTTAAGAAAAGACATTAATTTTTATGATAATTTATGCGATTTAGCATCAATTATTTTAACTATGTTTTCTTATCAAAGTATTTTTAAAATCGTTTTTAGTATTGAACGTGGAAAAATAGAATTTATTGACTTAACAAATTCTCAAAATACTTACGGCTCTTTTGATATTAATAGCATTGAATTAAAAAAAGGAGTTGTATCTTTTGAATCAGACAATGAATTAAGAAATTTGATATTAGGTATCGTAGAACCAGATTCATTGATATTCGTAGAGTTTGAAGATTTTGAATATAAATATCCTATCAAAGGTGTTTTTGCAAAACCAAATCGTTTCTTTAATAAGAACAGATTAGCATTGATGATACAATCATTTGGTGGTCAAGAGGTGTGGTAAAAATGGAATGTCCAGTTTGTGGTAGTCAAAGAATACAATTTAGGTCAAAGAATAATCAAACATTAATTATTAAATATAAGTGTTTGTCTTGTAATCAGATTTTTGAAGTTAAAGAAGAGGATGTTATAAGTGAATATATAATATAGGTGATTATATGAACATAGCAATCATAGGAGATTTACATTTGGGGTATAGACAATATGGCCTTGATGAAAGAGAACAAGACTTTTATCAAAGATGGAATCAAATCATAGATGATATTATTAGCAGAAAGAATATAGATGTAATCTTGCAGTTAGGGGATATTTTTGATACTCATATCCCTTCTTCAATCGCTTTATATGAATACGAGAAAGGATTGGCCAAATTACAAGAAGCAGATATTCAATATTATTCTATTACTGGAAATCATACTATAATTAGAAAGAAAAATTTTATGAGCCCCGATGATTTGTTTTTTAAGATTTCTGAGGCGACATCTTTAGATGACACCCATATCACAATTGGTGATGTGTTTATTGCTGGGGCAAAATATCGTTCAGAATCCAACAAGACAGATTTATTGGAAGTTATTCAAAAACACGTTGAAGCATCCAAAAAGCATAATGGTTTAAAAGTTTTGCTATTGCACCAAGCTGTAGACCTTGACTTGATTTATGGAGCAGAATTGACAGAGGAAGATTTACCATATAATGATTTTGATTATATTTTCATTGGGCATTTGCATTCTCGTATCGCAAGAGAACATAACAATTGTCAAATCATCTATCCCGGCTCTATTGAAAGAAGCTCTGTTACAGAAGCAAGAGATGCTATAAATAGAGGCAAAGGATTTTATATCTTGGATACAGAGAAAAATCAATGTGGCTGGGTTAACATTCCATTATTCCGTCAGTTTTATTTTTTTGAAAATGTTGATGAAGATAGCATAAAGACAATTAAAGAAAATATCAAAAGCCTAAGAAAACCGATTGTTGAGTTATCTTTTCAGTCATTTGATGTAGAGAGAGCTCACGAAATAGCAAATATTATTAGTGATGATTGCTTAAGATTAAATGTTGTTGTATCAAATGACGTTGACAACGATGAAGATGGTGAATTATTGCACGAACAATCAATTTCCTCTCTTCAAGAAATGTTAGAACAAAAGGTGTCTAAAAATGAGGCCGTCTTTGCATATGACTTATTGCAAATTTTCAATAAGAATAGCACCAAGAATGACAATATTGTTTCTGCTATTGAATTAGCCGATAAATATTTTGAAGATAATTATTAAAAACGAAACCTTTATATACTATGAAGTTTAATATAATAATGTACTTGTGTTATTGTGTCATAACACATTTAGACTGTCGAATTTGTAATACGCCGTAAAGAACGAATGTTATATAGGCGAAAAATAAAGTAAAAAGTGAAAAACTAAATGGAGACGTGATATATATGAATATGCCAAATAATTTAATTCAACCAAATAGCAACCAAAGTACCGCAGTAGACATTGACTTATCTGCGTTAGGAAAAGATAAATTAAGTCAAAGCATCAATGCAGAACCTCAAGAGAAACCAATCCTTGAAGTTCCGACTGAAGCGACTATTGTTGGTATCAAATTGCAGAGGGATGGTGAATTAAAATTCAACCAAAATGATGCAAGTAAAAAATTCTACAAAGTTCGTGTTTACGTAAGAACAGAATTTAAACACCCTGAAACAGGGGAAACTGTCGAATCATCTGACGCATATGGTGGGTTAAGATTCTATCCAGTTGCAGACGAAGCTGGAAATCCAATTCTTGATGCAAACGGACAACCACAACTTGACCGCTTTTGGAGTAACAGCGCAAGCTCTCAATATGCAAGTTACTTCTCTAAATTGTTGGCAAGAGCACAAGAATTCAATCCAAGTATCAAATCATATCAAGATTTCTTTGCGTTCTTAGAAAGTAAACCAAAATGTATGATTCTTACTGAATTCACTAGATTTGGTAACTCTCCGAATCAAACTACCAAAGAAGTTATTCAAAATTTCATCTAAATTCTTTGACATTTTACGGCCTCCATGTTTCTGACATGGAGGCTTTTTTTTTAGAGGTGCAACTATGAAATACGGATTAGCAACAACAAAAGACGGTATTATATTTACATCTTTTTCATTAGACTTGATATTAGAGCAAATGAGCGAATATCCAGACTCATATATTGTTGAGTTAGAGGAAAAGAAAAAGATTAAAAAAAATTATTCTGAGGATTTTTATAATGAATTACGTTAATTTAACGTCTGATGATTATCATTTGGGGGGGTTATTCAATGAGGTAGATGCAGATGAAGAAACAAGAATTGATGCAGTTATTGCAGACCTTGACGAGCTCTGTACGTGGGAACGAATTAATACAAGAACCGCAAGACGAAGAGAAATTTATACAAGAGTCTTTGAACTTTGTGCCATTGGAGGAGCACAATTTATATTACTTAAAGCGAGCGAAAATTTATTATATTCCGAATCCGACATCTTTCAAGAGGCAATTTCTTGGATTCAGCGCACGACACATTATCAGTTTGAAATTCGGGGCGTTTGTAATCAAGGTTTCAAAAAAGAACAATCAATAGAAAGTTTTACATATTTTATTTTATTTTATCCCAATAGAGAGGATATAATTTTTAACGATTTTGACTATATTTATTGTGAAAAGAATTATAGTATAAATAATTCTATAAATAAATATAATTATATTATAGACTATATTTTTGCAAAAATTAAAGAAGGCCTTTTATGATTAATACAACACGTTTTAAGAAAATATTACATATATTAAAACAAAATGCAAATGATTTAAATATTAACATTTGTATTATAGACTATGATGTAGCTCAAGAATGTGATTATGAAGAGATTACATTGTATTTGAAGGAAACAAATACACAAAATGGAGCTGTTGTCTATAAGAATTTTGTTATTCGTTCTCAATTATATTATGATGTCGAAAACGATAAGTATATGTCAGCATTGGATGGAGATATTTTTGTTAAGGATTATGCTCCAACAAAAATTGATATTTTAACTGATATTACAGAGGAATCTTTAACAGACGTTAATAGTCAGATTAAAATAAAATTAGTAGATTCTGAAACTAATGAGCCGTTAAAAAATCAATCTGTATTTATGTACCTAAGTAATAATCCATCTGAATCTGTGGCTTCTGCGATAACAAATAGACAAGGTGAAGCTACATTTAATTATCATTTTGATACTCCTGTATTTAGTGATGAACAAATAATTTTGCATTTTGAGTATTTAGGAAACAAGATATATAGAAAATCAACATCAAAATATGTACTTATTGATTTGCACGGAAATCAAATAAGCAATACAACATCAACTGTAAATGAATGTATTAATACAGATGGTGGGGTTCGTATAGCATATAAGATATCGATGGGTAATACTAATTTGGTTGATGGATTTAGAAATTTAGGATTAGATATTGATGAGTCAAGCTTATTGGCTGGAAAGGTTTTGTTTTATCTACATAAAGACCAAGATAGTGTTTTTTTAGGTTCAAGTAATCTTCGGAAAGTAGAAAATCAAACTACAAGTGCTATTGATATTGTTGTTCCTCAAGAATATCGAAATACAGAGATTGTTATACAAGCAATATTTGAAGGAAATAGCTTTGTGTCTTCTGACTCCGCAACAAAAAGCACTCAAATTTTTACCACAGAACCCACTAATATAGCCCTAGATGTTAATGGTTTATTAAGTGGTTTTGAGACTAGTCTTTCTTTCGACGTAGAACAAGTTTCTGGTAATACTTTTTGTACAGAGGATAGTGGCTTTAATATGTTAGCTCATACATATGGTAGTATCAATTTTTATTTGAAAAATAATCAAGGAAATTGGGGAACTTTAGATGGTGGTCTACCTTTTTATACAGCTACCAAATATGATGTAACATTTTTAAACGGAGTATATTCTCTAATAACAAGCACAGACTATATATCAATTAATCTTAATAATTACGGATTACAAGAAGATGATGTAATGTATGTTAAAGCCGTTTACGATGGAAATGCCATTGTTGATGGTTTTGAAATCGAAGCAAATAATCAAACAGAATCCCCATAATGGTGATAAAATGTTTCAAGAACCAAGAAATGAATTAAAAGAGGATGCTTACAGATATGCAAATCCAACGCTTGACTTGGATGCATTAATGATTCCTATTAATGAAGAGAATCTCAATTGTGCAAATACAGCAGATAGCCTATTTGAACACATTAATCAATATAAAGATGATTATAAAGTTTTTATTATAGACTTTACTAATGTTAAGCAAGCATCAGAAGTATTTTTTTATAAATACATTAAATACTGCTTGCAAACAAAATTCAAGATATTTAATTATAATATGTCGTTATTAGTAGAATCTGCTTGGAGTATTTGTTTAGAGAATTTCTTTTCACTATATGAAGAAACAGAGGATTAATTAAAATTTAAATAAATTTAAGAGGGATATATATTATTATCAGAGATAATTTTATATACACCTCTTCTGTAATTTATATCAGTATAATAAAAGTTAAAATTTATCTCTGATATATTTACTATTTTTTTAAGGTGATATAAATGCAAGAGGAAATTATAACAGAATTAGAAGAGGTAAATAAAGAATTAACTCCAATTTTAACAAAGGCGTTGGAAAAAATTGACGCAAAAACTGCTATTATCTATTTTTCAGGACTAACAAAAAACTTTCTTGATGTATTAGATGACGAAGATTTTAAGAAAATCATCATTCAATATATAACCGACGGTGATTAAAATGTCTCGTTATGATGAGTTATCACAAAAAGAAAAGCAGTTATTGGCCGCACAATATCCTTATAAAAAAGATAGGGATATTTTTACAAGTCCTTCAAAAAAAGGCTCTGATATCATTAGCACACAAGATGAGTTAGATGATTTCAAGAAAAGAGCCGAAGAAGAGGGTGTTTCCTTGATGAAGCGCAAAAATTATACCGTAACAAAAGACGGAGTCACATCTTTGATTGATGTTGCTCTTGGAGAAATGCCAGAGGATTCTTATAGAGCAGCTTTAGAGCTTGCAAAGGTTGAATTTGAACCCGTAGCTATTTTACAAGAGTTATTTTCTATTGAAGCTACACGATTGCGTAGAGGAATTCAATATGAAAACGAAATGAATTTAGGACTTGAACAAGATACTCAAGCTGCTATGACATCATTAGTAAACATCACAAAATCTATTCACGACATCAATGAGGGACAAAAGCTCACAGTTGAATTTGAAAATAACTTATCTAGTATGATAGAAGCTATGAATTTAGATGATGAAGAGAGAATAGATGCTGAGATTATTGAGGCAGATTTTATAGAAAAAGAATAGAGGCATTATAATGAGTGACGATATTGACTTAACACAAGAATTTAATAACCCTGACGTTAATTTTTTAATTCTTTTACAAGAGATGGAGCAAGAGCTACGATTAATACAATTAGATTTAACACAAATTAAATCGCCAATCATTAAAGGATTAGCTCAAGAGAAATATTTGCAGTTGAAAAAAGAGTATTTTTATTTGCTAGCAAAAGACTTGGAATTATTAAAAATGTATCAAACTGACAACGAAGACAAAGAAGAAAAAGAATAAATACATTTAAATATTATAAAAGTTATATATATTATTAAAATTGAGGTGTGAAAAATGACAAAGGAATATAAAACTTTTATTACTTTTTTAGACAAGCATATCCAGTCAGAAAATGAACTAGATATGGTGATTTACAATATTGGTACCGTTCAAAGGATTGCAGAACAATTTGCTCAATTTTATAATCAACAAATCAAAGACAAACAAGATTATGATTTGATAGATTTAGAGATTGAATTTGAAACACAATGCAATGAAAAGATTTGCTTGGCGTTAGGCATTGGAGAACCTTCTACACTATTTATTGAGTGTACTTCTTCTGATAATGATAAGCAACCGTCTTTTGATATTAGTGTGAATAAAGAACGTATTGCTGCATTAACTTTGGAGGGTATGAATGACGTTTAAAGATTCTGATTTTGTTAATTTGCATTTACATAGTATGTATAGCATACAAGATTCTGTTATAAAGATTCCTAAGTTAGCTATGAAGCTCAAGGAGTATAACCAAAAAGCTTGTGCTATTACTGACCATTCTAGTTGTGCTGGATGGATTGAGTTTGACCAAGTAATGCAAGATAATGAAATAAAACCGATTTTTGGCAATGAGTTTTATTGTAGAGATTCATATAATGAAGCAAAAACACGTGATAGATATCATTTAGTAATGCTCGCAATGAATCAAGAAGGATTGGAAAATATTCGACGTTTTCAACGTATTGCTGTGGAAAATTTTTATTATAAACCTATATTGTCATATGAGTGTTTAAAAACATATCCTACTGATGGGATTTATTGCACAAGTGCGTGCTCTCTTGGTAGCATAGCAAGAAGTATTTTGGACGAGAATATTGATAAGGCAGAGGATTACGTTTTGTTGTTTGACGACATTTTTAATCATAACTTTTCTCTTGAACTACAATTCCACCCTTTATATGATGACCAAAAAATTATCAATGAAAAATTGGTGACATTATCAGAAAGTTATGGCATTCCTTTGACAGTTTCTTGCGATTCACACTTTGTAGACAAAACTGATAAAAATTTAAGAAGAATTGTCCAATCAATTAGTTGGCATAAAAAGTTGGCTGACGTTAACGAAAGTATGGATTCAAATTGCGTTGGGTCAGCAGAAATTATTCGAAATAATGCCATTCAATCTGGCTTTGAAGATATAAATGTTGTTAACAATGCTCTCGAGCAAACATATGTCATTGCAAATAGATGCAATGCATCAATTCGTGATAAATCAGATAAAATACCTGTCTTTACTAAACATAAGGAATTTGATGAAATCTTTTCAAAAATATGGTGATGTTAATGGATAATAAAGATTTTTTAAGAAAAAAATGTTTTGAAGGGCTTGAAAGAAGAGGTTTTATAGAAGATTTTAACTATGTTAAACGTCTTAATTATGAATTAGATGTTATTTATAGTGGAAATCTTGAAGATTTCTTTTTAAATACTGCATATATTGTTTGTAAACTTAAATCTCAAGGAATTGTTGTAAATAGAGGCAGAGGAAGTGCTGCTGGAAGCTTGGTTTGTTATTGTTTACAGATTACAGATATTGACCCTATTAAACATAGTTTAATTTTTGAGCGTTTTTTAAACCCAACAAGAGTAGCGTCTATTGCAAATCCTGATATTGATGTAGATATCCCTAGAGATAAAAGACAAGCTATTTTGAAACAAATTAAACAAGATTTTGGGTCAAATAAAAGTTATCAAGTCATTAATAAATTATCTTGGACGGCCAAAACCGCAATTAAAGATTTAGCACGTATTATTGGGTTAGATTTTCAATACGTAAATAAGATAACTGGTTTAATCGTTGACGAAGATTCTTTACCGTTTGAAGTGATATCCTTCCTAAACGCTAATCCATTTATTAGAGATAATTACGAAGATTTAAAAGGATTGATAAAGACTTATGGTATTCACGCTGGAGCAAATATTATATTACCAGATTCTGTTGAAAAATACACTTCTATATTAAAAATTAATGGTGTAGAATGTCTTGATATAGATGGAAGAACTTGTGATAGTTTATCCATGTTAAAACAAGATATGCTTGGGCTCAATACACTAACCATTGTTGCTGATGCAATGGAGTTAAATAAACATATTCGATTGCCATCTACATATGATGACGAACGTGTTTATGATACAATTAATAAGTCTCAATTAGGCCTCTTCCAATTTGAGGGAGCTGGGGTTGCAGAAACTTGTCGCCAAATTCAACCAAGAAACTTTGAGGAATTAACAGACGTAACTGCATTGGCAAGGCCGGGAGCTCAAGACTCTGGAGATACAAAACATTATATTAATAGGAAATTTGGGTTGGAGAGTGTGGAATATGACCATCCATTACTTGAACCTATCTTGGAAAAGACTTATGGAGCAATTGTTTATCAAGAACAAGCAATGAGGATTGTTACGGATTTTGCTGGGATGTCAGCTGCGGACGCAGACACCATTAGAAAAGGTATCGGTAAAAAAATTCAAGCCATTTTTGATGAGTATTATCCAAAATTCATTCAAGCTTGTTTAGATAGAGGAATCTCTCAAGATATTGCAGAAACTGTCTTTAAAAAAATGGAGGCAAGTGCCTCTTATTCCTTTAATAAAGCACACGCCGTGTCTTATACGGCTTTAACTTATATTACTGGTTATTTAAAAACATATTATCCGATTGAATTTTATATCGCTCTATTAAACAACACAGATAACGAAGACAAAAGAATGCAGATTTATAATGAAATGAAAAACTCTGGTTATCTTATTCATAATCCAGATATTAACATTTCTAAAGATACCATTGTATCTACAAATGATAATAATGTTTATTTATCTTTTAATCTTATTAAAGGTGTTGGTGAAAAGGCTGTTGAATCAATCATTAGTAATCAACCGTATTATAATTTCAATGATTTTTTAGAAAGAAAAGATTCTCGAAAAGTCAATAAGAAGGTTGTTAAAGCTTTATTAAAAGCTGGAGCATTTGACTCTTTTAATCCAGATAGGGGTTATTTGATGCATTTGTTTGACGAAACCGAAAATGAACATTGGACAGAAGAAGAAAAGCTCTTTAATGAATTTAGTGTATTATCATTGAATCCAAAAAAGAATTTACTCTCTTGTTATGAGATAAATACAACAGAAGCTATATTATCATTATCTGAGATTAAAGATGTTGAAGAAGGTATTTATTTCGTAAAAACAATGATTTCTTCTTTAAAAATTAAAACAAACTATGCGTTCTTAAGTGTTACTGATAATATCGCTAACGAATCTATATATGTTTCTCAAGGGGGTATTACTCGCTATTTAGATACACTACAAAGTGTTGGCGAGCCAGTATTACTTAAGATTAAAAAGGAAGGCTCAAAATTATCATTAATTTCTCTAATTGAATTAAAAAATATGAATAAATATTCTTCAGAATATTCTTTGTTTACTGGAAATACATATGAGATATTAGAGAATTTGCAAAAGGACAATCCAGATTATAATATTGGCATAACAAAAGATGCATCATCATTTGTTTCAAAAAAGGGCAATAATTGTGTATCTTTTAGTTTATATATTAATGAAGAATATAGCCTTGATGGACAACTAGTTTGTGGATACGAGTCTTTTGATATTTTAGACGGTAGCATTTTATTTTTTAACAAGACAGATATGAATGCGCCTTTTGTTGATATTATACAAGCATTACAATTATAGGTGATAAAATGAAAAATAGCTGTTCTATAACAATATATGTTGATACATTACAGAAAATTATTCACATATTGCAAAAATATGCTGAATCATTAGATAATTTTGATGACATTGAAGAAATTATAAATATCATTCACTTTTTGCAAAAAGAAATGTATAAAACGAGAGAGGAAGCAAAATGACAGAGAAGATGAGTCACGAAAAACTTGTTGACTGGTTGATTGAGTATTATTCTTTTGAATTTTTAGATATAGAACCAGCCGAGAAAATAAAAAAAATTCAATATGTGATTAATAATAATGCTCAAATTTTTAGCCCTGAATATATTTCTTATTTTTCTTGTGCAAAATGTGGTTGGTGTTGTCGACAAATGATGGGTTGTGTATATTTTGATGAAGAGCATAACTTGTGCACCACTCACGACAAGCTTCCTTATAAAGTATGTGAGACATTTCCTTGGGCGGGGGAGTACGGTTTAAATTTAAACATAAATTGCCTAAAGTTACAAAAGGCTTTAATATTTTATTTTGATTATATATTTGAGAAAATGCAAAAGGAGCTTCAAGATGATATATGATAAAAAAGATGTGGACGCTATATTAGATTATATTCAGAAACAATATGGAATGTCTAGTGTATATCATATCAACACAGACAAGAGTATTGCAGAAAATACTCAAGAAATGTCATATCAGTTAATAAAGGCAGTTGTTGCATTTGATATATTGAAGCAAATTAAAGATAGGCTTCAAGATATCGAGAAGATAGATATTAGTCGTTCTTCGTTAGATATCCCAACACAATGCAATAATTGTTTTGCAAAAAGAGACAATGGGGTATGTTGGGTTTGTGCATTTACAGGCGATATGTCTGAATCTGGATTCTTTCAAAAATATGATGTAATGGAAAACTGTCCCTTTTTAACTCAAAAAAAGATTGATGACCTTACTTATGACTTTTTACACGAAATAATATCATCATCATATCAAGACTTTGTTAATGATTTAGACGATGATTGGAGAGATAGGGTGCGAGTTAATATTCAACAATCTATGGATAGCTTGTTTGGAGGAGATGGTATTTCTGACTAAAAAGCAATTGGTATCAAAGGTTCTTGTAGATTCTCGCGAACAAAAAATGGCAAAAAAAGCTTTGTCGTTTTTTAGTGGCCGTCATATCATAGCCGAAATTAAAACACTTAAAGATGGCGACTTGGTATTCTTGCTTCAAAATCAAGAGAAAGTATACATCGAAAGAAAATCATTTTCTGATTATGTTAGCAGCTACATTAAAAACAATCATATTCAAGACCAAGCGATACGATTATCTGAATATAATTATTATGCTTGCATCGTTCACGGAAATATACGAGACCTTCAAAGAGTTTCCGCACTAAGGAGGATTTCTCAGGACTCTGTTGATAAAATGACGGCCAATTTAATGTTGTTTTACAAATTGCCTATATTTTTTGTTTCTGATGAAAAACAATATTTAAAGCTAGCTCTTATGATAGCAGAAACTGTTGCTAAACATCATGGCAGAGCATTAGAGTCTATGTCTTTGAGTGGAGGAATGAAGGCTCGCCCAGATATTAAAATTTTAGCAGCACAAGATAATATCGGCTTTCAAAAAGCCAAAATGTTATTAGATGAGTTTGGTTCTCCTGAGGCTGTATTAAATGCTTCCAGAGAAGACTTGTTGAAAATCAAAGGCGTTGGAAATTCAATGGTTGCTAACATTAAGGAATTAAAACAAGTATACGAAAATGGTGTGAAAAATGAGTAAAAGAAAGTTTAGACCACGCAAAAAATTGCCAGTTGACAAATTAAAACAATTTTTAGAAGAAGGATACACTTTAGAAGAAATAGGAAGAGAATTTAATGTTGCGACATCTTATGTCTCCGAATATATGAAGATGATTGGTCTTGACAAAGATGACTTTAAAGATAGAAAAACAAACAAGCAAAAACGAAAAGAAGAGGGGAATAAATTAACATTTATGGAAGAATTTTGGTATTTAATTCGACACGAAATCGGAAGATAAAGAGGTGTAACAATGAACGAGAATATTGAAGCTTTAAAAATATTGATTAATATTTCTAAAAATCTTCATACATCGAAAAAATCAAATTATTCAAGAATCAAAAATAATAAATTATTTAATGAAAAAGGCAAAGACAAGTTAATTAATCAAGTGATTAATCCCTTAGATTTGGCTTTGTTAGAAGTAGGAAACGAAATATCTCGTTTTTTAGAGACAATTCCTATCTATAACATATTCCTTCGACACGTTAATGGAATTAATCTTTATGATTCAGCAGAGTTAGTATGTGAGATTAAGGACATCAGAAAATTTAATACATCAAATAATTTATTGGCGTATGCTGGTATGTATCCTAATGCTCAAAATTATAATAAAAACTTGCACAAGTTGCTTTTGAGAATATCTCATAAATTAGTTCGCTATAATCCAGTATATGATTTTGTATACACAAATGCTTATAACAAATATAGCTCTCTAAACACAAACGAAGAACATATTGAAGCGATGGCTAGAAGAATAGTTATTAAGAAATTTTTACAAAATTTATTCACACATTGGATTAAGTTAGAGGATTAATATGATAATTACTTTAGATAAGATTTTCAAGATAGATGTTGACTTTGAAAATGTTTATATCATTAGCAAAAGCATTAAAAACTTTAATAAAAAGGTATTGATAAATACATCAACACGTGTTTTTGATGGAGAAAAATATGATACCCTTTATATTATTGAACCAAAGGTCTCTTATTTAATACCTTTTGAAAAACAAAGTGAAAATAATGCAACGTATATTGTAGAAAACTTAATAGGAGAAACTGGAATAATTTTACAAATATTGAATGATTATATTTTACTATACAACACAAACGAAAATTTAGTATTTTTAAACAAAGGCATAGAAATTTGCAATATTAAAGAGGTATAAGAATGACAATTTTAGCTGAAAAAGAATTAAGAAAAATATATAAAGATTTTGATGATGAACAATTTACTCCAAATGGAGTTGATTTGCGTTTAAAAGCAGTTTATCTTCCTGAGAATATTAGCAGAGGGGTTTTTGGAATTACCAAAGGTCAAAAGATAATTCCGCAACTAATTGAGATTCCTGTTTTAGACGGCGCTTATATTCTTAATCCCGGCAAAAAGTATTTCATCAACTGTGGTCATATAGATATTCCAAAAGATTGTGCCCAATTTTATTATCCTAGAAGCACATTGATGAGAGCTGGACTCGAGCTATATTCTGCTGTTGGTGATGCTGGATATTCTGGTGATTTAATCTTTGCTGTAAAGGTGTCAGGAGTGGCATCTCTTGTAATTGAGAAAAATGAACGTATTGTTCAAGCCATTACACACAAATTAACATCTGAAACCGATGGCTATAACGGAGATTATCAGCATAACAAAATATATAAAGAAGATGAATCTGATTTAATTAACCCAGAATACGAAGAATAATTGGGTGATTAACATTTCTGAAAATTTGAATATTAAAAAAGGACGGTTTTTTAGTAAGTATCGTTTGCATTGTAATTATTGTGGCTGCGACCATTATGTGCCTTTTTTTCTTTTGAAAATAAGATTCTTGTTTACTGACGAGATATATCATACTTGTTCTTGTTGTCACAAGAAAAGTAATTATCGAATATTTTATCATATTGTTCACGATTCTACTGATAAAGAAGAAAGACTCTTTAACAGAGAAACAATGTGGGATATTCGTTTGCTAGGCAAATAATCGTAAACTATATATATGAGGATATTTATATATATATGTGTACGAAGTTTATAGTAGTACATAGGCAAATGGCCTTGTTAAATTTCTTTCAGATTTTTTCTAATTTCCATCTATTAGAAAAAGATTCATAACACACCATCCCACTAGTTTACGCTAGTGGGATTTTTTTTACTTGGTTGCTTAGTATAACGGTAGTACGGTTGGCTCCAGACCAACAAGTAGAGGTTCGACTCCTCTAGCTTCCATTCTGGGGTCTTTAAGACAACAGTCATGATGTATGAGACCATAGGGCTTAGCGGCTACTAAGTTTGGAGAGTATCCGGCTTAGACAACAGCATTATCATGTTGTTTCAATGGTCTCATTTTTTTTTGGAGCTATGATGTAATGGAGAGCATAAAGGTCTTCGGAGCCTTTTGTGGGGGTTCGAATCCCTCTAGCTCTGTTTGGCACAATGATTGAGTGGTCAAAAATGCAAGGTTTAGGACCTTGTGCTTAGTGCTTCGTCGGTTCAAATCCGACTTGTGCCATAATGCAAACATTTATATACTATAAAAAATATAATAGTATATGTAAGATACTGACAGCAAAAATTACTGAATAGAATTAATCTGCAAAATTAATATCCACAGTATCTTGGTGAGTAGAAAGGTGCAAGCAGCAATTAATATGCACAATGAGTAATAATGAATGAAGGGGCTACGAAATGTAGTCATTTTAGCACGCACCTTGAAACAAAATTAAAAAGTGCTTACAGCAAATAAATGATTGAATCGGAGAAATTCTAAAAAAAGCACTTTGTAGCATTTATAAAAAATTTTTTAGGAGGTTGTTAAATAATGTTACATTTAATCAAAGAAGAACTTGAAGAACAAGATAATTATTCTTTAACAGAGAATGGGGCAGTAGGATATAAATCCAGTAAATCTGCACTTGTTGACATAAACTATAAGGTTGCTAGTCTACGTAATAGCGATGAAGATGAAATCGTAGCATTATTTGACGAGGCCTTCAAGGAAAATAAGGAGTACGCTTTAAAATGGCTATTCTTTGCGAGAGATATTCGCGAAGGATTAGGTGAGCGTAGATTGTTTAGGATTTGCTATAAAAGATTATTTGAGCTAAACAATGTCTTATTCAGGCTAAACCTTCATAATATCGTAGAATACGGCCGTTGGGACGACCTTATATCTCTTCTGGGTATTAGCTATGATAGCGATAAATATATTATCAGCATTATTCGCAGCCAATTGGCAGAGGATATACACAATTACGAATCTAACAAGCCGATTTCTTTGCTTAGTAAATGGATGCCTTCTGAAAACGCAAGCAGCAGGCAAACCAAGGCTTTAGCAAGACAATTAATGAAGTTATTAAATATGTCTCCAAGACAATATCGTTTGATGTTATCAAAGCTTCGCTCTCATTCTAACGTAGTTGAAACACAAATGTGTAATAACAAGTGGGGTGAAATAGATTACGAAAAGGTTCCATCTTTGGCGAATTTAAAATACAAAGACGCCTTTATGAAACACGATATGGAAAGAAGATTAGATTACCTTTCTTCTGTTGCAAAAGGTGAAAGCAAACTTAATATGAAAGTTGCTACACCAGTTGATGTTGTTTCAAAATATCGTGCTAGCAGATGGAATATTGGAGATTTTGACCCTGCGCTTGAATTGGCTTGGAAGAATCTTAAAGATGTGTTGGTTGAGGATACTCTTGTTGTCGCAGACGGTAGCGGCTCAATGCTTACAGAAGTTAGTGGTAATACAAGAGCTCTTGATGTTGCTAATGCTCTTGCGATTTATACCTCAGAACATAATTCTGGAGTATACAAAAACAAGTATATTACATTTTCAAGCAAACCACAATTTGTAGATTTCTCAAATGCCAATAGTTTACATGAAAAACTCCAAATTGCTAAGAAACATAGCGAAGTGTCTAACACTAATATCGAGGCCGTTTTCAATCTTATACTCCAAACAGCCATTAAAAACAGTATTCCACAAAATGAGATGATAAAGAATATTCTCATTATTTCTGACATGGAGTTTGATGCGGCACAAAAAATGTGGCGAAATGATGACCCTGTCTTGACTCAACCATTGTTCGATTTAATTAAACGCAGATATTCTGACGCAGGATATGCGCTACCAAAATTAATTTTTTGGAATGTTAATTCAAGAACCCAAACAATTCCTTTGGTTGAAAATGAATTGGGTGTTGCGTTAGTTAGTGGTTTTAGTCAAAATGTTCTTAAGATGGTTATGACTAATAATCTTAACCCTTATGATATTTTAGTTGAGACTATTACCTCTCCACGTTATGATGCTATTGTATGTAAATAATTTTTCATATTTATGCATTTTTGTAATTTCTTTGTCTTTTTTAGTTAGGTTACTGCTAAGCCACTAGTAATGACCTATTTAAAGACAAAATATAAGCCAACTTATAATCATTATAGGTTGGCTTTTTTTTGGAGTTGTAGCTCAGGTTTGGGTTATCTGCCGGCAGATATATATAGGCCAGAGCGCTGCCGAAGGTAGAACGCGGAGGTTCAAATCCTCTCAACTCCATTTTTTCTCTAATAGTGAGAAAACTTTTGTATATTTTTTCTCTCGTATAGGAGTTTATACTTAATTCCTATACGATAAATATATTTTTATTACTCTTTTTTTTCATACACAATATTTATATAGTTGAATAAACAAATTATTTTATACGGAAAAACATATTTTTTTTAATATAACAAATAATTTGTGATAAAAATGACTGATAAAATAACAGTAATACATAGTGACGGAACAGCAGAACCTTTTAAGCCACGAAGAATTGGTCAAGCGATTGTCAATGAAACAGGTGTAGATGAAGAATTAGCATATAAAATTCAAAAAAGAATAGCTGATAAGTTTTATAAGCTAAAAAAGGATGGTTTGGGGGAAGTCTCTACACCCCAAATTCGTGCAGAGGTCTCATCTCAATTATTAAAAGAAGGAATTAGTGAAGAGCCATATGTCATCATTAAAGAATCTGATATTATGAATATATTAGAGGATTATGATAAAAACAATGCAAATCAAGTACGTACTGCAGGAGCATTAGAATATAGCTTATTTGAAATGATTGCAAAACGATATATGACAACACAATATTCTAATGAATGGCGTGAGGCACGTGAATACGGGCTTGTATACAATCATGATGCTGCACAAGAGCTTTATAAAGGCTTAAACTGTTTTACTCTCGACCCACGTTTTGTATTTAAAAAAGGTCTTCGTACCTATGGAGATAATCACGTTGGAGTTGTATCTAAACCACCTAAACATTTTGATACAGCATTAGAAATTTGTGAACAAACATTAGGACTCGCAACACCTTATATTGCGGGTGGCGTTTCCATTGCTTGTTTTAATTATATGTTAGCTCCATATATGGAAAATTTATCCTATGAAAGTGTTTATCAGAGTTTACAAGGGTTTATGTTTCAAATGAATCAAAGCCATAAAAATAGAGGGTCTCAATCAATGTTCTCCTCTATTACGTTAGATATGGTATGTCCTGAATTTTTAAAAAATCAAAAAGCTATTGGGCCGGGTGGAGTTGAACTAACAAAAACATACGCCGATTTTGATAAGGAAGCGCGTTTGATTTTAGATATTATCACCAACATCTCATTTAATGGTGATGGTGAAGGCAAACCTATATTTTTCCCAAATTTAATTTATAATATCGATAATGCTAATTTACGTGATTTTGAAAATGTATTTGACCTTAGTGCAAAATTTTCATTGCCGTATTTTTGTTCGGCTAAAAATAATAACGTAGATTATCAGTCAACACTTGGATGTCGTTCTGCTTTACCGAATAATTGGACTGGAGACCCTAATATAGATTGTATGGGTACTGGGAATTCCGTTTATACTACAATTAGTTTACCAGCTGTTGCATTAAAAGCAAAGGAAGATAATCGTGATTTTTATGATGTTCTTGAAGAAATGTTATATTTGGTACATGATTATAATTTAAATCGATTAGACTGGATTAAAAAATTATGGTATGATTATCATGTTGCTGATTTTATGATTCAAGAAGACGATAATGGGGTTCCAATGTATCGTTTGGAAGACGCCACTATTGTTGTGGGTTATTTAGGAATGTCTGAATGTTTAGAGATTCTCGGGTACGGTCCATTATCAAGAGAAAACAATGATAAATGTCAAGAAATAATGAAATTTATGAAAAAACACACAGATGAATGGAAGCAAAACGAAAATTTAAGATGGGGATTGTTTCAAACACCTTGTGAATCTGCAGCTGGAAAATTAGCGACTAAAATGGTAAATCGATTTGGATTTAAAAATTCATACGCAAAAGGAACATCAAATGCACCATATTATACAAATAGTAATCATATTGCTGTGGATAATTCAATTGATATTATTGAACGTATTAAATTAGAAGGAGCTAATCAACCATTAGGACCAGCTGGTAATATTATGAATCTGTATCTTGGTGAAAGCTATGCTCAGGCAAGTGCATTAGCAAGTTTATGTGAAAAAATCAGAGACTATACTGGAGCATATTTCTTTGCCTTTACTAGCGAATTTAGTTTATGTCCACAATGCTTTTCTACATTTAAAGGTAATATTTCCGAATGTCCGTTCTGCCATGTTGAAACAGATACATTTTCTCGTATTACAGGATATGTAACCAACACTAAAACATGGAATAAAGGTAAAATAAGTGAATTTAAAGAACGTAAACGATATTAATAATATTTTATATAAATGAGGTGTATATATGGTAAATGCAAACAAACAACACTTATATAGGTGAAAAAATGACTAAAAAATTAGATAAAAATTCAAAAACATATGAAAATTTACTCGCAGCATATGCTGGCGAGTCTCAAGCACGTGTAAAATACGAATACTATGCAAGTAGAGCAAAAAAAGATGGCTTTGTACAAATGTCAAACATATTTGATGAGACCTCTCGCAACGAAAAGGAACACGCAAAGATTTGGTTTAAATTATTGCATGATGGCGTTCCTGAGACAACAGAAAATTTAAAGGATGGCATTAAGGGAGAATTATATGAATATAATACAATGTATGCCGATTTTGCAAAAACAGCATACGAAGAGGGATATACTGAAATCGGAGATTTATTTACACAAGTTGGAGCTATCGAACAGCATCACGCAGAACGATATGCAAAGCTTTTGGCAAATATTGAAGAGGATGCTGTTTTCAAGAAAAATATCCTCACCAAATGGAAATGTGGTAATTGCGGCCATATTCACGTAGGAGAGGAAGCTCCAGATATTTGCCCTGTTTGTGACCATCCAAAAGCTTATTTTGAACTTTTAGATGAAAACTATTAATGCTGACTTATGTGAAGGTAATCTTACCAGTCAAAAGACTCGCCATTGGGCGAGTCTTTTTTAATATTAAAATAAAAACATAGATTTCTATGTTTTGAGTTTTTCAAAAAAAAATAAAATAGGAGGTGATATTACTATGGATATTAATAACTATATTATCATTATTATTTAAATATTATCTAACCATTATATCTTCTTCTTCGTTCATTTTTTCAGTCATTTCATCATCTAAATAATAAATTTCGACGCTTTGAATGAAGTTTTTGTTAATAACCTTAAGCTTTTCTCGTCCTTCAGAATCTGTTGCAACAAAGGTTAATAGGTCTTTATCTTCGTCAAGAATAAAACAAGCTCGAAATACAGCATCGGCAAGATAAATGTTTACACAAACATCTTCGACAGTCTTAAAGGTAGTATTATCGTCAAATTGTTTGTTGATACCTTTTAAAATCTTGTCTGAAAACATACTCATTTTTTATCCTCCAACAATGACAAAATTTTATCTAGTTTTTCATCTTGCTCTTTGATTTTGTTTTCAATTGTTGTGAAACGTTTATTAAATGTTTTGCGACTGTTTTGATTGTATTCGTGAATTTCATCCAAGTTTACTTGTTTTTCTAAATTAATGTCAATTTTTTGAGCAATATTAGAGATTTCAGGCGCAATGCCTTCAATCTCTGTAATTGTATTATTCAAGTCTTCTCTTGCTCTAATGTTCGCTACAGCGCTATGACTTTGTCCTTCGAATTCTTCTGCCATTTAAATCACCTTATTTATACTCGATTATAGCTCCTATCTTTCTGACTCCTACGGCTTCAACATCTGTATCGCTACCATCCGCAGCCTTTGAGTATATCTTCATTCTTACGTTTGGATGGAACATAGGAATATGTTCTGCTTCGTGCAATACCATATTCTTGATGAAGAAGTGCATACATGGAGCTGCTATGCCCTCAGATGGTGGAAGAACGTCTGTTTTCTTTGTTCCCCTAATGGTGTTCATATAGTCTTGGAACTTGTTTGTTGTATGGATAGATACACTCTTGATGTTTTTTTCTTCATTGATTTTCTTGTAAATTTGAGAGAAGTTTACTGTGTTTTTGATTACCCAATACATATCGACGGTAAATTCTGCTTCTGCACTTCTGTATGTGATAGTCTTGTCATTATGTTCGGTGTCAGATGTTGCTGTGATTTTTTGTGTGGTGTATCCCTTGAATCCAATTTTGACTTTATATTGGCTTGGGCTGTAGTCAAATTGAACACCGAATCGTTGAGCTTCTGAATCATACATCTCATCATTATGGTTTTCACCTGCAGTTGCAGAATAAGTGTTTGAATAGAGTGAGTCTCCAGTTTTCAAAAGGAATACCGGTTTGATTTTGGTGCTTCCTCCTGTTGCTGGATAAATTTCTGTTACAAGCTCTTTATTGCCTAACACTTCCTTGTTGCCATTCGCGGTAACTTTTTGTCGGTACAAATTCCATCCTAATTTATCTTGGTCAGCACTCAATGTTGTATTTGTTGGTTCAATAGTCATTTTATAGACTATTTCTGATTCGCCTGTCGGTAGTTTAATTTGTGGGTCATTTAAGGAGACGTCATATGTTCCTTCTGTAATTTTGTTGACTTCAGTTCCTCCTGAAAGTGTTTTGATTGTATTTGAATCCTCTGTTCTATTGAAGATTTGAGTGCTTTGTAATGATGGGTCATAATAGATTTGATTTAATGTAGGCATATTCAAAGTGAATACTGGACTGACACCGTTCTTTTCAGAACAAAGCTTGATAAGAAGAGAGTCTTTTGGCAAGTATGTATCACAAGCGAATTGTATAGCAAAGTTATTTGCGTCAGAAGTGATTGTCTCATTATTGATATATCCAATCATTTCACCATTAGCATCCAAGTTATTGTAGTATACTCGAGTTAAAGAGGAAATTTGGTCAGACGCATCCTTAAACAATGCTGTTTGATAATGTCCATTTTCCTTATTGAAACTATCATTTGCCATTGTTATGCTTTTTTCTGCGGAATAAATTGTACTATATCCTTGAATTACTCCTTTAATGTCTGTAATTTGGAGAGAGCTTGTTCCTAAAGCATTGAAGTTTAATTCATTTTTATCTGCGTCAGAAATCTTATCTTTATCTGTTAAAGCCACTAATCCAATTTCTTTTACATATTTGAAATTTTCATTTTGGTCATCAATCAGAATGGTAATATACTTACTATTTGATGTTTCATTCGTACTAAGTGCGGATGTGAACTTGCCAAGCTCGTATATTGTGAAACTTTGAACATTATGATATTGATGTCTTCTCCAGACTCCATTTTCATCTGGCTCGTAATAATAGTACTCCACATAAGTTACATCATTTACTACTCGTGTAACTTTTAAAACACTATTTTTATATCGCTCAAGTTCTTCAGAAACCAAAGTTTCTGGAGCCATATCTTCATATTCACGAATCTCTTTACCTTCAATGGTTTGTCCAATATCATAATTATTACTTGGAGCTTCCTCTTCGATAGCGGAACTGATGTATAATCCTATACCCGAAAGAGTTGCTTCTGTATCATCGGCATTTTCTGAATTGAAATTGTATCCAATTTTTAAAGCACTATAATTACTTAAATCAAGTGTCCTATCTCCCGGTAATGTATATTTCCAAATAAATGCGTTATCTTCTGCATACAAGTTTTCTTGTGATGTTGCAAATTGATTAAAGAATACTGTAATATAATTTTGATTTGTATCGATTGTAATTGGAGCATTATTATCAATTTGTGAACCCCCATCAATGATAATCTTTGATTCATCACGTTCCTCAACGAATGTTTTTGCGTCTTGTAACGTGATAAAGGCAACATCATCATCGTTGTATGCTTTATCGGTATCGATTTTGAACCTTAAATTATGTTCGTCATACTCAATATTGTTATCATAATTGGAATAATCTACACTTTCTTGAATAAAGTCTGCGAGTGTTAAATCGGCGTAGTAAAGTGTAAATACGTCATATTGATTGATATCTGGTGGACAAGCATCCGAATTTGTTGTGGTTACGCAGAAACCAGAGGAGTATACTCCGCCATTATTCTTTGGACATTCGCTTTCTGAATTAACTGGATTGATTGTCATTCTTTTATCAGACGCAGCAATGTCAATTAATGCACTTGTATTTCCTTCGTTTTCTGCGAAGATACGAATCCATTCGTAATTGGAGAATTTGTTGCAAGTGTTGAGATTGTCGTCTCCAATGTATTTTCTTAGGATATCTCCGGGATAGAATGTTTTGGTTGTAAGAACATTTTTATCTTGAAGCTCGTTATTTTGTAGCCCCGTTCCTACACGAGGTTTTTGTTTTGTAATCGTAAAGTTAATGGCGTATTTTTTATCTTCATCATAAGTGATTTGAGGTGTATGCTTCCCATCTCCTTTAAGAATAGCTCGCCATTTGAATGAGCTTGTTCCTCCTGTAATGGTTGTTGGCTTTTCGTTGGTTAACGTTTTCCAACCGTTTCCAACGTTTGCTTGAAGCTCTATGCTACATCCCGTTGGGATTACAGAATTCATATGTGGAGTTATTGAAGCAATAGGTTCGCTATTTTCCCATACGACCTCTCCAGATTCAATACGGCCTTCTTTGTAAAATTCATTTACATATGCTTTTATCGTAGCATTATTTTTTCCTTGTGAAGAAGTATACCATACTTCTCTGTATCTTGTTTTAAGTCTGAAGTGAGCACAATCAGCTGAACCGTGATATCTAATTAAGAAATCTGTGGAGTCTTTTGGCTTGTAAGTTTCGACGTAAACAGAGCCCTCACCGGATTTTGGAACAATCTGTACTAAAATGATATATTGGTGCTTTCTCATTTTTAAGCCATCTTTTATCTCTATTTTAAATGGCTCATCAAGAATTTGATATCCGTCTTTTGTTTTTGCGTTTTTAAGACTGAATTTTTTTGAACTGTAAACAAGTTTTTCTAACCATACTGTATTGTGTTTGTTGTTAGGGCCTTGTCGTTCCCATATATGGAATTGAACGGTTTCTACGTTTTTAAATTTAGTGACTGGAACCGCTAATTCCTTTAATGTGATTTTTTCTGGTAAATATAATGTCATGGCAGGATATTCACTACTGCGTACGTGAACTCCATTCACACCCTTTTTCATTGTGAATACGTGAGTTTTTGGCTTGATGTCTGCTGTTTCTGGTCTATTGCCAGCTTTATCATCCCAAGGATTCAATTCAGTTTCTTTTGCTTCTTTAGATGTTAATCCAACTCCGTATACAGATGTTGCCTTATCAACCTTTTTAGGTTGTTCTACCTTATATTCTTCTAATTCGGCTACGCCCTTATTTCTATCAATAGTGACATTTTCTGTTGATACGATAGTTTGAGCTAATTTAATGCCTGTTTTATTTTCGGTTGTTGGGGTTTCTTTTAGTGTAACTGGAATTTGTTCTGTTTCTGCATCAATACTTTTTATAACAAAATTACCATATTTGTCGGTTGCAATAAAGTATTTTGACCAATCAATTGCTTTTTTATTGGCTGATATGGTAAGTTGAGGATTTGCTTGTGCATTTAATGATGATACCTGCAATCCTCCATCATCTGCTGTTGATGCCTCATCTATGATATCAGAACCCGTAAGGTTATATTTTAAACGGCTTGGCATTGCCACATCTCTATGATAAGCCATTTCTTTTTCTAATCTTCTTAACCTTTCGTGGTGGCTACGTTGTCTGATTGGCATACCGAACTCGTGTTCGCCGAATCCATCCTTTTTCAACAAGTCTTCAATTAATGTATCATCTTGGACGATTTTCGGTTGTTTTGTATCAGCATTGTAGGTGTATATAATTGCTATAACTAAGTCACCATTTGGGAATTCATCAAAGATTGCGTTTGATTCGTCTCCCCAATAAGCATGTGATGTATAACTCTTTAGCTGACCCCAAGCATCCATACAAATATATGATTTTGTATTTCCTCCAGCACTTGCTCCATCGACAGTTACGTGAGTATCGTTACAAATGACTGGTTCTCCATGTACAACAGCTACTCCTCCGTTACAGAGATACGTTGGAGCATTGGAATATATGCTTTTAAAGAATAAGTCGTAATCAGTTGATTCGTAATTACGACCATCATCTGCTGTTCTTTCTAATAATTGACCGTAATTTCCTTGAGAGTCTGCGCAAATCATAAAGGTGTTTTCATCAATAAGTTCAACTTCTTCTGCTGTTGTAACAACTTCTGTTGCTTTATGAATTGCCTTTACGACAAGATATAATACTGTTGAACCTATAGATTGATTGTTTGGATTATTTGGCCTTGCATATTCTTTTTCAAGATGGCTTTCAATGCCCGGCTTCATAATAAAATCTGCATCTGGTTTTTCCAATTCCTCTGCGGTTCGGCCGTGTTGTGTTGAGAAATGGTCTAAACCGAAAATGATTTCAAATTCTGAATTTTGCGTTTTTGCTGGAACAGTAACTGTTTGTTTAGCTATCTTGTTGTCTTCTGACCATAATTCAAAGCTTACATCTTGAGGTTGTGAGTATAAGTTTCTTAATTTGACGATAACAGAATACAATGATGTTTTTGATGTTTTTATCGCTTGCTTATATCCGAAATTATCAATATCTAACCATATTTCATTAGATTCATTAACGGCATTCATATTGTCCATATATCGACCTAGTCTTTTTGGAGCTGGGCTAATAAGGAAATCATTTTCTCTACTGCCCAAGATGAATGCTGTATGGTCGTATTGGTCTTCAATCAATGACCGGATAGCCTCATCAATATTTGTTTGAATTTGGTGAATATCTTCGGACCTTGCTATTTTTCCGGGAAACAAAGTTCCTTCGTGTCGTTCGTAATAAGGCATTTCATCACCTAAATTCCTAAGTCAATTGTAAAGCTAATTTCAAGATTTTCGTTTTTGGTGAAAGTTGGGAATGTGGATGCGCAATAAAATGTTGTATTCAAATCATCGGGATTGATACTATTGCAAATAGCAAATTGATTAATTGGTTGATTATTTATGATATTTGATGTTGTCAATGTTGCTGTAAAAGTACAGACAGTTCTTCCTGTATCATAATCTTCGGATTCTTTTACAAATTGTAAAGGAACCCTCATATATGTTCCATCGTCATTTTTGCTAATTTCAACAAACCCATTTTCAGACTGAGATTGTGAGGAAGTTGGGTTTTCAAAACCGTTATCTTCTTCCTTGTATCCGACAGCGAGATATCCGAAATTATCTGAATTAAAGAGGGTTTTCAACCCCTCTGTTTTACCTTTTAAAAAAATTATTTGTTGTTTTTTAGTCATTTTATTCCTCATCCTCTTCTTGCTTTATAATTTTAACTTCATCTGTTTCTTTATTTGTTATTTTGATTTCTGTTGCTTGCATATCAACTTGTGATAAAAACATAAAACATACTCCTGCATTATATATTAATATTGTATATAGTATTTATATAAACATTGACTCAAGGTTCATCTGGAATATCTTCTTCGTCAGATACATCACTTGGTTGCGCTTCTTCGTCATCATCTGTTGATTCCTCGTTAACGAAAGGACACCCTTCGAAAAGTGATTGTGTGAGGTCTTGAATATATCCATCATATATTTGAATTTCAGTTATTAAATTGATATCTTTTGTATAATCATTTTCAATAGTGAACCGATACGGAACGTTATTGAATGCATAGTTATTTTGTTTTGAGTATAGTCTGAAATATAAACTTGCGTGCTGATTAATCAAATCACCATTATGAACGCTTAATAATTTAAAATCGCCAATTTGATAATTATTATAAAGGAATCTTCTAGCTCCTTGTTTTGCTTTATTCAACGGCTCAATACTAAACCAGTATGTGTTTCCAACGATAAGATTGTTTACATAAATGTTGTATTTATAAGCCTCGTCATCAGAAAGCTTTATTTTAGACATATCAATAATCGCTTCTTTTAAAACATTATTAGGAAGATTTTCATAATTATCTAATATTGCAATCTTCAAATATCTATCTGGAGAACCCGTTTTTCCATTTGGTCTTAATTCGATACTTGTAATATTATCTTCTTCTGCGGTAAATGCTTGGTAAATGCGATTATCTAATTCAAAGCCAGCGTCATATTCTCCATTTGGTTTTGTTGTCGTATAATTATCTTGTCTCATATCAGAGACTTTTTCATCAAAAACATTTCCTCTGAACAAGCCATTTACTTCTGTTGCAGATATCGCATTAAAGTCTTTTGATGTTTCTATAATATTTGTAAATGCTTTTTCGTGATATACAATATTGATAACAACACTATAAAGCTTAAGATAGTTTTGTATTTCATCAAAGCTTAATTTTACGGTTAAACCATTAATTACGTTATCTCCGTCAATATTTTCGCATAATACACAAGAATATTTATTTAAGCCGTCAATGGTTAATGGTTCGACATCGGTACTTTCTCTTTCGATATTTTGAGCCTCAGTAAAGATAATTTCGGCTTTAACATTATAAAGATTAAGACTACGAACATTATTAAACTTAAATCGAAGACTTAAATCGCTAATATCGTATTTTGCATCAAAATTAATTGGAATTTTTTGATAGAAGTATCCAGCATTTATTGTTGTTTTTGTAGAGTCTCCCACTCCATCATAATAAACTAATTGAGATTCAATCTCAACATCATTGGAGTCATTATATCCTTCTAAAATAAGATATACTGATTTTGTTTCTGATGTTCGTAAATTTTCTGTTTTCTTAAAGCTAACTTCATTCCAAAAATTATTGGTGATATGCATCGGATTGTCTTCAGATATGTCAGTATTAATTTCGCTATTTTGTCGATTATTTGCATCAATTAATGCTTTGTAGTACTCGATTTGTTTCTCGTTATCCTTTTCGATATAATATGCTAATTGTTGATATAGATATTTTTGATTGTTTTTGATATAAATCTCGTAGGACTTGATATCAAAAATACTTGAAATTAAATTGTCTTGATTGACAATGTTTGTATTTGTCTGATATGACGGATATATAAGCATTTTCTCTCTGGAATCTGCGTATACTGTCATAAAAATTTTGTCAATAACACTATTTCTTGGAATATTCAATTCTGTCAAGAATAATTCGATATCATTAATTTGAACTTTCTCATTAGCATTATTTTCAAATAATGCGAAGCTTGTTTCGTCTTTGTTTACCCTATATAGATTTGTCCAAGAGGCGATATTTTGTCGTGGCACTTCTTTTATTTGATAATTATCTGTACTAATAATGCTTGAGTATGGTTTATTTGATAGATACCAGCTCGGATATTGGAGCTCATCATCTCTAATGGTTGGAAGCGATGCTCTTCCAAAGAATAGATTTCCTTTTGTATTGAACTCAAATCTTTCAGATAAGGTTAAGTCATTTGTAAGGGCAACGCGAACAGGATATCCATTGTCTCTCAATAAACTGGTGGTGAATGCAGTCATAAAGTTTATCTTGTCTTCTGACTTATAATATATTTTAATCAAATCTGTGCTTAAGGAAATGCTATTTATTTCACATAAGATATAATCAAATTTAGTAACAATCTCTTTAACAATAATCTCTGATTTTTTACGTGTTTTATAACTGATTTGGTATACGTCATCATATAATAATTTATAAGAAATAATGAAATCTTGAGTTCTTGTAACATTTGACAAGACTAAATTAACATTCACGTGTTGTGGTAACGCTTGTTTTGATAATTTGATGACAGATGGTTCTGGTCTATTTTTTGCATTGATGTCGTCGAAATCGATGTTAACACTTGTTTCGTCATCATAATAATCTAATGTCTTATATTTTAACGGAATGACGATATTTTTTGCTTCAAAGTTATAGTTATTATCAATATAATAATCTTTTACGTAAAAACTAATATCCTCTGGATTTTTCATTACTAATTCGTTAATTGAATTATTGTTGAGAACTCGGCCGTCAAAGCTCTTTTGAGAATTACAAGATATATCGAATTCTTCAGTCATATTTAAAATATTGTATTGGTCATCTGGATTTTGTTGAGAACCAACAACAATAAGAAATTCCTCTGGTAAGGATATAATATTGTCAAGTATATCTTGTAAATAAATTTTTTGCTCTTGATAGGTTTCTATTTCCTCTTCGTCCTCATCTATAATATTTAAGTCTGGATTTAAGTAAATTCCATCAATCTTCATATTGTCGTCATTGATAAGAGCGAATAAATTTTCTGCTGTACTACGAATAGTTGGGATTCCCAATCCTTGTAGTTTTTCTGCTAATCCAAGAGAATAAATATGAACAAATACTTCATTATTGTCTATAAAATACTTGATTTTTTGCATAAAATTTTCAAAAATGCTTGGCTTTGGGGCATAGCTGAAAAAGCTAGCAAGTGATGATGGAAAGCTAATTTTATCGGCTTGCAATCCATATTCAAGTAATTCTATAGGACCATTTTCAAGCTGTTGATATCTTCTTTGCCTAATATGGTAATCTATAAACGTATCATCTTCTCCCAAATCAATGTTGATATATGGTGCAATGTTTGGAATGGCTGAAAAGGTCATTGTATGCATAAATTCATTGTTTACAACAAAACGAGGGTATCCTTTAAGCCCATAGGGTTTTACTAATTCTATAACTGCTTGAATTTGGTCTATATCAGGAATATAAAAGTTTGCAGGAATATCACGCAATGGAATTTCTACATAGAAAATTCCCGGTAACCAATCTCGTTTTTTGATTTCATATATGATGTCTTCTATGAAATGCAATGAATTAAAGGTATTAAGGTTGTTTACATAAAACTCTGCATCTTCTTTTTTTGTAAAGATAGCTTTTTCTATTGTATAAATCCTTTTTTCATTTTCTATTTTTGACTCATATACATAGTATCCTGTACCGCACCAAGGCTTTTGGTTCCATTTGTCGTTTTCTCGTTTTGGATAGACAATCGGTTCATCATCTCTTCTCGCCCAGCGAAACAAATCATCATTTATTGAATAGACATTAGGAATAACGCCCAAAAGCTTATAAAATTCAGATTTTAATAGACCAAAACGATGTATAAAACCATTTGGAAAGATTTGTTGAAGGTCTGTAAACATTTCATTGTTTCCAGCTCGTAAATAGTCTATTTCTACAAGATTAGACTCTTTATTGATTTTTTGTATAAGATTTAATAAGCTTTGGCCGACAAAACCTTCTTCTAAATTAGACTCCCAATTTTCTCTTCCTAAGTACATCGATGGCATATCATCGGTGTTTGTGAGAAAGGCGTCCTGAGCATATAAATCCAATTCTAAGGTATCCATTTCGAAAGGTTGATTGTATGCCTCAAATGGTTTTGTTTGAATCTTGGTTAATTGTGTTACATTTTCATTGAAGTCGGATGCTCTTTGCATATATGCATTTTCGTACGGTGAAAAGTTGTAAAACGCTATTCGATGCAAGATGTTTTTATTATCATTTTCGAACCCACATTTTATCATTAATGATTTTGTTGCGATTTCCGTTTCGTCTCCCATTGCGATGAAATTAACGTAATAGTATCCTTCTTGCATTATTAAACAATCATTAATGTTTAGCAATACTGATTGTCCAGATTTAAGGGTAGGAATCTCATATGTTGTTGTATCTCCTTTCTCTTCGATGACAACTTCTTTAGGATTTGTAATATATATTTTAAGATTTTTAATTTCTTGACCTGAAATATTCTTCACATATACTTGATAATCATATGTTGAATTAGGCCAAACTAAATCTTTTGATTGTACAACGTGCAAGAATAGCTTTTTCTTTTGATTTATAATCGTTGATTTTAAATCTATTATATTTGTTTTAGGGGTCTCTTCATTGCTCATTATTTTCACCGCTTACGTTTATTTTCATCATATTAGAAGATTCCTGCGTTTTATTTGTTTCTGGAATGAAAACTCTAATCATATATTCACCCGGAACTGTTACAGCAAAGTTGATGATATAATCATTATCTGAATATAAGACATTATTAATCTCTTGATTTTCAACAATGAATTTGATATTGAGGTCTTGACTAAAGTATTTATCTTGTCCATTGTTGTAGAATACAGATGCGGCAATTTGAATATTTTGATTAACGACAAATTGCTCTTGTTCAGAATGTAGTTCTACAACTGTGTCATATTTATAAACATTATCATAGGTGAGAGTGTTAGATATGCTTGGCTCATATGTGGTTGATATCATTTTTCCTCCATCATATTTTGCTGTTATGCTCGTAGGAGATTCCGATATGAGTCTCGCGTGTCCAATTGCGTAATGTTGCCCCTCAAATGTTAATATTTCTGCTTGTGCTTGAGTCTTGTGATGTGCATTTTGAATATCTTCATTTTCTATGTCAAAGTATATTTGTCCGAATACATCTTTGACTGGTTGGTCATTTTCATCTATTTGCTTGAGGAATGCGTGATATTCTACCGTGTCTCCAACATAATACTTATCTTTCTCATTAGCTTTTTCCAAAGTTAATTGTGTAGTAACTGTTTTTGCAACATCTTCTTGAAGATAATCAAATCCGCAGACATATATTGTATTGTCTCCTATTTCTTCTCCCTCTAATAATATGTTGCATATTTGAGTTTCATAGCTATTCATATCGCCGATTTGCCAATAAATGATGTCGGAGCTTTGGTCGTATGAATACTTTTCCTTATCAATATCAACGGCGCTTAACGCTAAATAATCTCCTAATCGTTTTTTGTCAGGATTTGGACCAATCAGCGCTTTGATAAGAACATTTTTGTTTGGCTTGTAGCCGTTTATTGCATTGATTGTTAAGACATTGACATTGTGTTTTTCAATAATTCTTTTTTGAAGTCTTGCTAAAACTCGAAGGTCCGTTTCAACGCCACAATAGATTAATTGCTCTATCTGATTAGGAATGACATTATCGGAGGTTGTTTTGAAAATTGTTTTAAATCCTTCGGTATTATGCTCAGAACAGGTAGTATAGAATATATGAATTCTTTGGCAGCATTGTTTGATTTGGTGATGAATATCTATTGTGTTAATAAATTTTTCATCTTGTCCTGTCAACTGAACAACAATGTTTACGGTTTCTCCTCTTCGATATAATCCATAATCATTAATAAATGATAAACGTGACTCTTTCTTGTTTGTATCATCAGATAATGTTGTGTTAGCATTTGAATTTGTTTTTCCATAAGTCAAATCGCCATTATAAGCTATATATCCATTATTTAACATTTGTTGAATATTGAAATTTTGTTCAGAAGCAAAAGAGATTTTAAAGAATCCGTCTAAATCTAGTTTCTCCTCTCCATACAACAATGTTTTGTTTGTTGTTGTAGTATTTGATTGAGAAATCTTGTCCTCGTTTTCACTAATAACAATATATGGATAATTATATTTAACTATTTGATTGTTTATTCCTCTTTGAGAGTCTTTTTCTCGTAATTGACCGACTATTGAAAATTCATTAACATTTAGTCTGCTTATAGCAGAGTAGTCATCTTTTCTTACGAATATGTCTTGATTATCTTGCTGATAAACAATTCCCCAAATATCGATTTCTGTCTGTATTGATTGATAATGTTCTTCATTTCCTAATAAAGCTGATTTTCTAAATGAATCGCCCTTATAGAAGATATCAATCGTTTTTAAAATATCAGTTAAATAATATTTTTCTTTTGTATCGACTGTTGGACCCGAATCTTCATCGTCGTTATCTTGATAATAATCTGGAATTGTATATTCAAATTTAGCAATTCCGTTTTTGTTTGTGGTTGCTCTTATGAATTGAACTTGGCTATTTCTGTCAAGATAACGCAAGAACACGTTTTGTCCCGGCAATCCATTTTCCACTTGCGTAAATCCTCTGTTGAAATTGATTGTGCCTATGAAATTTCCATTGCCGTCAGACATTGTCTCTTGAATAAAGCCATCGCCTAAATCAATATTTTGTTTTTCTCCATCGCCTATTTGATATCCCGTTGGGATTAGCCGAGCATCATTGACAATTTCCGTATCAACAAAGATATCTGCACCGTTCTCGTCGCAGTCTTCCTCTGAAATGTTGATTGTGTATTTTATATCCAAGTCATCAGGATTTTCGATATCATTTCTATCAAGGTCATCTCCAGTAATTGATAATTCTGTTGATAGCAAGTCAATTGTTTTTAATGAGATACACATACATCCTCGTGTTTCTTGTTTTAATGTATGAGATGCAAAAAGGTTTATATCTCCGTAATTGTCTTTATGATAAAACTCTTCATTGGAATATATTCCATTTGTTCTGTCATCTAAATCAACGAAATCATTTGGTTCCCCTAATATTAAAAAGTTCATATAGATTTCTTTTTCATATGAATATGAGAAAGGAATCTTGAGTTCGATAATATTGTTTTCTTCAGAGCTTGACTTGATTTCCTTGATACACAAAACTACATTTTCTGTTCCTTCGTTGATTAAGTCTTTGTTTTGAATATTATAGATTTCTACTATGTCTTTAAATGCTGGATTTAGAATGTTAAAATTCTTGACAAAATTTTGTAACATACCTGTTTGCCATTCCATAACTAATGGATTATATTCTTCTCCGTCATCTATGTCTGATTCAATTAAAGGATTGAGTTCTATACACAAATTATGAATTTTATGCTGGCTCACATTCTTGATGGCTAAAATACCATATCCTAATTCTCCTAATGCACAGCGTCCATCTTTTCCGAACAAGACAAAATCAGACATTGAGTCTCTCATTTCAACATCTACATATGTAACTGGCTTTTTCTGATTATCTCCTCTTCTAATGACTATTGATTCATATTTGACGTCTGTATCTTCGCCTCGAATTAAAAGATTGTCATAAGATTGGCTATGTGGTGGAGTAATAACATATTCTCCAAAGGTTTTGTCTACATCTCCGCATCCATTATTATAAGAATATTTTAATTCAAAAATACCCGCTTCTTGCATATTGATAGTGTGTTCATATGAGGTTTCAGGATAAAATGGTATTTCTTGTGGGGGAACTTCTTTATTTGCTGTATCAATGATTGTTACGTAAATAGGCTTTTCTATAAATTCTTCTTGTTCAGCATCAAACATTTCTAATAAGCTATTATCAACTCGCTTTATGCTAACGGTAATTTCTTGTGTTTTATCTTGAATATATTCTCCTTTTAAATCAGATTCAAATATGATTTGAGGAGCCTTAATATAAATGCGAAATGTTTTATGAAAGACATCGTCAATATGTACATTAAGGTCGTGATATCCACAAGATAGCTTATTTATCTCTCTTAAAAAGTCTGCTTGATTAATATTGTTGTTTTCCCACTCAATTAATTTCTTTTTGTCTCCATCGACATAAATCGCTATATTATTCCAACAAGTTCCTGATATGGAAACAAAATTTTGATTATTATATTTTTGGTTTTTTGTGTATTCTGTATGAATTTGTACCGTTGGTTTTGTATATGCTTTTGCAGTATATTTTCTTGTTATTTGTTTTTTCTTATTTGAATCAAGTGTGTATGTTATTGATTTCGTTCCAATGACTCCAGATGTGTCTTGATACGTATATACAATTTTGTTCTCTGATGCTTGATTTTTCTTTGAATATATTACTCCTTTTGGAACAGTTACAATAATATCAGATGCTGTTGTATTTTCATATGTAAGAGTATGAACAATTGTATCTCGACAATTTTGGTCTCCAGCCGTGTTTTTAGGATTTCTTGGGTCAGTTATTAAAGTGCTCTTTGATGATGTTACTGATATTGATTGAATTTTTGGCTCTTCTAAAAATTCATATGTCATATCAACCTTGAGGTCTTTTGCATAAATGATGGCTGGATTCGTTGCTTTTGTATAATATTTTCCTGCTCCATTTGCAGAATAATTGATTTCAATTCTAAGGTCGTCTTTTGATGGGTCAAAAGGTGTTATATCTTTAGTAAAAGCAACGCTTACCGTGGAATCTTTTGCCAAAGGAACAGCTTTGTTGTGACGAATGGTCTGTATTTTATCTGAATTTTTGTATAAAATAATGTCTACATAAGGAAAATATCCAGTCCAATTTTTCTTTTCGGACCCAGAGCCCACTCCAACATCCACACCGGTTGCGTGATGCTTGTAAGAGATTTTCACATCAGATATTTTAATTTTTTTTGTAATGTTCTTTTGTGAAAAATTAAACTTGCTTAATATCAATGGAGCTGGCCTATTGAATGTTCCGCAGCATCCAGCAAGTGGACAAGTGTTTCTATATCCTTTAATCCATCGCACAGTTTTAAGATTACACAAATATGTTGATTTTCGGCCACATTGTATTCCTTTTCCTTTGATAAAATTATTTAATGTTCCAATTTCCCACGGATGATATGATGGGTTTGCGTCACCATCTCTGCAAATGCTTGGGGATTTTATGTTTTTCCCTTTTGAGTTTTGTATCCTTTTTCCTGCAAGTGGCTGTGTAATTTTTGTTGCTTGTATGCTTGTTTTAGACATTTACTTAACACCTCTATTCTTCTTCCCATTCCGTGAATATGTAATTATAATGTCCATTTGTCGTTAATTCATTAACTCTATTAATAGAATCATTTTCGCCTCGATAATTGTATTTTTCGATATATATATTATCATTTGAATATTTAACTGTTGTTTCATAAATCTGATTCGGCTCTGTAAGTTCTGTTGCAAACTTGTTGTTTGATGGTGTATATGTAAAATACTCATCTTGTTGAATATTGTTTTGACTTGGGTCTCTCTCAACACTCGTTACGGTTTTATATACATCGTCATTGGTGTTGATAAGGGTTCTTTGGTCTTCATATTCCTTGTCCGTATCATCTGTTCCATCTCTTTGTTTATATCCTCTAATGGATGTATCAATAATTCCAATTTGATTTTTATCTATACCATGTTCGTCTGTATATTGATAAAAGGCATCTATTTCAATGGAAGGGATTTTTCGAAGATGTTGTGGCAACGGTATAAGATATCGACCAACTTCATTGTCTGCTACAATGCTAATCTCGTCCATATCTTTGTCTTCTTGACTGACCTTTGCTATCCAAGACGTCGGATTTTTCTTTACATAGTCAATGATATTTTCTGTGTGAAAAAGGACAACATCATCGCTTGCATCATAATAATTTGTAAGCAAATGCATAGAGATTATTCTATAAAAGCGAGGCATTTCGAGATAAAACACTCCATTGTAGTATTCTGATGGGATAATGATATCTGTAATAGGAGAATCTGTTTTTGAATCAAATGGGGTGAATATAATATTCGTAAAGTCAGAATTTGAGGTATACTTTTGATATACTGATAGTGGTGACCAGTTATTGGCTCCATATCCATCTTGGCGAAGTAATTCTTCTATATCTTTATTTAGAATTTTGATATTGACTGTATCATTTACAACAATATTGTCCTCCTCGTCGTTTCTATGCTCATTATCATATTCCTCTTGCTCTAAACTCCATAGCTCAATGTTAACAAAAGGATGATATTGCTGTAACGCTAATTGTTTTAAATCGCTAGTTAACGCTATTTTCGTCATATACATATACCTCTTCTATTATTATTTTATCTCCAGAAACAAATAAGATATCATATCTTCCAGATTTGAAATTAGAATCATTTTTAGCTGCTTTAACCTGTATTGTCTTTGTCCACTCTTCATCAATATTCAATATGTTAAATTCTCGATTATCTGTAATATAATTAAGTGTAGATAAATTACCCAATTTAAAGTCATCAATTGTTTTTTCGCTATCTGCAAAACATAGCTCTGAAGGAAGGATAATAAAGCTATTATAATCAATGACCTTCATCTCTCCATTGTTTTTGAATGTAACGTTGACGTCTATAACGGATGATTCCTCCTCTCCATATGTAATGATTTTATTTGGAATATCCACATTCATTTTGATGTCTTCCTTAATCACATCAAAATAAACAGTAAGCTGAATATTGAATAATTTAATAATCAAGTCAAGATAATCACTTGTATTAGAAAATCCTATGTCAAATCTAATTTGATTTGCTTGATATAATCCATTTTCATAAACTCCCTTTTCAATGGAATCCTTATCAATGATTTCATCCAATCCAAAAATTGATTCTGAATCGCCTAACACATATGACGCGTTGTCTGGGCTCCAATGGTCAAAGTAGCTTGACAATGGCACGCTTACTTTTTGCCAGTAGTGATTTCCTGTGCCATCCTCTAACGTTTTCTTTGTGTATCTTAAAAAACTCCTATCATCAATATAAATATTATCGGCGTGAGTATTTGAAACACCCTTAAATTTAAGTTCCATACCTCTGACCTTGCAATTTTCTGGCAAGCTCTCTAAATCAAAACACAATGTCAATATGCTTGATTGATATGATTTTTCTGTTATATTTTCCTCATTTCGATTTTTTAATGTGGTGATACTAAATGATTTTGAGTCATATCGTAAGTTGTCAGGGTTTTCCCATGTGCCGTTCTCTTCTTGTCGCACACATAAAGGCAAGTATGTTGTTTTTGAATTTAAAGCATCAGTTGGCAATATGGTTTCTGTATACATATATAAATTCTCTATGTAAGGGTCTTTGCATTTTACTAATGCTATATCATTGCCCTCCGTATCCATAATGCTAATGTAATCTTGCCAATCCTCATTGTATTTGTATTCGTTGATTATTCTCTGTTCGTAAGGATAATCTTGTTCAATTGGGTAAGCATAATATTTAGGGAAACAATATCTTTCTTCATCTTCAAGAATATCCGTTTTGTATTCCCGTCGTGGCATATGAAAGATTTCTCCCCAATAATCTAAATTATCATTCAATGTGAATATTCCATCAACTGAATCAACTTTACTCGCTGGGAATCCAACATACATAGGAGCTGGAAGTCCATATAGCTTAATTTCTATATAAAAGATTTCACAATCATACTGCTTTGTCACTCGGTCATATATGATTCTATCGTTATATGCGTATGTTTTTTCCCAAAGATACACCCATTGGTGTTTATTATTAAATTGGTGGCACATATAACCATATAATCTTACGTATTCTATTGGAAATGCGCTTAATGTGTGAATACGAATATTTTGTTCTGTTACATAAACGGGATTCAAAAGCTCTATGTATAGGTCACAATATGCAGATTCACCATTTGGCAAGTAGATTTCAACTTCACAGACCTCATTGATATCCAATGGGTCATCAATTAAGCTTGGGTCTTCTCGTGGGCTTCTTTTTATGATATCCAATGAGCCTTCAATTTGGTCGACTTTTGGTTCGATATCATTTATCAAAATAGACTGTTCTCTTGTATTGATTTCGATAACTGTTTTAGAATCAATATTTTTAATTTTAAGTGTTTGCCCAGCATTCTTGACTATAAGTTCCTCGATTTTGGTAAACTCTGTGACATCAGAAAAAGACATTGAACTCAAATCTATGACAATATATGCGTGTACATCTCTTTTTGTCAAAGGTAATTGAGCTACAATGTGATTATTAGGGGATAATTGTAATGTTTGATTGGAATTGGCATTCTCTTCATTATTTGCTAATCTTAAATCGAAGTCTTCAAACCCGTATTCCCAATTATATTCTTCGGGAAGGGTTTTCCAAACCATAAATGGTTGTAATACAGTTATCTTTTCCATAAAGCGTTGTACTGTATCTCTCATTAATATTGCTGAAAATCGTTCAATAGGGGTTAAGAAAACGTCTTGATTCCAATACTCTGGCAGTCTTTTATTAATTTCGTAATTATAATTGTCAAAACGTCCCATTTTTTCACCTCATTATAATAAAACGGGAAATCTTATTTCTCCATATACGCTGTCAACTGTTAATATGAAACCCATTGTAAATCTACCATATGGGTCTTGCTCTTGTGTATCCTTTCTTGGATTAAATGCTTGTACGTCTATTTTTCGGACTTTTCCTTGTAACTGTGGGATACAATCGTTGATATATTTTTTTGCTAATTCTACTGTATGATAAGTGATTTGCTGTCCTCGAAGAGTCAAGAAATCGGTTCCGAATCGCTCCATTCCAACACCATCTATAACACCAGTTGGGGTTCTCAAAAGATTCTCTATACCTTGCTTTAGGGCTTCTCTGTTATTTAATATGGTGATGTCATCGTCTTCTATTACGGTATTATCATAGAAGTCTAATGCTCCTTGAACAAATAATACATCTTCTTGGTCGACTAATAAATCTTGTATTTCTGCTCTTTCAACCATATATTATCCCTCATAATCCTCTTCGGTTTCGTAATCTATATCAATTGTAAGCTTATTTGCATATAGTTTTTCCCACGGTTTCACGATAATTTGTTTTGTTTTGAAATCGTGTTCATATTTTTCCTCATTTTCAATGCTCATATCGATTTCGTAAATCTCGTAATTTTCCGCTACGATATAATTGAGAACAAACGCTTGTAATCGTTTTAGACTAAGAGGCATTCCTACCCAGACATCTTGGGAGAAATATAGCTCTATCGCTGATTTAATTGATGCATTTATTGCGTCAATAGAGTATTCGTCATAAATTCTTGAACCTGTAATCCATACCTTGATATCAAAATTCATATATTTGGGTTCTACTCTACAATAATGATACATAATTCCTTGAGGACGTGACACTTCGATTCTATTTATAACATCTTGAAACATAGAATCACTATCGCACTCTAAAGCAAGCAATAATGAACCATATCCATCATAAAACTCTGTTAATCTAAAGCCGTCAACGGGGATGCCAGCATCTGCTAATAATCCTTGCAATTGTGCTTTAGCACCCTCTCTCGCATACCTAAATGACAATATTCTTTGCCTTGAATCAAAGCTTGTCTCTTCATCAGCTCCTCCGTACGCCGGCTCTTCATTTGTAACACTAATATTTGCAAATTCTGAATCAACAAAATAAGTTAGTGTATTTGCATTAACATTGTTTATTGCGCCTAAATCGATTGAATAAGCAGGCACTTTTACGGAATAAGTGTCTCTCCAAAGAATCCTTGCTTCTGCTGTTCTAAATACGATAGGATTATCGGTCATTTCAGTCATTACTTCAAAGTTTCTTGGAATAAAGATATCACTATCAGATTCCATATTTCTTCTTGTAAAAGTAAGAATAACTTTTGCCGTACTTGCGCTTCGTTTTACAACCAAAGGCGCGATTAATCGCTCTAATAATGCTTCATCTGTTGTTTCATTAATGTCTATATTATCAATATATGTTCCAAAAACTCGACTGATTTTGCCGAAGACTCTTGCAAATACAGAATAATAAATATAAATATGTGAAGCTTCAAAAACCTCGTTGATTAAACCGAGTTCTTGTGCAATTCGGTTTAAATCAGCTAAGATTTCTTGTTCGTCTAGTATCTGTACACTAACCATTTTTTGTTACCTCTATCTTATTTGCAAAATATAATTTTATAAAGTTGGACTATCTGGGTTTTCTGGGTTTTCTGGATTATCTGGGTTTTCTGGGTTTTCTGGATTATCTGGGTTTGCTGGATTATCTGGGTTTGCTGGATTGTCCGGATTATCTATAGGAGTTGGTTTCTCTGGAGTGCTAGAATCATTTGATTGTTCAAGCTCGTGAAGTTCAAATACTTTCATATTCCATTTTCTATTCATTCCCATTTAAATCCCCTCTTCGTTAATTTCTTCTTCGTTGATTTCTTCTTCGATTGGTTCTGTATTGCCTTTACCTAAAATTTTAAAAGTGTTTGAATATTTTGCGTCAATAATACTGAAAATAAACATAATGATTCCAGTTAAAACTACGCTTAAAGCATTTGCATCGACTTGTTCTAAAAATGCAGCTGGCACAAATGTCAATACTAATACTTTTACAATTGTTGATACGTTTCCTACGAATTCCTCATTCATCAGTTTCCTCTCCTTCCTTTGCTAATTCTGCTTCTTTGATTCCTTTGATTTTTAAAATTTCGTCAAATATAGCGTCTAATTCTGCCTCTTTAGTTTTCTCTCTTTGTGAATCAAACAATAATATTGCTGATACACAGCCCATCATTATCAATATTCCAAAAATCAATTGGGTTGAGGGGGTTAGAGGATTCCCCATAGCAACCATGAGGTTTTGAAAAATTAATAATGTGCCGAAACCCAAAATAGACGTTACAACGCTTTTAACGAAACCGCAGCTATAGACGGTTCGTCTATAATGTATCTTTTTCATTAAATCTCTTGATTGCTTCGTCATAAATTTCACTTGCTCGGTCGTATTGAAAAGATTGTCGAACAGTTATGACAATAAAAAAATGTTATGACCTTTTTATTGCGATTATCCTCCTGAATATGTGCTGTGTATGGATTGATGTCTGTCGAGTCACAATGTGGACACGTGATGTTTGTCATATAAAAACCATATTGAGGAATGATTTCTGTCCGATTATATGGAGCATGTCGTTCCTCTACAAGAGGATTGACATATAATAGTGTGATAATTAAGAAAATAAAAAAAAGGGCAAGAAGCCCTACTCCAAGTTTTTGATGATTCCTTTTCATTAGTATTAAAATATATTTTTAAATTTATTTAAATGATAATTATTGAACAAATGGTTGTTCATCATCATATGTTAGAATTTCCTTTTCATCAACTTTGTCTTTTTCGTTGCGCTTCTTATTGATGTAAACTTGTATTTCGATAACGATGTTTCGTGGTCCAATAGCTTTGTATAAGCCATTGTTGATTTTTTGTAATGCTTTTAAGTACATATTATCATCCTTTTGTAATTATGCAGAGAGCTGGTTGTCCTCCATTGGTATGCTTTGCATAATATGCTTGTATTGCATACATTCTATCTTGTAATCTTCCCTTATAGCTTCCATCGGCTTTTCTATCCCCTAATGAATTCAATGCTCTAACGTGGCTTGTTGCTATGTTTATCTTATCTAGACATTCATAGTGTCCAAATCCCTTTCCTACGATGCCAGAGCCTCCATTAATATAGAGAATATGCCAAATTATTGCTGTATTCGGTTTGCATAATATTTTTGCAATGTTTTCAAAGCGTTCCTTGTCGGTTTTTCCCATGTCAGAGAAGTTTTTCCATTTTACGCTTAATTTAACTCCTGATTGCTTTGATATCTTTGCTATGGCCGTATTTATGCCGCTATGTCCCGTGCCTGACGTGGTGGTTCCGGCCCATTGTGCGATTTGATTTTCGGAAAATTTTGTTATGCCGAATTTTTTCATTGCTTGATGAATGCTATGAGGGGCGCAATAGTAACCTCTACATTGACCTAATCTGTTGCACCCCTCGGTGATGTAATGTGGGCTGCTTGTGAATGGGTTTTCACAATTGCTTTTTTTGACAACTTTTTTGGTGGTTGATGTAGATGTGGTTGCTGTTTTTTGGGTGGTTGTTTTAGTGGTTGTCTTATTTTGAATATCGGATGAATTAAAAGTACAGTATGCTGGCAAAGTGTTTGAATTATTGGAGTAAAATGTAATTATTTTACATAAACAATATACGAATAATTCATATGATACTTTGATTTGAGATTTTTTAGTTGTAATATAAGATGGAACCTTTTTGTTCGTTTCACAATATTTAACAAACCTACTATTCATATCCAAATAGTCATTTGGCAAAATTTTCTCATTAATATTATCATTTGTGTGTGTCTTATAAGTTTGAATAGTTTTAACATTCACACTTGTTTTCTTAGTATCTTGTAAAAATTTTCCTAATAAATATGACGTTGTATATATACTATATGTATTGCCATTGATTGTACAGAATTTTGGCAATGATTTGTTTTTATCTATAAATTGTTTAATTTCTTTTGCTTCTTGAATGATTAATGATGTTTTCATATGATTACCTCATATTTTTTATATAATAATTAATATCCCCAATATGATAATATAGAATAATATCATAAAGCAATAATAATCAAAGCCATCAAGTCCTAATCTTTCTGCAAATATGCTTCCTAAAGCAAATACGATAATTAAAGGTAATACTACCATTATGGTAATTGCTATCCAAAAGCTAAATATTAATAATAATCCTAACATTTTAATATGTCTCCTTGTTATTTTTTATTTTATAATTCTTTAATAGTTAATTCACTAATTTTATTTATACGATTACAACAATCACCTAATATCACACATCCACAATCTCTTTCAATCAGATTTATGTTTTATCTTATATGCTTTCTATAATTTTTATATCATATATGTTTCCAAGACCATATGTACCATTAGATGCTTGTGAAGTATATAAACCAAATTTCGTTACATTTGATGGTATTTGGTATGTATAAGTGTATGGTTTTTCTTCATTTTCCCATTTGCCTATGCACCTCATAGTTAGATTTTCCATATCAACATGGATTTCAAGTGTTGCAGGAATTATTTCTATTAAGTTTTCTTGTAGACCTAATACTGTTCCACCACTTATTAAAGAGGTTCCATTTATTTTGCCTCCACCATCAAGGTAACCATATGATGTTTTATATTCAAAATAGCAAAAGTTTGAAGAATCGCCATATGCTACAAATCCTACACTACTGTTCCCACCATGACATTTCATTATTACTTTAAAACTTGTAGACTTATTGTTTAATGAAGTTATTGGTCTAAATGATTGATTTGTTCCAACACCTGGAACACCAAAATTATAATATTGTCCTGATGAATTATATGTCAATTGGCAATCAAGATTTTTATCATTCCCATGGATATGAATTGCAGAACCATAATTTGACAGATTGCTTGAACTGTTGCATTTGTCATGGTAAATGCATTCATATTCAATCAAGTCAATGTTTGAAATGCTTATGTTCCCTCCATCTGATGCTTTCAATCCTATTGTATTGGGTAAATTTGAAACATTTAAATTATCAATGACAATCTCACCATCTATTTCAATGGAAGCATTATTTCTTAAGCAATCTATTTTAATTCTATGAATGCCATAATTTAAGTATTCTTTATTTATTTGGCTTGTTGTTTCTCCATCAAAAACATATGTTTTGGAATTTGCAGAATAGATATAATATCCAGAGTCATTTAAGCTTTGTGATGTACTGAATAGCAATATTCCATTATTATTCTGTTTTGTGCAGATAACATCAAATGTCAATATATAAGATTGGCTTGTTGTAAACTGTGAGTTTAACCATATCATATCATTTGTTGTTATCTTTTCTTGACTTATATTTATCTTTGGGTCGTTGTTCCAATTATTTTCATCGTGGAAAAATCCAATGTTTGAATCAGATATTGTTTCCTTATAATGGTAAAATTTTGGATTAGGGTAATATTGTGTTGATTGATATGTCTGAATGGTTGAATATGGAACTTCTATGATACAATTAGTTGGCAATGCTGAAAATGTCGTTTCATCTACTGTTGGAGGTGTGGTGCTTGTGAACTTTATTTTTTCAAGGTTGACACAAGATGTGAATGCATGTTTTCCTATTGAAGTTAATTGTTGTGGAAGTTCAATTTTTCTTAAATTAACCATTCCAAAATAACGATTTGCATCGTATTTTCCAAAACAATAATCTTTTAATGAAGTTACATTTTGTGGAATCCTTATATCAACAGGTATTTCATCAAATGATGTCTTTCTTGAATTTGGTTGAGTTATAACTGTTTTTGGGATTTTGTTTGCCAATGTAGTCAATCCATCATTTGCACTTGCGACAATATTTTTATCCTGAAGATTTTCTGCCAAATGCACTCCTAAAACATAAACCTTTTCTGATAAATTTTTTCCAAATACATCATATCTTTCTCTTTCGTTAGGGTAACTTGAATGGTTAATGAAATCCTGTAATTTATTTAATGGTACAATTATTTTTGTATTTGTATTGATTGGTGGGTTGCTTATTGGTCCATTTTTGAATTTTAATATTAAGTCAGGTGAGGCATTCTGCAAGAAATATCTTGAAAACCCTGTCAAGTTTCGGGGGACTGGGAATTCTTTCAAGGAAGTGCAAGCACTGAATGCTCTTATTCCTATATTTGTTATGCTGTCAGGGAGTTTCAGTGTAGCAAGGCTTGATGCTACGAAACAGAAATCTGTACCTATTGTGGTTAGGCTGTTCCCATTTATTGTTAATGTTTTCAGTGCTGTGTTTCTGTAGTTGAATTCGTCTCCTATGCTCGTAACTGTTTTTGGGATTGTCAGTTGCTCCACTCTGCTTTCTCTGAAACAGGCATTTCCAATGGTTGTTATTCCTTCGGGCAATTTGACTTCAACATAATAAAACGAACGGAATGCATCGTTCCCTAATCCTGTTATGTCACCTGTTATGATTATTTCATATTTGTAATCATGGTTCTGGTTGTTTGTATAGGAATGTGTGGCATTTCCTGTTCCATTGGCGAATGTTTCTATTTGGCTTCCGTCTCCCCAGTCCACTTGTATATTTGTACCGTTTATGTTTGGAAGAGGTAACTCTCTTTGCATATATGGGTTAAAATCGACTTTTGCTGTTATTGTACTCATTATTCATCACTCCAGCTTCAATCCCTGATGTTGATACTGTTACTGTTTCTCCAACTTTTGCTCTTGTTTTGCTTATAGTATGTGTTACTGTCATTTTTAATCACTCTCTACATATGTGTAAACACTTGGGTCTGGATAGTTCGTCGCATTTTTGTATGTATTAAGACGACCTTGTGGAACTTCGATAATACAAGTTGTCGGCAATTGCCAATATGAATCTGAAATCGCTTCTGCATCCAATGTTGGAGGAGTTGTACTGTTGAATTTTATCTTTTGAAGACTGTTGCATCTCCAAAAAGCACGATACCCTATTGATGTAACTCCTGAAGGTATATCGATTTCTTGAAGAGAGTAACAATAACAAAAAGCATAGTCCTTTATTGTTGTCAATGATGAATTTGAAGCAAAAGATACTTCAACTAAACTTGAACAGTTACGGAATGTACTGTAATCTAATATTTGGACATTTGCAGGAATGGTTATTGTTGTTAAGTTTGTATATCCAAAAGCATATGTACCTATCGTTGAAACAGTGCTTGGAATGGTTAATGTATTCAATTTTGAGTGATAAAATGCATATGACCCTATTGATGTTAGTCCATTTGGTAATGTGCAAGATGTTATATTAAACCATACAAAACTTCTATCCCCAATTTCAGTAACATTTGATGGTACATTTACTTGATTAACCAAATTTCTAAAATCCAAGGCAGTTGTATTGATAGTTCCTACCCCTAAAATATCTTCTTCACCTATCCTTGATACATCGTCTGCTAAAGTGTTCAACCCATCAGTCCAGTCAGCTGCAATCCCATCATCCAATAGTTTGTCTTCTAATATTTTGCCTAAGCCAACCAATTTGCTTTTCAATGTAGGATATTCAACATATCTTGTAGATGAAGTTGGATAACCTGTTGTATTCATATAGTTAACACGACTTCCTTCTGGAACATGAAAACTGCAATCAAAATTACCCATCATCAGACCTTCGCCCATTGTCGGCGGTGTTTCTGAATGGAATTTGATTGTTGTCAATGAAGAACCTTTACCGAACAAAGCGCCTATTGACTCAACACTATTTGGTATTTCAATATATGATAAGTTTCGACAATCTTGAAATGCATAATCTCCAATGCTTGTTACAGATTTTGGAATTACAACATTGCTCACATTACTACCCAACAATGCTCTGGTTCTAATTGTAGATAATCCATATGGGAACACAACTTCGTCCAATCCACACCCAGATAAGAAATAAGTTCCTATATCTTCAAGTCCATCAGGCAAGTTGATTTCAACAAGATTTGAACAATCATAGCAAAACCTATTTCCAATTGAGGATATTCCATTTGGCAAAACCACTTTTTCAAGATTACCGCACCCCCTAAAAACACTGTTTGACAATGTTGTTATGTTGTTTGGGATAATGACTTCTACAACATTTCCAACACCATATAACAAACCAGCATGTATTCCAGACACTCCAGTTATTGTTATGGTGTACTCGCCTTCTTCATCATATTCGTGTTCTATGGATTCCGAATAATCATCAATAGTTGAATCTCCCCAATCAATGGTAATGTTTGAACCATCAAGATTTAATTCTGATACCCTCATTCCATTTGTCTGATTGGCTTCTATTTTTATTATAAGTTCGTTGCTCATTAATCTCACCTTTTTTATGATATTCGCTTCCACATATATACCGCCATGTAAGGAGGCATGTTCTCGTGTGCTTGACTTGCATTAGCAGCAGAGTTGTTGCTTGATGTTCTTTCTGTTGCACCACCACCAGCAGTCAAACTTGTACCATATGCAACGGCAGTTGAAGTTCCTGGTTTACGATTTGTTGTCTTTAATGTGTAGGTGGTGTTGTAATCTTGATATTTGTGTGAGTGGGCAGGAACTCCACTTTGTCCAGATGTTAAGGTTACAGTAGCACTTCCATGTTGTGATGTCGCAACATCTCCATCAGAACTGTATGTATCACCACAAGCCAAAAGGAATGTGTCTTTCAATCTCGTCCAAGAACCACCGAACAATGTTGATGGGTCTGTCGAGTTTATGCTCATATAAATTGAGCCAACTGGATACACTTGATTCAATGTGGCATAAGTTGTTGTGTCAACAGTTCCATTGTTTTTGATTAGTCCTGATGTGTTTGACTTTTTAATGAAGTTACTTAATAATGTACGATATTCTGTCATTCTACCCCTCAATATATTCAATTATATTGCCAATCATATCATCTATGTAATCCTTAACCAACTTTTCTGAAGGATAATGGGAGTGTGTTGGCGTAGCACTCCAAGATGTTACTTTATTTGACTTGTCTTCCTTGCTTGTTATTGTGCTTATGTCGTTATTTGTGCAAGTGTTTAACACTAATTCGTCAGATGTTGCATCATAATAGAAATCTGTTATACATATCTCTTCTGGCAAATTCAACAAATCCTCATAATCGCCAGTTGTAGCAACTGTTGATAAGTCCGCGCTATTGGCCTTGAGGTCTAAAGAATCTTTCACAAGCTTTTCTGTTGGGTAACGCGTATTATTTGTGGCTGCATTCCAGCTTGATGTTTTATTACTAATGTCTTCTTTTCCACTTACATCAGGAATTGTTGGTTTGTCCTCTGTTGTAATCTTCCCACTACTATCGGTTACAACATTCTTGTTCGCTTGGGCGGTGCTACCTACTTGACCATTGTTCTGCAAATTTCCATGAGTATGTGACGAACTCGCTTTACTGTCAAGACTATCCTTAACCAACTTCTCTGAAGGATAATGGGCGTCTGTTGTTGTCGGACTCCAAGATGTTACTTTATTATTTTTTTTCTCTTTTTCGTTTATTTTGTCTGTGAAATCATCAATGAGATTTTGATTAATGATAAACACCTCTGATTATATGTTCATTTATTCTAATGCTTCTGTAATCGCTGTTAAATACGCTTCTATTTCTGAATCAACATCATTTATTGTTAAACCACCAGCTACTGCCGTATCCCAACTAGTGATTTGAGCAGCCGTAATATTTTTAGCCGGACTACTATTCCAAGCATCTGCGTAACCTAAGCTTGTTTGCACACTACTTGATAATTTGGCTAGTGTAATGCCACCGTTTTTCACGCTAAATGTATGACCACTTAATGTTAATGTACTTTCATCCGCCTCATAAATATCAATTAAATCAGATACTAATACATACAAATGCTCATCGGTTCCTGTATTATCCTTTGTATTGATAACAAAATCCAAATACTTATCTCCAACTTGATATCCAGAAACGGGATTATTTGCTGTTGATACGACTCCTACGGTTGCAGATTTAACTAAATAATCTTTAGGAATATTAATGCTTGCTCCTACTTTTGTTCCATTTTGTTTAACTTCATAGGTTGCAAGATAGCCAGTCTCTGCTGTTTGTTTTTTTTCAACAGTAACTACTCCGCCAAAATCACTAATCGTTGGCTTGTTTGTTAAGTCATTATAGCTTCCACTTGTAGCTACTGTTGCTAAGCTTGAATTGTCTGCCTTCAATGCTAATGCATCATAAACCGCATCGCTTGATATTGCATTTGCATTGCCATTTTCTATGGTACTTACGACGGTTGGAATTGTTGGCTTGTTTGTTAAGTCATTGTAGCTTCCACTTGTAGCTACTGTTTTTAAGTTATCGACTTTATTTTTTGCCGTGTTGTCGTAATCATTTGTGGACAATCCTTTTCCGGTTACTTTGTCAACTTTATTATCTAAATCGGTTTTGACTAATTTTTCGCTTGGATATTTTGTATCTGATGTTGTAACACTCCATGATGTTACGATATTTGATTTATCTTGTTTCCCGCTAATGTCTTGATGACTTGTTAAAAAATTACTATCATTTGTTAAATCTGATGTTTTTGATGGGATTGTTGGCTTGTTTGTTAAATCAGTATATGAACCGCTTGTTGCTACATCAGCCAAATCACTCGAATTAGCTTTTCCACTAATTGCACTTGATATAAAACTCTTTACTGCTTGTACTGTTGGATAACTTACTGTATCTGATGAGAAATCACCAGATATATCACTTTTTTTATTTGCTACTTTGTTCTCAAATTTATCCGTAAGCGCTTGTACAAAAGCCGCTACTATTGACGCGTCTACTGCCATATTATAAACTCCTTATATTCTCTGTAAGATTAATTAATAAACTATTCAAATCAATATCAACCTCATCATCAAAATCAGTAACATCTATAGATTGATGATTGTGTTTTAAAGAAACTGTTTGTTTAACCTCATCATCTTCTAAACATATTAAATTATCATTTTCGTATTTAAAATTATTAATGATGCTCGGTTTATTTTGAATATATGTTATATCAAATTCATTCGTTTCTGCCCAATTAGCTTGATGTCCAATAATGCCTAACGAAATTCTTGATATTTCTTCTCCATTAGCATAGAAAACTATATCGTTTCCATCCAATTGTGCGTTATCAAATTTAGTGTTAATCTTGTTAAATGCATCTGCATATACGTCATGATAATCTTCTTGGTCTTTACATTCATAAATTATCTCTTCTTTTGGTTGAGATACAACTAATGATACTTGATTTCTAGTGATTATATCATCGCAATGCACTTTAATATGGATAATACAGCTTGTTAATGCGATATAAGGAATTGGGCTAGAATATTCATTTTCTTCGTTAAGAGGTGATGTATATTCCTTATTTCTAATGGAGAATGTCACAAATTTCTGTTTATCTTGCCAATCATCACTTTCGAATATGAAATGACAAATATATTCTTCGTCTTGTTGGTTTTCTATTAATTTTGAATCTATTCTGTGTAGAAAGTTTTGAGGGGTTACTTTAAAATATAAATCTATCATTTTATCCCTCAATATAGTTCATTATGTCTCCAATTAAATCATCTATGGTATCTCTTACTAATTTTTCTGAGGGAACCTTTGCATTTGACGGTGTTGTCTCCCAACTTGTTACGATAGGGGTATCTGCTCCATCACCACTTCCCGAATCAATTAAAGTATCTATGGTATCTTTTACTAATTTTTCTGAGGGAACCTTTACATCTGACGGTGTTGTCTCCCAACTTGTTACGATGGAGATATCTGCTCCACCACCACCTCCTGAATCAATTAAAGCATCTATGGTATCTTTTACTAATTTTTCTGAGGGAACCTTTTCGTCTGACGGTGTTGTTTCCCAGCTTGTTGTGATGGAGATATTTGCTCCACCACCACCTCCTTCCGAACCTATTATATTGTATATCTGCTTTGCAGATAAATACTCTCCGTCTTCTGGTGTGTAGGTTGATGCATCTGCAATTTTTATTCCTTCGAGAGAAGATAATTTCGTCGGCATACAAGTTATCGCTCCGTCATCAATTATTGTTATAAATGGACGACCACTTGCAATGTCAGGAAATCCAATTTGATTACTTGTCTTCACTCCAATATATACATCATCCGTTAGGTTGTCAATATCGGCGTCTGGAGGCATTAACGTTAATGTGTTGTTTGATAAAATCTCGGCTTGAATCAATTGATATGCTGTATCAAAAGCCCCTCCCGTCAATGTTGACCATGCATTGTTCTGATAAGCATATATCTCTGGATTATCGCCAAAAAACTCTTCGGCGTCTATAATAAAAGTATAATCTTCAGAAATCTTTTTATTTTGATTTAAAATTGTCATTTTGGTGTCTCCTATGGATATTTAGCTGGGTATGATGTAGACATAGTTATCCAATAATCTTTTGGAAGAGTATACGTTCCAGCTCTTTTGTTAAGATAATCAAATCGGCCTATCAAAGCGGCTCCATCTGTATTAAAATAAATAAAACATTTATCTGATGCATTACATTGAGCAACAACACGACAAGTATCATTTGGTTCAAAACCGCTTGGAATCATACAAAAATTCCAATAATCATCATATCCGGTATAATTTACGGTCGTTTTTGTTTTACAACTTCCAGTTACAAATACCCAGCCACCTATTTTCCTGAAGTATATTGTTCCGTTAAAGAAAGTTGTGTATGCCGGTGCCGAACCTGTTTTTAACGTTAAAAGTTGTTTAAGGGAATTAATTTGATTCTGTAATGACGATTGAATAGGATTAATATAGTCAACAATTGCTTTTGTTGATGGATATTCTGTTGTATTTCCGCTACCAACCATGCTTGACCGTTTATTGTTTTTGTTTTCATATTGTGTGTTTATGGTGCTTACGGTCGAAAGAATATTATTGATACCTAGTTGTTGCTTTAACGTATTAGTGTTTGTTTGGTTCTGTACCCATGTATTTAAATAGGCGTCTAGTTGATTTGTTATATCAATGTTTGTTTCTGATGACGTTGGTGTAACTGATTGTAATCCAATAGTAACCCCACCAACTTTATATTCTGTTAAATCTTGTATTTCATCGGCTAATTCTGCTTTTGCATCATCTGAATTTAAGAGGAATGGATAATCTTCTTGGTCTAATTCTAGTTCTTCGGTTTCGATAACATCTTTTATTAAGCTAAACCACGTTGGATACAAGAATCCTTTGTTGTTTTCTGTCCCTACAATATTTTTTAGTGTTTTCCAAGTTCGTCCGTCAATGGAATATTCAAGATTGTGAGTATTTGGATTAATATCAAATTGAAGATTTATCCCTGCTTGCAAAATACTTGGAGGCGCATACTCTCCATCATCAATTGCCTCTCCGATATCATTATTAATAATGAAAACGTTTCGTGGGTCTAATTTAATATCATTCTCTAGATTATCATACATTTCTTGAGTTACAACCTGTAATGACAATCCATTAATACTGTCTGCATCTAAATAATATTTTTGCTCAATACCTTCTCCAATAATTTGAAGATTATTTTCTGTCAATGCGGTTAATGCATCTCTCATATCTTCGTTATCTAAAAAGCGTGATATATTGCCTACATTATTTAATCCATCTTCGACATTTTCTGTTCTTGTGTCTAATCCTTCTATTGAAGTTTTAATATTGTTAATTATTTTTGCTAGTGTATCAAATTCTGCTGTCGTATAATTGGTTGTACCAGCATTGATGATATCTCCTATCTGTATTTCTAATGGCTCGCCTTTGTTATAGCTTCGCCCATTAATAATAATTTCTTGGATAGAATAATCCATATCATCCTTTAATGATGCCGGTGCGAAATCCGATGCATGATACCCGTCAAGCATATCGGCGTTTAATCCTGACCCTTCTCCTCCATTTGCTAGCATAAGGTCATAGATATGCTTGAACATAACATCAATGTCCTCTGTGGCTTCCAAGCTACCTATATAATGTCTTATATTATCATTTTCTGTCATTTTATTCTCCTATGGACTTCCTACTATCAGAATGTTGATTTCTTGTTCAGAAGCTTCTGTGAAATGGACATTAGCTCCTGTATATTTTCCGTTTGTGTCGGTGATGAATGTGTAAGTGTAATTTAATGGTTCTTTTTTTGCGTTTGTCAAGGTTAAGCTGGGCATTTGCGAATATACGTGTTCGAATTTGATGTTTATTGCGTCTGACGTTATTATGGTGTTTGTTGTCTCCATCTGTGTTGCTGAGGCCGTGGTGACCGTGTTACTTAATGCGTTTTCAAGGTCCACGTTATTCACGAACACTTTTCCGACGAGTGATATGCTATCTTCCCTTAACGCGATTGCGCTACCGTCTGCCTTTTCTTGCTTTTTTCTTGTCTGCTCTGCCGTTTCGTGTGATGATGAAACGAATGGTAATATTGATGATGCTGAAGGACTCAATAATGTCAATTGCCCATTTGATTGCACTACTGACACTCCATCTTCGTTTGACAGTCGCATACGCAATAACTTGTAGATTTTATGTGTTGTGTCTAATGATACGTCAACTTGAATTGTTTCTGTGGGAACGTAATACTCTGTTGATTCTGTATGCTTTGGAACGGTGAGTCGTTCAGAGTCGTTTGTGCAACGATATGTTTTATCATTAACTTCAACTATCCAACCGTTCTGTAAAATTTTCTTTTTTTCTATTCTCAATAATATGCCAGTATCATAAATCACAGAGCCATCAGAGGTATTTAAATCACCCTTTTGAGTTTTGGTTCCTGCGAGCCTTTTAAAATTGTCACGAAAATAAGCGTTGGTTGCTGAATGATTCCGTATGTCGCCCATTATATATCACATCCATCCAACAATATTGATTGTTTTGCTTTTTCATTATTAACAATTTGCCATTTAAGATTGTTTTCTCGAACTCTTTTTTCTAACGTTTTTAAAGAGGTTGATGACAAACACTTTCTTTTATTGTTTGTACGATATCTATTATTTTCTTCCAATGATTTTTGAGCTCTTTTTTCATTAATAATTTTCCATTCCAACCCCTCTTTTCTCACTTTTTTTTCTAATTTTTTCAAATCAGTAGAGGAAATCGTTTTTCTTGTCGATTTATATGGATATTGATAACGCCACGTGAAGCCTTGCTTGCAATTGTTGTCTTTTTGTTTAGTCACTCTATAAAACCCTGTTGTATTCTGAGATTCGCTTATCTTTTTTCTTGTTTTTTCAGAAAGTGTTTTTCCATACATTGGATTATTTTCGCCTTTCTGAGATTCACTCATCTTTTTTCTTGTTTCTTCGGAATGTGTTTTTCCATACATTGGATGATTTTCGCCTTTCCGAGCTTCACTCATCTTTTTTCTTGTTTCTTCAGAATGCCTAAAACCAGACATCCCATCTCCGCCCTCGGTAAAATTAAATCTAGGCTGTAATTGTCGTATATACTGGATTTCCAAAGCATTTAAAGTATTTTCGTCTTCTACGCTCCAAACAAGCACTTGATAAGTGTATCTATCTGGATTGTTCTGCAGAATACAATTGATTGGTTGTGCATTATACCTAGAAGGAGTTAAATGCTGTCTACGCCTCTTGTTTTTGTCGATGTTCGAATCTTTGCCAACATATACTATTTGATTATCTTTCTTATCAATATAGCAATATATTCCTTTTGCCATATAATACCTCTAAAAAACTTTTATATATTAATAATTATTAGTTAAGAATTTATATAAATGTTAATTAATAAAAAAATTAACATACTATATTGCTTGCAGAACCTAATCCGTTTTCGTCGACTACAATTGTTCCGTTTTTAGCTCCAGATGTTGCTTTCGCTCCCCATGGTATGTTTGTGCTACTATATGGATAGTCGACCCATTGCCCACTTGCGTCTTTATATTGAACGCTTCTATGATGTGGAGAGTATGCTGTTGGATATTGTACTACTCTTGGTGTGTATCCGGCGTTTTTAAGTTCTTGCCATAATGCTCCGCTCCAAGCGAAACAGTCTCCAGTTCCTGCGGCACGCATTGCACAATATGATGATGCTACTTTACGACTGAATTTATATTTTGACGCCAAGTCATTTCCTATTTGTATTAATCCGCTTTCGTCCGTATTGCCTGAACTACTTCCTCTAACACTTCCTACACCGGTCGTCGGAACCTCTGGTCGCTCTGGTGATTCTGGACCATATTTCAATTCCAAATCAGTATAAATATAATCACCACTCCAAGAGATTGAGACACCTTCTACAAACAGATATTCTGGTATTTTTTTATACTTATGGTAACTCATTGGATTTTTGAGTGTTACTATATCCCCAATGTCGATACCATTTTCTAATACAGATGCATTGATTCCCATATTAAAATCTCGCACGTGAGCTGCCAAGTATGCTTTTGCTTTGGCTTGCGCTTGAGATTTTGTAAGGGTCTTGTCATTATACACTTTAACTTGCACTCCATATACATCAACAAGGTCATCAAACTGCTCATATATCTTTCCGCCGCTATAGTATACGATGACTGCATTGTAAAATCCAAACTGGTCGACATTCAATTCATATGAGCCGTCTTCCAATTGCCATAATTTTATGTCCTCGTCTTTTGTGTGGTCATCATTATGTTCTCGAAGATATAATGCATCGGCATATATCTGTTCAAAATCAGTTACGACAACTCTATTCTTTTTGCACAAGAAGAGAATATCAATTCCATCGCATATTTCAGATATGATTTCTTGAAAAGTCTTTTCACCCGCCAACATTGGATTTGAAAATTGACCATTAACGGTTGTTGTTCCACCTGTTGACGAACCATATCCTTGTGATGCTGCAATATCTGCCAACTCATTACATCCTTCTACACCTGACCTTTCTGTACAGGCATAAAAAAGCTTGTCAGAATGTTTAGCAAAATACTCATCAGCTGTTTGCCCCTTAATTCGCGCTATGGTTGCTGCGGAAGAATAATGGTCGTCGTGAGCTCTGCCTAACTTATAATTCTTAATGCCGTTACAAGTGGTTGTGCCTTTTTTTGAACCCGACCAAGAGTCAAACAAGACACCCATCTTATCATAATGATAATATCCTCTTGTTAGACCTTGATAAAAATCTTCATACATTCCTAAATCCGAACCACCGACTAGAATAAGACCTATTTTCCCCTTAGCTCCAGACCTTCCTCCATAGGCTTGAACAACGTTTGGACCAACCCCTACATCAGTAACTTGATGCCCTGACTGTTGCAATCGATTTTTGATGGCATTAAGCCATGTCCTTTCATTTTTGTCTATTCTATCTGAACCGAGTACAAAATGTGTCATATTTCTCACCTAATATGCCTTTGATATGTATAGGCCTTTGAACCTTGTTCGTGTTTCAAAGCTTTATTGAATGCTTCTTTTGAGGTTATCTTATCTTTTTTGATGTAATAAATTGTCCTTATGACCAAGTCTTTTGTCCAAGGAGCGCCCCCTGTAATATTATGTCCTTGAATAATCTTTGCAATGTTTACCCATTTTGTATCTGCAAGATATAATCTTCGTATATAACCGTTACGTTTTCCCTCTGTTACCTTGATATGATTTAAAACAACATTAGAGATTTCTGTCCATATATTGACATTGTTGTTGTCTTCCGTTTGCGTATCGGTTGGCGTAGATATTCCGCTTCCACTTGTAGATTGGTCTGTGCCTTGTGTGCCTGATGATACATTATCAGGTGTGGTCGTGGTCTTTGCGGAAGTGCTTGTATCTGCGTCACGCTCTGGAGCTTCTGGACTATATGACAATACCAAATCATTTTTTATTGGCCCTCCATCGTCCCAAGAGATTGACATATCTCTAACAAACAAATATTCTGGCAATCCCTTATTTACCTTCTTTACGGCGTCTCTTAGTGTCATTGGGTTTTCCAACGTCACTATATCTCCAATTTCAATTGCTGGATTATGCAATATGGAACATTTGATTTCCATTCCGAATTCTTGTATATGGGCGGCTAAATATGCCTTTGCTTTAGCTTGAGCTTGAGATTTCGTCAACGTCTTGTCATAATATGTCTTTGCCATTACTCCATATATACGAACAAGGTCTTCGTAAGTCTCTGTAATAACTCCACCAGAGTAAACGACATTAACGGTGTTGTAAAAACCATATTCATTAACATCTAATTCATATGTACCATCCTCTAATTGCCATAGATGGATATCTTCGTCTACATACTTACTGTTTTCTCTTAAAACTTGGGCTTCAGCATAAAGGGTCTCAAAGTCCGTAACTTTAATGATATTTCGCTTGCACAAAACTAAAATGTTAATACCCTTTGTGATTTCCGCAACTAATTGCTGAAAGGATTGCTCTCCACTTAATAATGGAGAATAACCAGTATACGAACCCATTGCAGACGACGATGTTGTTGTAGATGGCGTTGATGCTTCCAATGAATCATTATTAGATGATGGCTCTTGTGTCGTCCACTTCTGCCATGTTTGAATTTGCTGTTGAATCTCTTTGGTTGCATTTTTTGCAGCTTGAGTCTTATTTTTGGCCATCTTTACCACCATGTTAACGCACTACTAATTGAAGCTCCCCAATCTCCGTGAGCTGCCTTTTCATCAAGAATTGCCTTTTCATAAGCTTTTTTAAGCGTCCAATCTTTATGCTCTGGTTGCTTAAGATAAAGAAGTGTTCTTATTGTAAGATTCATTCCATTTGAAGAGCCCCACATTCCGTTTCCTTTGATATTATGGCCTTTAATAATTTTATGAATGTTGTCCCATTTTGCATCGGCTTTGTATAACCGAGTGATATATTGATTCTTTTTGCTTTTTGATACTGAAATATGATTTTCAACCAATGTGGCGATTGCTGTCCATACATCAGACCCAGTTCTTGTTTTAGTGCTTGTGAATGTAGTGTTTGAAGATGATGAAGAGCTTGTTGAGGAACTTGACGTTGATGTGCCAGCAGAACCATAATTATTGGAGTATACTGCATTTCCTGCGCTATAATTCGAGGAGTTATTTAACTGCGTCATTACAGCGGTCGGCTCAGAATATCGAAGCGTATAGTTTAGGTTGTAAACGTCTGACCAGCTTATTTGGTCTTCTCTCTCTTTTTCTGTAATAGTTTTTTTGCCCATAATGGTTGTCATATCGGCTTTGTCTAAAGCTTTTAGCCTATCTAATAAATCAGGCATTTCTTCTATCTCTTTGCCGTTCAATGTTAGATTACCATCGGAGTTGATACCAACTTCTTTAAGCCGTTTTTTAGCGTTATCAGATATTGTATATCCCTTGATTTTCAAGATTTCAAAGATATTCAATAAAATTGTTAAGCCATCTTTGTTTGTTACGTTATCCTCTACGAATTTGGCCGGAGCATCTTGTTGGAACTTCCAACCGTAATTCTGCAACGTAACTACACATTCATATCCATCTTGCTTGACCTCTCTAACACGGCCTACAAATAATACTTTAGCCGAACCGTTATTTGACCCATAAACAATGCAAATCTGCGCAATAGGTTGCCAATAAGCCATTAAATCAGAATCATAAGGAGCGTGTAACTCACACGTTCCCATAAAATCCTGCACTTGAACATCAATGTTCATACTCGTCCAATATCGGTGATATTGTTTGTCCAATGGTGTATAGACGTATACTTGCGCCTTGAAATTAGGGGATGTATACCATTTGCTGTCGTCTACTCCAAGTACCTTGTCTGGGTTGGAACTTGTAACCAAACCTTTGTCCTTGAGTTTAATATAAGCTTCGGTTGTAACCTCACTTGTATCCACCAAAGGATTTGGATTTACAATATCTAAATTTTCTTTTGCCATTTTATTACCTCATTATTTTCCGCTACAAGAACGATTTGCCACATTGGGAAGAGGAGGAAGTTTTGGATAGGTTGTTTGTGATTTTTGTGGAACTCCTCCCCCACTATGTGTATTCAGTCCTATATTTGATTTGTTAATTCCATAAAATTCAAATCTGCACCAATCTATATCGGTGTTTCCAACTCTATTGAATACATGACCAGCCTCTTTTCTTTGTTTGCTATCATAACCGTGTATCCACACCAAATCAATGTAAATATTAAAACAAGCACACAACGCAGCCACTAATCTGCTTCCATCACTACAATTAGCATAACCTGAGCTTAAAACACATTCTGGAGGCCTATGAAAATCGGCATAACATTGATAAGTTATATGCTTTGCTACCCACATTGCCGCTTCTGCTGCGGCGTCTAGTGGATTTGAGCTTTTTATGGCCTCTTGAGCCGCTTGTTGAACGCTCTGTGGCTGTCCATTTGATGCGTTGAAATTTGGTGTTTGGCCGTTTACATCGTCGCCAGCTACTGCTTGAACTCCATACTCTGGTATTTCTGGATTATCTGGATTTTCTGGTCCATATCTTAAATCTAAATCTGATTTAAATGTTCCATTGTCTCCATCCCAACTTGTAGAAATGCCATAAACATAATAAAGATTCTCACTCATCGTCTGAGGATTTCGCAATTTAATAAAACTGCCGACTTGAATTTTTCCCGTATGCAAGACTGTAACCTTGATTGTCATTGCAAAGTCACGAATATGCGCTGATAAGTAAGCTTGAGCTTTGGCCTCTGCTTGTGTTTTTGTTAATTTTGGCTCATCATAAGTGATTGGCATTTGTCCAAAGACACGAACAAGGTCTTCATTTTCTGCAATAACAGTTCCGCTACGATAATTTACAATAACTGTTGTATAGAAACCATATTGATTGACATCAAATTCGAAGGAATCATCCTCTTGCATCCAAAAATCAATAAGTAATGGCTCTTCCTCTAAACCACTTTCCTCTCTATCCATCAAGAATAATACTGGGAAACTAATGAAATAACACGTATCCTTTACCATATACATATGAGCGTCTATTGCAGACGCTATGCTTGATAACACGTCGAAATATGTATCGTCCTCTTGTGGATAATGTGGCTTTCCAACCAAATCATCAGATAACCTTTGTAAATCCTCTGGGTTGTGTATTTTTTGAACATCTTTAAGATTGATATTATCATTTAGTGTCCAGTTTGTTCGTAATTTGTTTCGTGTGTGTTTGTTTTGCTTTCCTAAAATATTGTCAAGCTTTTTCATCTCTTGCTGTGCATACTTTTGAGATACTGTAATGGTATCATCAGTTTTTGTTGCATAATCATTATACATATCAGACTGATTTAATGATTTGATAACATCAGTTAATTCAGGGACGGATTCTACAGTATCATCATTTAATTTAACAGAACATTCTTCATCGAGCTTATAATTTGATATGTTTGGAATTCCAGTCAAATTAACGTGATATTTAATGCCCGCTTCTTTAAATATCCTTTTGATAGCGTATTCAACTTCTTTTCCTTCGAGTTCTTTGTATAATTTTGATGATATGTTTTGTTTTAGTTTCCACGCTACATTTTCAAATGTTAATATGATTTCGTATCCGTTTTGAGATGCTTCTCTTAATCTGCCTCTGAATAACAGCTCCTTATCAAATGTTCCTCCATAAATAGAGATAGATTGCTGGCCGGGAATCCAATATTTCATTAATTGCTGACTATATGGGCAATTTAAAGTTGCTGTTGTCACGATGTCATTTTTATCTGAGTCTATTGACATTGCCGTGAAATAACGATGAATAAGACCATCTGGATATGATTCTATCGCTATTGCTTCGTTAAACCCTTCAATATAATATGTTGATTCTGCCATTTGTTTCTTGAATCGAGAATCTTTACGAGAATAAATATGAGGATTGTAATAATAATCTCGTTCAGCACTTGAATTCGGCAATGCAGAACCCTTATATGTTTCTGCATCTTGTTTTGTTGATGAAGAACCAGATGAACCTGAACTAGAAGAGCTTGATTTACTAGAAGAAGATGATTTAGAAGAGGAACTATTGCTTCCAGATGACGAGCTTCCTTGAGTTTTGATACCCTTTACAGTCGGCTGTACAAAAATGCGAGTTTTGTTTTCTGTTGTATTGTCTCTGCTTACTTGTTGACCTTTAGAGTTAACAGAATATTGTGTTCTTTTCTTAGCGTTGGAGCTTTTCATCCAAATTAATCCACCATATGTATTGGAGACTGATGACACGGCAGAATTCCATAAAGACTCCCAGCTAAAATTATTGCTTTTTGGAGCGTTTTTAATTGCAGACGGTGTCTTTTTTATTATTGATGTTGATGACATTATATATCACCATTATCCCCAAGTATTATCCACTTCTTTAAATGTTATAGAATATTCTGCGTGTTCCTCTCCCTCATTGATGTTGTATTGTATATCTGTGATATAACATACTGCGATTGTTGGAAAAAGGTCAGATACCAATGTTAATGGTCTTCCCATATACTTATCAAAGAAGTTTCTTCTTATTTCGATAAAACTGTCTGTAAAGTCTGCTGGGTCCATAAAATGCCCTAGCTCTGTGTTTGGGTCTAATACTGTTGGTGCACCTTCTGTAATAATATCAATTGGTCGTTTATCATCAGCAGATAACTCAATTGTCCCGTTTTCTTGTATTCTCATTGCTTGATGCACACTTAATGATAATTGAAGCTCTGCGAATTGGTCACAAGCTTTTTCGATTAAAATCAATCCATCTGCACTATTGAATTCTTCATAATCCTTACGATGAGGTGTGTAATCTACTGACTCTGGAGAAAATAATAATGCTTTTGGTTTTTCTACTTTAACTTGTGATTCTGTTGCGACTGCTGCGCTTGATTCATTTACTTTGTTTTTACTTGATGATTTTTTTGAATTCTTTTGGCTTGACCTCGCCTGAGACTTTGTGGTTTTTGAGGTCGTCTTCTTTTTCTTTGATGCCTTTGAGGTTTTTTTTGTTGTTTTTGTCTTTGATGTGCTTTTTGTTGTTGAAGATTTCTTGTTTTTTGTTGTATTTGTTGAGGTTGATTTGGAGTTTTTAAAGCTAATTCCTTTTAGACCAACCGAACTGCTTTTGATTTTTTCATATAATTCATTAACTGATTTGGGCTGAATTTTTTTTGATTTTAGCATTCGAGTTTTAGATTGAGCTTTTGTCGAGGAAGTTGAGGATTGAGAAGAAGAGCTTTTTGTTGTAGACTCTTTTTTTGTATCTGTTGTATTTTTTTTTGTTGTTTTATCTGTTGATGATGTTGCGTTCTTGATTGCTGACGCTGAACTATCCTTTGTCTTTGCAGACATAGCCAAGATTTCCTCATTTGTATAGCCCGGAACTATAAGCACTTGTGATGGTAGTATTTTATATTCTGACATTATCATTACCTCTGAATAAATATAAAAAAGAAGACTTACTCAGTCTTCTTTGTTCCTGTTGGGAGAGTATTTCCTTCCGTTGCGTTAACTGGGTCGTATTCCGCTGCGTCATCCTGAATAATTTTTGGATTAGACCTATTTTGAATTTCAATAATACTGTTCTTAACAGCATTTTGAATGGATTTTGCGTCGTCTGCCGTGTTTACATTGACGTCACGTAACTTGAAGTTACGGTTCAAGATGGTGAAGTTAGGTGGTTTCTTGAATAGATTGACATTGAGTTTTGGAATCTCTTTTTTGTTACATATTGCAAGATTGACCCAATTTTTACGGTTTGATGTGTCTTTGGATTTGTCTTTGTCTTTGCTTTTATCTTTACCTGAGTCAGCGGCGCCTGTTGCTTTTGCATCAGAATCCTTCATGGAGTCAAGATATGCTTGTGTAATAATTGGTCTAAGGTTATAATCTAATCCTTTTGCTTGTGTAGTCCAAACAGCCAATGCATCAGCTTGATTTTTATCTAATTCTTTCTTTTTGTCTTCGGCCCATTTTTCCGCTTTATCAGGGGTTTGTCCTGCTTGCAACGCAACTGCTTCATATGGGCTTGTTTGCATTTCTGAGAATATAGTTGCTGCATTTTTAATATGCTGAGCGTCATATGTATTTCCACTAGCCGTCGTTATGCTTTGAACATTTGGATTTTTTAGATAAGCAAGTCTAAGCTCATCAATATCTTTCATATCAATACCAGCCATTTCCGCTTGCATTGAGCCTAGTTCCATAGCTTTTTGTTGTAATAAACGAGCCATTTGAGCTGATATGACAGCAACACCTTGTTGTACAGCGGCTGTTGTACCCCATGTTCCACCAACTTTTTCCTCGGTTGTTCCAGATATACTGACGCCCTGCCATGCGGCCTCCATATGAGACATCAACGTTGGTTGTACTTGCTCTGAAACGACTTTTTGAATTTCTGAAACAGCAGCTAATGTTAGCGCTATTCTTGCTTGTGCGCGAGATATACCGCCTAAACGATTTTGAATTGCTTTAAGAATCTTCTCTTCTGTATCTTTATCTCGACCAACAAGTTTGCCATCTTTAGAGTCTTTGAAGTATAACTTTTGCATCTTCTTGAAAAAGTCTGATTCATCATTGATAGCATTCATTATTACTGTTTTGTCACGACGAGATAATTGCATAGCTTCGCTTTGCATTTTATAAAATTGTGCTAAATCTGCCGAACTACCACTTCCCCAAATACCTTCATGTGCGCGGTCTTTTGTTGGGCCCATTGAATCAATACCCTCAGCCATAATGGTACGAGCGTATTTAGCATTATCTGATTTGTCTTCCATTTGGTCTATCCACGCAGGATAATGATTTAGCGTTCCATCTAATTTTTCAATTGAAATATCAAAACTCTTTTCTATATCACCTGCAAGAGACTCGGCTGAATTAAGCTGATTGGAAAACCAATAATCAGTATCCGAAATTCGCCAATCTTCTTCAAAATCACTTTGAGTTCCTAAAATATTTGCGTCTTGGTTTCTGGTTTTTAAGTTCTCTCTCCAATCTTGGAAAGTATCTCCGGAATATCTAGCATCACGCGCTCCTAATTGTCCAAGAACAGGAACAAGGCTCATCCAGCCTCCGGCGGCCTTCATATCAGCTCCTACATAACGCTCCCAATCTCCACTTTCACCCCAAATTTGATGCAACTCTTTGTCCGCTTTTTTTCGAGTATTAACCTCAATTGCCGCAACAGTTCCAAACAATTTATCTCGATATGTTTGAAGACCATCGTCTTTGTTGGTAGTTTCTCCTGAATATGCGTCCAATAAAGCCTCATCTTTTTCATCTTGTGTTGCTTTTGGATTTGCTTCTTCATAAGCTGATAAAAATGATTCTTCAGCTTCTTTAATCTTTTCACGAGCTTCTGATAAAGCGGAATTAATCTCTTCTAATTCTTTTTGATAATTTTGATATGCCGCTTGTAATCCTTGCATTATCATGGAGAGGCCTAGCATAGCTATTTCAAGAGGCCCAAACATCATTCCTAATGAACCAAGGGCCCCAGAAGCCACTCCGGCAACTTTGCCTAATTTTCCCATATTAGCCGTAGTTTTAGAAATAGCATCTTTATTGACCATTTGCATCATGCCCGCATTCCAGAACCAATTATTCCAAAATCCTTTGTTGGCATCATAATTGCGCATACCCATCATACTCGCGCTCATTGTTGATGATGCGGCTCCGATAAATCCTGTGTTTCCACTTGGTAAACGAGAAGTAATTGGATTAAGAATTCGAGACAATCCTGATTTTAATGGATTTGTAACGCTTGTTATGCTATTTTTTATAGATGATACATTATTTCTTATAAAATTAAAGTGTGATTTTGTAGAGTTAGCGTCCATATTAGGATAGATAACTCCTCTTTGACCATTATATAAACCATTTATACTTGTGTCTTTTGGTTGGGGTCCAAATTCTTTGTCATAAATTCTTGTTTCGAAAAATTTACCACCTCTTCCACGAAGACCTTGTCCATAAACATATGACAATCCTCCAGAAGCCGTCCCAGAGCCTTTTTTGGCGTTTTGACTTGCTAATTCACTTTGTTTTGCATTTCTAATTTGAGTATCTAATTGTTTTATTTCTTTTTGAATAGCAGCATCTTCTGCTAATAATGTTCTTATTTGACCTTCTAAAGCATTAATTTGAGTCTCAAATCCTAATCGAGAGTCATAACTGCCTATTTCTGCTCGTAATATAGATACCTGTTCTTGTATGGCTACTCGTTTACTTTCTAATTCAGTAAGTATTAATTGGTCAGCAAAGCCAACCCCTGCTTCAAATGTTGCTACTAATTCGGCCTCGGCTGCCATGCGTTGAAGACCAGATAAAACCGCTTCCTCAAACATTAATTGTTCTTCTATAATTGCTCCTTGACGATTAAGTTTTTGACGAACATTATCGTCTCCATTCATAATAGCTTTTTTAGATGTTAATATATATTCATCAAATTGTAACTGTAATTGTTGAACTTTATTTTGCTGCGTTACAATGCCTTCTTCAATATTTGAAGCCTCTAATATTATTTGATTCACAGCCATTTGTGCTTCCATCTGTGTGATTGCTTTACGCAAACCCTCTGATTTAGAAACCATATATCTATAATTTTTGCTTTCTTGATTGTTTTCATTTTGTTTGAGATAATTCTCTGTCATTTCCAATTCGGCATTTGTTGTAGCAAGTTCAGCTTCTAAAGTTTTGGCTTCATTTTCTGCTCTTTCCATCATTATACGCTGTTGTTTAAGCTGATTTTCTTGTTTTGCTAATTCAGCGCCTTTTTGCTCTTCAGCTGCTTTTTGAGCGGTTACTGATGTGGTATTTGTGACTTTACCCGGAGTAGTAGTATCTGAATCAGATGAAACACCTGATACGGAGGCCATTCGACCTGTATCTGCTTTAATCTGTTCAACAATTCCAATTATAGGATTGCTTTTTGGGTCATACATACCCTTTTTGTTCTCTTGTAAATATTTTTCTAATGTAGTCGCTGTAATAAATCCTTTTCTCATATCCGCAGCATTACCATTAAATTGGTTCTGCAAAGCATATTTTTGGAATGAGGACCCATATGTACCACGACCATAATACATATCTCTTAATTTATCTTGGTCGATACCGTGTCTAAGACTTAATTTCGCGAAATCAGTTTTAGTCAAATGCCCTGTATTCACATTGTTTTCGTTGTTATACCAAGCTGATGTAACCTTATTAGACCCACTATAAAATCTATCATATTGTTTTCCAGTCATAACCCCAATTGATTTCATAGAATTAACTTGTGATAAACTTGCTAATCGAGCCATTAATGCAACAGCTTGATTTAATTTTCCTAAAAATTCTCCTAATATTTTATTTGAAGTGCTAAATCCAGAATGCATTTTTTGTGTTTCTGAAACAAAAGTTTTGATTTGTTTTTCGGTTAAGCCCATGGTTTGATATTCTCTTATCAAATCGGCCTCTATCTGTTCTTCGGTTCGTCTCACTTGACTAAAACCTTGTAATTGACTTTTAATTTCTGTTCCAATACCCTTTAATAATCGCCATACTGAACCTAAGCTTTGTATAACCTTAGAAATAACAAGAATAATAGCACCTTTAACAAATTGTTGGAATATTGGAAAGCCACCAACATCTGTTCCTAAAATATTCATTAAGCCGCTTATGCCTTTTACTGCTGGTCCTATCCATGTTACAGCGGCCTGTCCATATTCACGCCATTCTCTTTGTCCTTGTTGTTCAAGAGTGCTCAAATCAGACATAAAATTTCGCATTGTATTTTCAGCCAATTGCTCTGCGGTATCTGTCTGTTTAATTTTCTCCGTTAAATCACGTATAGAATCTGCATTCAATTTCAACATCTGTTGACCCATTTTTGGACTAACAATCTTTCCCCAAAGCTCAATTTGGTCTATTTGAGATATCTTAAGCTTATCCATCTGTTTTTGAATCAAATCAATCTGTTCAGATACTGGTCTAATCTTATTTCCACCATCTTCCCAAAGGTCTTCCGGCTTCATTCCTAATCGACCAAGAGCGTCATTAACCTGACTAGTTTGTGATGCAGGTTTTGTAAAGAATGCACGTAATGCTGTACCTGCCATAGAGCCTGATACCCCTTTTTGACCAAATGCAGCGATGGTTCCAAGATAGTCATATAATGCATCCTCATTTTGAATATTGATACCACCAGCAGCTGCGGTACCCCCAGAATATGATAATGTTTGAACAACATCATTCATATCAATAGGTGCTGTTTGTGATGTTGCCAAGATTTTACTTGTTAATTCTTGTGATTGATAACCGAATGATGAGGAGTTAATATCTCCTCCTAACAATGCTGTAGTTTGAACGATTTTGTTTAATACGTCATCTAATTGTAGCCCTGTTATCTTGGCGGCTTCTAAACCAGCTTTCATGGTATCTAATTGAGTGTTTACAGATGATAAACCAGCACGACCTAATGTTGTTAAACCATCAGTAATATCGTCGATACCCATTTTATATCTAACGCTTAAATCATTAGCAGCTTGTGTTAATACCCCAATTTCTGATGCAGTCTGTCCACTTACAGACTGAACGATTTTCATTGAGCGTTCTACTTCTCCAAATGCTTTTGCTGATTCATAGCCTAATCCTACGAGACCTACACCTAAAGTGAGCATCATGGCGTCTACTGCACTTGTAGACTTAGCTATTGCTGATGTCAACATACTTGTTGCACCAACTAACTCGTTAAAACCACCTAATGCGGCTGTTATACCACCGAGAGTTCCCGGTAAAACATCTAACGTAACTCCGACATGTTCATTCATTATCATTCACCTATTAATATAAAAATTATCTAATAAAATTAACATTGTTTTAATATATTATAAATATATCTAAAAAAATATTTAAAAATTAGTTAAATCGTAAAAAAAAGAGTAATAAAAAAAGATAGGGATTAGAGCCGAGATGTTGAGCCCGAACAGGTCGACTCATACCCTATTTCTGTCACCTAAAGTTGCGAAATGTCTTGTTTAGGGATAAAAATTAAAATAAGTGAACATTATTTTCTAAACAAAATTCCATTCGCCATTGTAGGAATGCGTAAAGAAACATTTTTTCATCATATGATAATTCTCCTGTTTCTTCAAGCAAGGCAATTTCACTTGGAGTTCTTCGTAACATTAAGCATAATTCTCCGTCCAATTGCAATTGCCTATTGTTTTCAATCATGTCATGATAATTATTGAAAGTCTTTTGCTGTATCTACTTCAGCAATAATTTTTTGTACTTTTTCGAAAATAGCAAGTGATAATGCGTTATCTACATCATTTCTCCATTCTTGCGCTGTAAGTTTTGGCTCTATAATAGCACTAGCCAAAGTTTTACTTCTAAATTGCATAGATTCTTGATATTCTTCGGTAGTCAAATCACTTAACTCTCTACCTATTAAATGATGATTTAATAAATGATTATTCTCTGCATCAGATAATCTGCGAGCATAAAATACCAATATTTCCTCTTCGCCATTATCAGCTATAATCGGAACTTCAATTGGGATTTTTTTCTGCAATCTTGAAAACAGCATATCTCTTGTTGCAACGCTTTTACGAAGGTCTTCGATTTTGCGCTCTTCATATTCTTCTTTCGCTTTTTCTGCTCCTTCTGGCATAGCCTCATTTCTTAATGCTGCTATAACTTCTTCTGGTGTTGCATCTTCTCCTCCCAAATAATCATTTCCAGTATCCATACCTTCATCACGAGCTGCTTTTCGAATATCTTCTAAAACTTGCTCATTTGATGTTTTAGTCTCAATAATCTCGAGTCCTTCTGGTAAATCAGAATTTGATAATTTAACAGTTTTTCTATTGATTGGTTTTTCTTCGTCCCAATTATCATTTTCAATTATATAATTTTCTTTTGTCATTTTATTACCTCTGCTAATATGAACATTAGTAGCTCCGAGCCGAGTCGAACGGCTATCGGCGAATCCAAAGTCCGCTATGATTGCCGCTACACCATAGAGCTATATTATTATAATATATTATATGTTTATAATGAGATATATTTAAATATTAGTTAGGACAAAAAATAATAATATGACAAAAGGAATTTATTGTTATGTGGATACACAATATAATGATAAAATTGTGTATATTGGTAAAGATTCGAATATCGATAAGCATAAAAGACGATATGACCACCAATTACGATATAATTATAATCGACAAGTAATAAATCGTGTAATACAAAATAATCGTGATAGATATCAATATAAGGTTTTATTTAGTAAAGATGATTGCTCAGATAATCACTTAAATCAATTAGAAATTTATTTTATTAAAAAATATAATCCTTGTTTTAATTTTACAAATGGTGGAGAAGGCATATCAGGATATAAAATGAGTGATAAACAAAAAGATAAGTTAAGCAAAATCAATCAAGGTAAAGTATTATCAATAGAAACAAAACAAAAAATATCTAATACGATGAAAAAAAGGAGCATTCACAAAGGGGCATCAAATCCTATGTATAACAAAACCAAAGAGCTTCATCATAATTTTAAAAAAGAGCCTCGTATTATCAAAAAAGGATTTAAACGAGGAAAACAAGTCTATGGGATAAAATATAATACAAAAATTATTGAAAGGTCAATTAATAAACAAAAATTAGAAAAAAAATTAGAAAAAATAAAAAAAGAATTAAAGCAATAATATTGCTTTAATTACAAATTGTTACAAGCTGCGTTAACCATCGATGCTATTTCAGTTAAATTGAACGTAATATCTAATGCCTTACCTGATACGTCCTCTTGCACGGGATCCCCGCTTCCTCCGAGGCTTATACTGTTTTTATCAAGGATACAACCTGTTAATGAGCAAACAGATTCACCTTGGGTATTATCTCCCGGATTACTTGAATTGTTGAATAAAATCATGTTAAAAGAACATCTATTCAAATAAATTTGCATTAATGTTGTGTTTGAAAAGATTCTTTTAATTTTGAATTCAATTTTTTCTTGCCCCGGTACGAGTGCTGATGGTTTTGATACACCAGAATTATAGTGTTCTTTTAAATCTCTTGATAAATCAATGGAGACTTCTTGTACAGGGATTCTTGTGCTTGTTCCTAATACGATATAACCGTTGGTCCATATTTTAGTTGCGTCTTCGTTTGCCATGTTTTAGCCTCCTAATCTTATATTACTATAACTCCTAAGTCGATATCTCTAAGTGCTCCGACTGGTACGATTTTAACCTTTGCAACAACTTTAGATTGTCTAATTAATTCTCCTTCTTCGTTGAATTTTACTAATGCTGCGGATTCAACAACAACATCATATGGAGGAATATCATAATCATCATTCTTGATTGCAATTAAACAACCATCTGTTTGTTGAATAGTTCTAAGTTCAGTTGTAAGAGCTGTTTTTAGAGATTCTTTTAAATCTTCTGTCATTTTTTTACCTTGATATGCCTTTGCTACTCTAACAAGACGTTTTGTAATATAAATGACAATAGACATAATGTTTTCGTATGATAATACATCGGATTCTTGGGTGGTGGTTACCCCTTCTAAGAATGTGATGCGGTCATATTCTTTTTTGAATGTAGTAATTCCATTTTCATTAATTTCTTCTCTATCTGCTCTGTATAATGTAAGACCCGGAACAATAGGAAGAACGTCAACTACTCCATTAAGAATCTTTTTATCTTCTCCACCAAAGATTGCTGTGTCATAAGTTAATGCACTTCTAATTCCTGTATAAAGCATAACTGCTTTATGAGGTGGTAAGTTGTATGAAATTCCGTCATCACGTTTGAATACAACACCTTGTCCAATATAGATAAAGTATTCAGAATCTAATAAAATTGCTGGTGCTTGAACGTCTTCTATCGTGAATGTGGCTTTCTTTGGGTTTTCGTAATCTAAGAAAGCGGTTACTCCAAATCTAAGAATATTTGTTTCTGGGTCAAGACATTCTTCGATATGGTCATGTAACGCTGTTTGTACAACATCTAATTCTGATAAGGTAGCAACTCCTAATAAGTTAATGCCCTTCATCAAATCAAATGCTTTTTTGTATACAACACTTGCAGTTAATGTGATATCTTGTTTAACTTTGTCATTGCTATCAAAGTCGCTAACAATACCAGCTTCAGCATTATCTTCTGTATATCCATTATATAATTTGTATCCAGTCATCTCTCTGCCTAATACAGAACTATCATAAGAACCATCAGTTTGCTGTGCTGCTTCAATATCTGCAATAGTTTTTGATGCGTCGAATAATTTACCAAAACTACCACCTTGTAGAACACCATCGTTATTATCTAATGTTGTAAAATCAGCAGCGTTATTATCGGAAACAGACTTTCCTTCTTTTAATACAACGAGTTCTTGGTCTGAACCGATTGTATTAATTGGCAAACCAGTATTAGGGTCTACTTTTTGCTCTGCTTTTAAATATGCTGCAAACTTATTATTAATGGTTTTTACTATATCACGAATTGTTGCTAAATTATTAAATGTTCTACTTGTAACATCTGGAATATCTACGATAAGAGTGTATCCTCCTGTTACACCAAGAGATTCAATAACTTTTACTTTGATGTCAGATTCTCCCTTATCAACAGAAGTGACAGTAAATGCTTCTGCATAAGTATGAGTTGTATTGACGGTTGCTTCTTCGCCTTCCTGAGCTGGCGGAGTAGTAGTGGTGGTTGTTGTGTGCACACAGTATGTAATTGATGCTGATGTAGCATTTGGAAGACCTATTCTTGTAATAATTAACCCACCGGCTTTTTGGTAAAAATGAGGTGCAAAATCAATACCAAAAATTTGAATTGCTTCTTCATTAGAAGCAATATATGTAGGTTCATTAATTGGCCCTTTTGGAGCCTCGATAGCATAACCAAACAATCTTTCTCTGGATGCATTAGTGTAAATAGGTTCTTCACTAATTTTTAGTTGAAATGTTGGATATGATTTACCCGGATGTGAACTCATATTTTAATCTCCTAAAATTTTTTAAATAATTCTCTTGCTTTTTTAATCGTTATTTTTTCACTATAATCTAACTGTGACATATTGAAATATGCCCTGACTTTCATTGCACTTATTCCAAACATATCAGCTAATTCTTGAAAAGAGTAAACCTCTTCTTTAGGTTGCTCTTTTTCTTCTTTAACAGGAAGTAAAGAACTAGCTTTTTTAGTAGATTTAGCTTTTGTTGTTTTTTTCTTTTCTGCCATAAAAATCACTTTGTTTTATCCTTAATACGTAGCATATCAACGTCTGGTAATTTATCTCGGGTACGCTTAGCTGCAAATAAGATATAAATATCAAAAGAAATACGCTCAACCTCATTAGATTCAAGTTCGCTTAGATTACGAGGGTCACCAATTTCATGAAATGCTATACCACGATTAGATGGAGATGTTTTATCATCAAATAAACGGCCCTGAGTAATCATAGTTACCTTAACCGTCCTAATATCACCTGATGTTTGAATATATAACGCTTCATTATCAATAAAGAAGGACTCATCAACGAGATTATTAAGAGAAAATACCCGCAAAAGAGGTTTATTACAAACCTCAATATGATAAATATCAACAAAGAAATCACTATTTAAAGCATAAGCGATATTTTTATATAAATTATCATTTTGTTTTATAAAATGTCGGTTATAGCTATGTGTTAAAACTTCTAAATTGAAAAAATCATAGATACGGTCTCTTAACTCTAAATAGATGTTATTAACCTCTGCAAGGTCTTGCGAGAATATATCAACTTGAAATTTAGCAGTTTTCCATTCTCGATAGTCTCTTAATGTTTTTTCTCTATATCTTTCTGTATAATAATCAGAATTTTGAATGAACGTAGATAATCGGATTTCAGGATATGAAGTTGTTTTATCTTTATTTAAAAGAATAGGAATTGGCTTTTCTGTATATGGGAATAAATAACCGCCTTCTAATTGATGGTCTCCTAATATTTCACACATTGTTTTAATAATTTGATTCATTAATTATCATCTCCGTGTGTCTACATCCCAAATACGATGATACGCTCCTTTTTCGGTTCCATATCTAGATTGGTTTGCCTCATGAGAATATCTGCCTCGATTAATTCCAACTGTTGTTGCGCCGCGCATACGAGACATACTATTATAATCAATATGTGATTGAAGATTTCTTCCCCAATTTCTTCGACTTGCCCCCAAGTCATTACCATAGGCGAGGAAATGACTTAAACTTAAATCATTATTTGCCAATACATGAACCATATGTTCAACGTTTGCCTCCCAACTGGCACGTGTTGCATTAACAGCAAATTCTAAAGCTGGTCTTAGAAATGGTCTTGGAGGAATAAAAGTGCTATGACCATATGGATGAAAACCATATTCAATGCTTCCTGCATATGGATAGCCTATTGGAGAGCGTGCATCAGAGTAAACATTAACAGAGCCTCCTCGAGAATCACTTTTAATTGACCCCCATAACTTATATGTACGTTCTGAGCTGCCGACGTGACTATATACCTGTTCATCTAATAAATTTTGTGCGACTTTTACTGCGTCCGCACCAATTTTTTCTAATTGTTCATCAGATAATGGTTTATCTCCCCATGAACTAAGAAAAAAACCTAAGACATTGTTATAGCCGTCCCAAGATGCAGATGTTTCAAGGCGAAATAATGGATTAGCTTCCACATAAGATGTAGCTGAATGAAAACCCTCAGGCATGATATTTTTTCTCCAATATTAATTGTAATTGTATATGGTCTCTCGTATGTCGTAAAAATCTATTTGGATTATATGAAGATATTTTAAGAATTTGTGTTTCGTGTGGGCGAATATATTTAATCCGATAATCTGCGAGCTTATTAGTTTCTAAAATAAACTCTGGTAAAAAATATCCTGTATAATTTGGATTGGATTCTTCTCCCTTGAAACTTATTTCTTCATTTTGAAATAATTGTATTACTCCATGTATTTCCTGTATTTCCACTAATGTTTCTTTTGCAAAACCAAATTCATCTTGAAATTCAGTTTTATCAAATTTCATTAGTATCATTTGTTCATCAGGTCGATTTACCCATCTCATAATTGTTCGAAATGACATAATTAGCTCCTAATAATAACCGTAATCATAAAGCTCATCATCGTCTCTTCTCCAACGTCTATGAGTACGCAAACCACGTCGCCTGAATGTATACAAATTTTGAATCTCAACAAAGCTTTTTAATAACGCATCCAATGCATCGCTATATCTTGAACACCAAGAAGGTGTTTTTCCAAGTGTCGCATCAGAAAACTCCTCTTGTGTATCTCCTACGCGATATTTTGATGGAAAGATTAAGAGTTCTGGGTGAACCATAGATAGATGACAAGCAATTCCTGCTAACAATACCTCATCAAATAATGGGGAGTTGATAAGCTTTGGACAATCAACTCTTCCGCCGACATATTCATAAATTTTTAATGTATAATTATCAATATATCTTTGTATATCCTCATCTGGTATATCTTCTTCGCTTAGATTTAGCATAAATCGTATATCATCTACTATTAACATTCTAATCAACTATTATTAATTTGTCAGTATAAATTTTTTCAAGTTCACGAGGTTTTATGTTAAAATCACGATTTGTTGCCATGACATCATATGATAATCTCTCAGGATGTTGTGGTGCTAATCCTTTCTCGATTGCTTTTCTGTCTGCAACTTGTTCTTCGGATTCTACGAAACCTAATTCTACAAGTTTATCTAATTGCTCTTGGGTTACGGTAATGATTTCTCCAGCTTTAACAGTTAAAATACCCGGTAATCCTTCAATGATTGGTTCATCAACCATTACTTCATTCCCATTATTTACGCGTTGCACTCTATGTTGAAGATACGCTGTAAAAGTTGTAGCTGCTGAAAATATTGGTCTAAAGGTTAATTTTATATTATCATTTGTTTTTTTGGTTTTAGTACTCTTTTTTGTAGTTTTCTTTTCTTCTTTAGACTCTGTTTCAGCCTCTTTTTCTTTTGATTTTTTTGTGCTTTTTCTAGCCATTTTGTCACCTCTGTTTTTTACGTATAGCTATTTACTTATTGAATGTGAATTTTATATAACGCTTCTGGTCTTACACAGACTGGTTGTTGGTCGTGACGGATATCTACGATATCGGAAATATGTTCGTAGTCTCTGTAAGATGTGATGGTTGGTTGTTGGTCTTCTGCTAACCATAATGCGTCTTTGGTTTCATCTAAGAGAATAATGTCGTTTCCTAACTCGTTTACAATGTAAATTTCAATACCGTCGATGTATTGACCGGTTGGACCGCTGATTGCTCTTTTATTAGTTCTTCCACCTTCCATAAATCTTCCTTCTAATAAGAGTTTTTGGAAGACTTCTGGGATGTATTTGAAGTCAGGGTCTGCTTGTAATTGTCTGAATGCTGCGTAGGACATGAATAACATTGTTGGTTCGATGTCGTCTTCTACGGATGCTGATGCAATCATTGCATCTACTGCTGCTTTAATTACGGATACGTTGAGGCTTGATAATCCACCTGTGACGTTGGTTACTCCGCCCGGTGCTGCTAAGAATACTTGTGTCATGTCTAATCTTTCTTTTTTAAGCATTCTTTTCATTGCGTTTTCCATTTTTCTTGCTTCATAGCCCGGGTCGTCGCTATTCATTTTTCTTTCGTCATCGTCGATTTTGTATCCGGTTGCATTTCTGTGTAAGTAAATGGTGAAGAGTTTTTGTACGTTTTCTGCACGTGGTACTTCTGCGTTACCTGCGATTTGTACTGCTACTCCTTCTTCTTTTTCTATTCTGAATGATTTGGATAATACACCTTGCATTGGTTTTGGTACAAAGAACTCTCTTAAGTCACATTCGTCTTTTAAGTATGTGATAATTTCTGGTGCAATGGTAGTATTATTTCTTTGATAACCGTCTGATTCTTGTGGTGCGTGTGCGAAATGTTCTAAACTTTGCATTTTCTCGTCTCCTTATAAACTTCTAATCATTGCTCTGAATCTTTCGCCTTCTTCTGCTGTTTCATAAGCTCTTCCAACTGCTTTGTATGCGTTTGCTGCAGTTTCTGGTACGAATGTTCCGTCGTCGCCTAATTTTAAGTAGTCTCCTTCGGTAATGTCATCTCCTGCAATTACAGAAATAATACCGTTTCTTTCAAAGGTTACTACGTCACCAGCTTTGACATTGTAGTCTGCTTTCCAATCACATACTGGGTTGTATGAGGTTAATTCGATATTTGCTTGAGGTGCGTGGTCGTCTCCTACTACACCAACGAATTCGTCAAAGGTGTTGCTTGATTGAGCGATTTTTACCCAAGTTCCTTTAGTTTTTGAGTCTTCAGCTGCTGCTTTGGTACTGTCGATTACTAAAGCTTTGTATGCGCTTCTGTAAAAACCGTTAGCGTCTGGTCTGTTGGTAATAACAGCTGCTAAATCTTGAGATGCTCTACCTGTTAATATTTGTCCGCTTGATTCAATCATATTCTAATCTCCTTATAATTGTTCTCTTTTATACATAAGTTTTTCAAGAGTTGAAGCATCTTCACTTAACTCATCTTCGCCTTTGGAATATTGGTGAGTTGCTTGTGGAGCTGGCTCAAAACTTGGTTGTGCTTCAATGATTTTAGTAAACATATCTACGTATCTGTGTAAACCAGATTCACTTAATTCAGAGATTTCTTCTTCAGTTAAACCTGCTGATACTTTTTCGTTTAATTCTGTTACTTTTGCTCTTAATTCGCTTAATTTTTCTTCAGCAATTTGTGCTAATTCAGCTTTTAAAACTTCTAATTCGGAGTCTGCTGCTGCAAGAGCATCTTTTGCTTCTTGTAATTCTTGTTTTAAAGATAATGTTTCTTCAATTTTATCAGAAATTTTGGTTTCGTGTTCTGCTTTGAGTTCTTCTAACTCAGTTTTTGCAGATTCTTTGAATTCTTCGAATTCAGCTTCTAATTCTGAATATTTTTCTTCGAAATCCATATTGTTTTCTCCTTTTTGTTGTCTTTTTTGTTCTTTAAGTTCAATCAATTTATCACTCAGGGTTTCTGTAGCGCTAAAAGTGCTTACAGTTGCATTTTTATCAGCTGGTACTGACACAATGGATAGCTCATGAGGTGCAATGTTTTTTGCAATAATCTCGAAGCCATCGTCCCAGATAAAGTGATTACACTCTTCTAAAGGGCGACCACAAATACTACAATATGGTTCATATGAAAAACCAATTGAAGTTGAGTCTATGATTCCCTTGTTGATTTTGTTAATTAATTTTTTTTCATCTGAGTCAATCCAACCCTCGTATTTAGCACATCGCATACCAGTTTTTTCATTGATAGCGAGTTCAGTAGATGTAACTCTACCAATAGCTGAATCACAAGAGTTATCATGGTCTTTTAAAATAATATCGCCTAATAAGTTATCAACGGCGTTTTGCATTTCATCTTCTTCGATTCTAATCAATCCGTGATATTTACCGGGATTGATTGCAATGCCAGACACTTGCGTTCTGCCATCATCGAGGACGCTAAGACCATTTAACCCATTTGATTGTAAATGTAATCTTTCTGTTAACATAAGCATTAACCTCGATAATAAAATTTTATTATGTAAATATATCTAAAATTGGAAATATAAAAATGTTAATTATCATTTGATGTAAAATAGATTAATCCATTCTTCTTGATTTGAGGAATACCAAATGCTTTAAGATTTTTTGATATCTTATGTGGGGTTGGTCTCAATCTTCGAGAAACATCATATAATTGGAAACACCTATCCATCAGGCTTGATGCCGAGATTGGGTCTGGTGATAATACGGCCTCTTGTGCGCAAAAGCAATACAAACTCTCATATGTTGATATTGGTATAGCGTCTCCTTGTTGACCAAAGCCTTGTCTTTGAATACGATAATCAAAAACATTGCTTGAAATATCAAATTTTTTCAATGTTTTTGATTTGTTATTTTTTAAAAAATAAAACAAAACATCTTCATCATATATATTAAGTTTTGCCCCTCGTTTACCAATGCCCTGACCATCAAAAAATGAGTTGTATCCTTTCATTGGATTAATAGTTTCAAGCTCTTCAATAAGATGAATAGCTTTTTCTGCTATATATAAGGGGTCATCTGATTTTTCAATAATGTTATATTCAAATCCGCTTCCATTATTATAATGTTTTTGCATTAATCTACTAAAATGCTGATTCGTATCTAAAAAATACTGATGTTGAATCCATTGGTCATCATTTTGAGTACGCCCAATATATATGTGACCAGTATTTTTATTGATAATATGATATAAGTAAAAAGTCATATGCTCACCTCGATATTATCTTCTTTCCCCATCATATCCATCTTCATTAACATTGTTGGTTGGGTCTTTACCAGAACGATTTTTCGGTTCTAATTTATTATCATCTTGGTAGTTTTCATCAGATTGGTCATCTTTTAATGTTTTTGTGATGAAATAATCTTCTAATTCTGGAGTTGTTAAAGGTGCTTTTCCTCTAAGACCAAGCGTCGCTCTGGCCTCATCAAAAGTCATTAATCCCATTTCAACAGCTTGTTTTATCCAAATAATTGCATCAGATGGCAATTCAGATGTTTGTAGAGGGAAATTCATATAAACTTGTTTAAAATCTTCATTTTGTACATAACCTTGCTTTTTTAAAAACGGAAGATAAAATTCCTTTACTACAAAATCATTTAATATAGCTTGGTATCCTCTAATTTCATCATTAAATACCGCTTGTTGAATTTTACCACCGGAAAGATTTGAAATGGTTCCTCCTAATAATGGCTCTGGAATTGTTAAAATTCCAATATCTTTTCGCGCTTCTTGAAGAATTCCAAGTAAATTTTCTGAAATATTTGAAAACTCTATAATTTTTGGTTCAATTCTGGCGTCTGAAACAATATCGTCACCAAACTCTAATTGTTCATAAAGCGTTTGTCTTGTTTTTGCAATAATATCGTCTTCACTCAAGAATCCGGCATCAGATACATCAACAGCCCATTGCACTAATGGTAATGCATATCTATCTAAAATTTCAGTTAAACCAAGCTTATCGTTTAAAAATTGATTTAATGTTTCAAATAAGTTATTTAATAATCCAGTTCCAAATAATTCTCCAACAGCTGGGTCGTTTGCAAATATCGCAACATCTTCGAGAGGAATAAAAATATACTCCCTTTTATAGTAATACTTAAATCCAACTAATTGAAAATCATTTTCCCAATCATATTCTGGCTCTAAATCTTGTATTCTTAATAAAAATAGTTGATTATATTCTCCTTTTTCATTGACATCGCCTTTGTAAATAATTGATGTCCCATATAAGAAAAATCCTTTTACTGCATTCATTAGTAAATCTCGACTAATAATCGAGGAAATAGGCGTAATTAATCGCTCAAGGTCTTCGTTTCTTGTTCCATCGAGATTTTCTACTCGAACTTGAAAATAATTCGGTACGATTGAAAATTTATATTTAGTAATGATTTTCTTTAATATTGTTCTGTCATATACCGAGTCTATAAGGTCATAACTTATTTTACGAGCAAAATTCGTTGTTTTAAATGATTGTACTCGATACATTGATTGATTTGAGACAAGCACCCTTGTTGGAAGCCCTGATGGACTTTTTTGTTTTGTCGTCTGTGGTTTCTTGTCGTCTTTTTTTAATGTTTCAGTATTTACGCTTATTTTGCGTGTTTTCTTTTTTTGTGTCATATGCTACCTCCTTAATGAAGATATTCCTTGTTTATTTTCTCTTGCTTGTCGCAAATTATAAGTATTATAAGTTGGATTACTGCCTCTAAAGTTTTTATTCATATCAACAATGCTGCCCCCCAATCCAGTAACAGCTATGTTTGTTTTATACAATAATCCTTTATTTGTTACGTCAGTAATAACATTATTACACATATTAAATGCATCTACAAAGTCATCGGATTCTCCTTTTTCGAACAAAACCCTTCCATTGTCATTTATTAATCTTGTATATGATGCCATTTCTTTATCTAATATTGGATGTTTATAAAAACGAACATAATCTGTCTCTAAATTCATTACAGAATTTTCCACAAGAGATACTTTCATCGGTTGTGAAAACAAAATATCCTTTATTTCAAAACGATTTTGATAATTTAATCCTTCGGTAATAGACTTTCCAACACCAGTTGCGTCAACCCCAAGCATTAATAGCTTAGGAAATCGTATTGGCAAAATATTATTAACATAATGTATGATATCTTGATATTTTGTTCCAAGATTCCATGACTTAAAATATTTGGCCTCCCATTTATGAATTTTTGGATTAAATTCTGCAATACATAAAACAGAATTATTTCGAACTTTACCAAAGTCAATTCCTCCAACACAAATTTGTTTAGATTGAAAAACGTCTGGTTTTGGCAAATATCCTTGAGCTTGAACAAGCTCATCGTAAAATGGAAGTGATGTTGTATCAAGAAATTCAAGACAAAACTCTCGCCTAAACTTTTCTGTGCCAATTACACTTCTTACAGATTCTAAATCCGCGATGCTTAATCGCTTTGGTGAACGTGTATATAAAATCTTTCCTGTCTCATCTACTTCTGTAACCTGAAAACGATGTAAACTAAAAATACCATCCTTTTTTAATGGTTTTGGTGTGGGACTTTTGCTTGTATCGGTTATTTGAAATGAATTTTGTATGTTTTTATAAAAGAAATCACGCTTTGTACGTGGTGTTCCTGCTAACATTAAAGTCGTAGTGTTGCTTTTTTGACCTAAGATTGTTGGAATGATAGTTGATAAAGACTCTTCATCAAGTGATTGTGTTTCATCAAGAAGCAATGATGAAAAACCTGCACCAACTTGTGCAGAATCCTCTGATTGTCCAGATTTAGTTCCTGCGCTCGCTATCTTAAAACGATTCCTATTAATCAACATTTTATCTAATTTGTTATCAACAGCAAATGAGGAGCTTATTAAAGGAGACCTGTATACTAAATCGTCAAAAGTTTTTCCAAATTCTCGAGCTTGAGCAAGAGTTGGAAATAATGCTCCAATATTTTGATTTTTCAAGAAAAATAATTTATGTAAAATATCCATCTGAAACAACAAGGACTTTCCCGAACGCCTTGAACATAATAAAATTTTAAATGGGTGTGGGTCGTTCAAAAAAGCTGCTTGATGAGGCTCTAATTCATATGGCTCATTGTCTGGGTCTCTCAAGAAATTCTTTGCAAAGAAAACCTTATCATTTTTTGCTCTTTGTAAAATCTTTTTTAAATGAGATTTATCTGTCATACAATAACCTCAATTGTTCGTTTTCTAATAAGGATTGTTGATATAAGTCCTCGTTTATTATTAGCCATTTATAATTATTATCTTCTACTTTCTTTTTTAACTTTAAAAGGTCGTATGAATACATATGTTGTCCAGTTATCGCATTTTGATACCGATAACGAAATCCTTGTCTATATTTGGCATCAGTAAATTTAGATACATTCATCACACCTATACGATTTGTTGCTAAACTATTAGCCAAAGCACGATGATAACGTGACTCTTCGTCCAAAGGAAACCCGTCTCCACCTTTCGTTAGGTTATACCCATTATGAAAGGAATCATATACACGAATATACATTTTCTCGAGACGATTTAAATACTTCTGCTTACACGATTTTAGAATAAACATATCAAAATTATTCTCGCCGTATTTATTCCAAGCTCCTTGCAAATGATTATTCGAGTGATTGTTATTTTTTAATGAATTACAATGCTGATATAAGCGCTTCTCAATATTGACGCTTTGACCAATATATTTTTTTTTATTAATATTGTTTTCAATACAATATATTCCACACGTAATATAAACACCCTCTAAAAAGTTATGAAGAATTTCTCAAAAAGTATTACTCAAAAATTTTTAATAAAATATATAAATATATATTTCTTATAATATTTAAACTTTTCGGTAAATAAATATTATCATATTGGGGAGATTTTTGTCTAAAAACGAAACATTTATATACTATGAAGTCAAATATTATATTGTGTGAAAGCACACAAGTCAAAAACGACGCATATTTAACACGACACATATACGGGGGCTCGCCCCCGTCCCTCACTTGTCTGAGTAGCAAAGAGGTAATGCGCTTGGCTGCAACCCTTGTATTGCAGGTTTAAACCCTGCCTCAGACTCACTGGTAAAATAAAGTATGGTTTTGACTCTTTCGTGCAATCATTTCGGTGATTGCGCGTTTTTGGTCGAGTGGCATAGTTTGGTATTGCGCTGGTCTTGAGAACCAGTCCCTCTGGGGTCGCAGGTTCAAATCCTGCCTCGACCGCTTAAAATGTTCATATTACCTTTCCCCCTTTTCATAAGGGGGTTTTGCCTTGATTGGATATGACAAGATGGTGTGTTGTGATAGGTTCGATTCCTATCCAAGGCTTTCGATTAGAAATAATCGATGTTTTTAAAAACATGTTTTACCAACCTTTTTAATTTGCCCCCTATTTTAATAGGGGGTCCTACAATAAAGTTTGATTAAAAAAATAAATTCGAGGTGTATATAATGACTAAAACTGATTTACCAAAAGCTCCTATTAATAGGATGTTCAAAAAAATTGGCGGCGACAGATTATCCGCTGAAGCAAGAGACTTAATCTTAGAAGATGTAGAAGATTACGCAAGAGGCCTTATGAAAGACTGTCTCAACATTTCCAAACATGTTGGCAGAAAAACCGTAATGGCTGAAGACGTAAAACTAGCTAAAAAATTAATGTAAATTTTTTATGTGTGATTTTTTCAAGAGGATTTATTCCTCTTATTTTTTTAGCGACTTGGGGTAGTCTGGTAATCCCGTGGGGCTCATAACCCCGAGAGGCTTGGTTCAAATCCAAGGGTCGCTATTTGAACATAGTTTTGTTCATGGTATCACTTTCCGAACCCCCCCCTACAGGGGGGTGTTCCTCCCCGTTTGCCGTGTTGGCAGAGAGGTGATTGCGCCGCCCTGCTAAGGCGGTCTCGTAAGAGTCGCAGGTTCGAATCCTGTACACGGCGTTCTCTCGCGAAGAGAGAAAGTTAGTTGAAAAAACAATCAGAAATTAACTAGAGAATTAATTAAGCGAATTATTTGATAAGAATATTTATCAATTAACATTGTTGTGAACAATGTTGCACAAGTCGATTTCGACTTGTTCAAGATGTAGTTTTAGTGGTAGCTCATACTTCGTATGGTGTTGGTTCGATTCCAATCATCTTGATTTGGAAGATAGATTCTTTTAACTCTTTCTTTCCAGAATAAATCATTTCCTTTAAATCAAAGGCGTCCATCGTGGCGCCTTGATATGCCACATTAGCACAGCTGGCTAGTGCGCCGAGCTTGTAATGTCAGTATAATGGCCAATCCCCCCTATACCCACCCCATATTTACCCTTACTGACACAAGACACTCGGAGGTCGGGGGTTCAAATCCCTCATGTGGCTTTTTTAAAGCTCTGATAGTTTTAATTGGCAAAACGCTAAACTCGTAATTTAGATTTGAGAGTTCAAGTCTCTCTCAGAGCTTTAAAATCTTCATAATAAGACCTTGTACTGAGAAACCGATGCTTTTGTATCGGTTTCTCTTTTTTTTTAGGAGGATTTTTTTATGGGTACCATTTATATGATTAGAAACATTAAGAACGATAAGAGATATGTTGGGCAATCTGTCCAGCCCGTTGAAAAGAGGTTTCGACAGCATATTGAAGCAGCTTACTTGAAGGGTCGTCGAGCATACAACACTTGCTTGTCTCGTGCAATTAGAAAGCATGGTTCTGACTTTTTTGAGGTGGGTATTTTAGCAGAGGACGTCCCTGACGAAGATTTAGATATTGTTGAGGCTCATTATATAGACCTTTACAATACGTTTTTTCCAAACGGATATAATAAAAGCCGCGGCAACAATGATAATTCCTTAGCGGAGTATATTGACGGATTCGCTCCTGATGAAGACTATTCCGATAATGCCAAGGTGCCGCTAGATTACATATCAGACGAGGATGTTGATAATTTTTTAAACAACATATAGAGGAGGTATGAGATGTCTCTAAATCAGGACGAGAAAAGAATGGATTGCATCAGGTATTGCTTGTTGAAGGGGCAAACCAATCATCAGAAAGACGCAATCCCTAAGATAGCAACAGCACTAAAACAATGCGATATGTCAAACGATAGCATAAGAGATGCTATCTTGCTGCTGCAAGCATTAATCAAGTGATAGATATGACAAAAGGAATTTATTGCTATATTGATAATAAAAACGACGATGTTGTTTATATAGGGAAGGATTCTCATATAGATGAGGAAAAAAGAAGAAAGGCTCATAAGCAACCTTGTAGATATAATGAACAACAAATCAATCGTGTTATACAAGGCAATCCGTCTCGCTATCGATATGAGGTGTTGTGGGAAATTGACGATTGCTCTGACAATCATCTAAACCAAATGGAGATATGTTTTATCTCCAAACATAAACCAACATTAAATTTCACAAGAGGTGGAGATGGCGCTGTCGGACTTAAACATTCTGAAGAGTTTAAGGCTTATAGGAGCAACTTATACAAGGGTCGGAATAACCCGAACTACAAGGATTTTGCTCGTGTTGTCAAAGCTGGCTTGTCAGAAGGTCAACAGAGATATCTGCTGGTTCATCAAGGAATTAATATTGGTATGAGTGTTGATAGGAAAATGTTGGACGCACTAGCTTTTTTGTTGAACCGAGATGAAATTGAGATGAATGAGGCAAAGAATATTATCCAAACGCATCATATAAGACGAGGAAAGGAACATAATCAATATAAGGAATATGCAAGGGTTGTGCATAGAGGTTTTCGTCGTGAAAAGAGAAACTATTGCTTGATGTTTGATTCCAGACTGGTTTGCAGCAGCACAAACAAGGCATTTTTAGTGGATTTAGCTGACAACATCAATGCTGGACAAGACATGGAATCTATTCAGAAAGAGATAAGGGATTATAAGATGAAGAGACGAAACAAGACCGGTTTTTATAGGGTGGACAAGTGCAATAACAATTCCTATAAGCAGGGCTTCTTTTGGCGCTATAGGTGCAACGAGAATGGCCAGTCAAGAAGCTTTTCTTCAACAAGCCTGATGGAACTAAAAAAAAAGGTTGTCAATGCCGGCTTGGAATGGAGGGTTGTTGATGAGAGAAAAGCTCGGGAAAGTATCCTATGTCAAGGTGATGAATCATGAGGGATGACCCTTATGTCTTGAATACGCTTACCAATAACGACTTGAATTCCGTGAATAGGCCTGATGCCCCGTGGAGCAAGTTCTTGGCCATTACAAAGCATATTAGCAATGACAAGGACTATATGCCGGGCAAGGCTAGCAGAGATGTCCTGCTTGACATAAACTGCTGGCTATTGTTGTTTCACGGATACACGGAAAATCAAGATAAGAGATTCGGTATTCGCATTGTAGATGAGGAAGGCATCCAAATCTCCGTAAATGAGGACTTGTTCGCAAAGAATGTCAAGCTTCTCTTCACTATTTTTCACTTCAACTTGAGAAGCTTTTATGAAGTGTGGACGTATCAGCACGATATCGTTAGGCTATTGCACCAAATTGTTCGTGAGGATTTTTTCATTGGCAATCGCTTTGTGAAACGTCAAAAACGGAAATGGAAGCCTCAGTATGAGTTGATTTGCTTTCCGACCCGTTACAATAACATTCCGTTGCCGAGACGCCATAGGGTTCTTGATGGATTGCTGTTCCCCGTAATTGTTTCGCTGAATAAGGAACCGTATCGTGTTGAAAGACTGGAGGTCACCAATTTTGGCGAAGGGGATTTCATCACTTGCGATGGAGAGATTATCGATTGCATCCGTGTGAATGACTTTTGGCAGACACGGAATCATTTAAAACAAAGATTAGCATTTAGTTTTTTGGTTCAAACGGATTACGATGAGGCTCCGATGATTGTATGCAACAATATGCGTGATATTGAAGAAGCTTGGAGATTGCTTGGAGCAGATGAGAGCTCTGGCGTTTTGATTAGAAGCTTGGGAGAGAACCTGTATGAGAATTACTGGTTGGTATTGAATAAGGATTCTGCGTTTGTAGGGTCTTACACGAAGACGGGATATTCCTTAAGTCGCAGAAGCAGAAATAAGCGTGGATTTGTCACTTTGGAAGGCAGGCATGTTGGAAACTTGGGGTATACATATACCGCCTTGAAGAACATGCATTGGCTGGATGCGTTTGACATTGAACGCTTTTCACGAATAGTGTTTCAGGAGAGCGATTATAGGATTAAGGATGATGTGCTGAAAGAGAACAATAGGCATGACATGAGGCCGGAGTTCGATTTCGGCCTGTTTGATATGGAAGAGCTGGAAAAACTGAATGATGATTTCGATTATTGAAGGAGGAGATATGAGATGAATTTTTACATGATTGGACGTGTTGCCGGGATTGCCTTGATGGCTGCGGCGTTTTGTTGGCTTGTTTATGTGATGGTTGTGGGGGGTGGATTGATTGATGTGTGGAAGATGATGGCTGTGTTTTGGTTTGGGTCAAGTGTGTTCTGGCAGGTGAGCTGGTATGAGGAAATTCGTTAGGGTGGGGATTGGAAAAATTTTGTGAGGGGAGTTATTGTTCATCACTTAACTTGGTTAATTGTTCGGGTTTATACGAACAATTAACTTAGTTAAGTATTAACTTGGTTAATTGTTCGATTAGATTAAAACTATTAACTAAGTTAATTGTTTGATTAGATTAAAACTATTAACTAAGTTAATTGTTTGATTAGATTAAAACTATTAACTAAGTTAATTGTTTGATTAGATTAAAACTATTAACTAAGTTAATTGTTTGATTAGATTAAAACAAAAAAATATAACAATTGTTATATTTTTGTTTTAAAAAAATAAAACAAAAAGAATAAAATTTTATTTTATTCTTTTTGTAAAGTATTTTTCAAAAACTTTATTATAATAATTATTATTAAATATACCTTTTTGATATTTAATTAATAATTGAATATCATTAAAAGTAATAATATCTTTTTGTAATAAAAAGGTAATATATTCTTTTAATTTATTATTAAATTTTATATCTTTATTGATATTATTTAAAATAACTTTATAATGAATAGTATTATCTAAGTTTATATTTTTTGATATATCATTAACAATATTATAATTGTACAATTTAAAGTATTCAATTATACTTATACTGTCATGTTTGTAATAAGTAAAATAATCTCTCACATGATTAAAAATACTATTATTATTTACAATATAATAATTGTATTCATTAATTTTAATTAAATCATTATAATATTGAATAAAAAATATTAACTCACTTAAATAAATGTTTTTTGTACTTTTATTTAAATTTTTATTGTAATATTGTCTTTTTGTAAATCCCTTTTTATTTGTACTAAGATTTATAAACATATAACTATATTTACTTAATAAATAAAGTTTGAATATCTTAAAACTTTTTTTGAGCTTTAAATCAAAATAAGTACAATTTATAGTTTGTAAATATTCTTGATATAAACTATATTCTATTAAAAAATATCTATTATTTAAATCATGTTTATTTAATTTAAGATTAATCATATAAACATTAATATTTTTAAATTTTTTAATATAGTTATGTTTATTCAAACTAAGTAAATCTTTTTGATAACTTATAAATCCCTTTTTGTATTCATTACAAAAAGCAATAAATAACAATATATCATTATAATTATTTAAAACAATATATTGTTTGTTATCTTTAAGTATTCTATTAATTAAAGTTAATACTTTTTGTTTATTTGATTTATTATCAAAAAACTTAAAACATTTAATCAAAAATTTAAATAATGAATAATGTTCAAAAAAAGTTTTGTAAAAATTTAAATTTGTATAAAATAAAGTATTTTTATTTACAAACTTATTTTTGTTAAACTCAACATTAAAAAATACAATACAGTTAATATACTCAACAAAAAGATTAAAAACTTTTTGTTGCTTTTTGTTCAAAAATAAAAACATATTTAACAACCTCACATATAATTAATTAAACTATTTTTGTCTGACTTTTTGTACTTCGCATAAAGCAAGATTAGTAAGTAAGAACAACTACAAAAACTTCAAGATAACACATAAAGACAAACTTACTGTATTTACTAACCTCTTGATATATATAGTATATACTTTATAGTATATAAAGTTTTTGTACAAAAATTTTAAAAAAATAACAAAAAAATTAAAAAATATTGAACAAACTAACAAAAAATATTAAAAAATATTGAATAAATTAAAAATTGTTCAAAACTGAACAAAAATATAACATAACGCAAGAATACTATACAAACAAACAATATTTATTAAAAATACTATACAAACAAACAATATTTATTAAAAATACTATACAAACAAACAAAAAAATATATAAAAATATGTTAAATTTATTGTTCAATTTTTTTAATATTTTTAATAAAATATTGAACAATATTCAATATTTTATTAAGAATATTAAACAATATTATAAAATTATTTTATTGTAAATACTATATGTTATCTATATTAAAACTAATCAAAAATAAAAAGTATTCAATTATTAATTATTCTTATAGTATTGATTAAAATAATTAAAAGTTTTTAATCAAGTATTAAAATTATTAATCAAGTATTTAATTTAAACAAACCTATTTTTTAATAAAAAATAGGTATAAACTATTTTTAAAGTTTACTTGATTAAAATATCAAGTTTACTTGAATAAAAAATTCATCAAAAAAATATCAAGTTTACTTGATTAAAATATCAAGTTTACTTGAATAAAAAATTCATCAAAAAAATATCAAGTTTACTTGATTAAAATATCAAGTTTACTTGAATAAAAAAATATCAAGTTTACTTGATTAAAATATCAAGTTTACTTGAATAAAAAAATATCAAGTTTACTTGATTAAAATATCAAGTTTACTTGAATAAAAAAATATCAAGTTTACTTGATTAAAATATC